>Ga0207694_10000060_pt1 | contig 143366 bp, 118 predicted proteins | sample KBSC34metaG_FD_184353 | JGI IMG/M metagenome (GOLD analysis project Ga0207694, IMG submission 184353) | Corn rhizosphere microbial communities from Kellogg Biological Station, Michigan, USA - KBS C3-4 metaG (SPAdes) (version 2) | ecosystem: Host-associated > Plants > Roots > Rhizosphere >... | reverse complement strand
CGCGCGCCGGAGGAGGAAGGACTGCGCCGACCGCTTCCAATTGCTCGCCAATGGACATGAGCTACAATATGTAGTAGCTCCCCGTCCAAAAAGCTACACTTTGGACCAAGACCCACTGAACGGTTACCATTCGGAGACACCAGCACAGAGATCCTCACACGGAGTCAACGGAGTTAACGGAGAACGACTCCGCTGACTCCGTTGACTCCGTGTGAGTCCATTCTGTTGGTTGGAATGCACATCCAATCATTCGAAACGGTATCATACGTCGGCGCCAGGAACTGAAAATGGCTCTCACAGAGGTCACGGGGGGCACAGGGGAACCGCACCGAGTTCCTCCGTGTCCCCTGCGACCTCTGTGATATGGGAGATTCGGTTTTCAGCGCTTGACCTTCGACAGCGGGGCGTAAGGGTTGGCGCCGGGGTCGTCCTTCGCCAGCAGCGCCAGCCCCGTCCAGGCGGACGAGGCCACGTGCAGGAAGTTGAAGTAGCTCCAGCCGAGGCCCTCCCCCGTCTTCGCCTCCGGCGCGGGGGTAGCCACCACGCCGTAGCCGTCGGCGTTCTTCGCCTCCGCCATCTGCTTCACCAGCGAGTCCAGGTAGCGGGTCGCGGCGTTGCGGAACGCCTCCTCGCCGCGCAGCCAGAGCGCCATCGCCGCGCCGGCGGTGGCCTCGTTCTGCACCTCCGCGCCATGCTGGGCGAACTTCGTCCCGGGGAAGCCGGCGCTGGTGGCGTCCATGTTGTGCATCATGTAGATCAGGCTGTACCCCTCCGCCGGGCCGGGGTCGATCCCCGCCAGCGAGGTCCAGCTCTGCGTGTCGGTGGGGATCACGCCGGCGTTCAGCACCTGCGTGGTCCCCGTCCCGGTAACGTAGTACATCATGGTCTCGCTCTTCTTCACCCGGCAGGCGAGCACCAGCTTGCGCGCGCTCGCCCGCGCGTCGGCCCACCCCTGCCGGCCGGTGAGGTGGTGCAGGTTGCCGAAGAGCGAGAAGGCGTCGATGTTGTGCTCCACCGAGCGCCAGAGGTACTTGCCGCCCCATGGGTCCTCGCCCCCGCTGAAGCCGCCCCAGTCGTCGCTCACCGCGCAGTTCTGCACGATCCACCGGCCGATGGTCTCCGCCGCCTGCAGGTAGCGGTAGCGCTTCGTGCGGTGGTACATGCGGGTGAGGGCGATCCCCGCCCAGCTCATGTTCCCCACGTCGCGGCGCCCGCCGTCGTGCACGAACTCCGAGGTGGTGTTCCCCCGGCCGCGGTCCAGCAGCTCGTCGGCGCGGGTGGCGGCCATGATCCGTCCGCCGCCCTTCGCGTCGTGGCTGACGGCGAGGACGAGGGCGTCGGCCAGGTCGGCGGCGCGGTCCATCACCCCCCGCTCCTGGAAGAAGATGCAGGCCATGGCCGTGTCGTAGCTGTCGGCGCGGGTGTGCATGATGGCGTGCGGGCCCTTGAGCGCCTCGGGCGAGAGGCGGTAGGTCTGCACGTAGCGCGGCCCGCTGGCGGCGAACTGGTCCATCTGCTGCTCCAGGAAGAGCTCCAGCCGGTCCACCGGGGTGCCGCTGAGCTCCGCCGGCGGGGCGGGGGCGGCCGGGAAGGTCATCACCCGGATTCCCGCGGTGGCCTTCCCCTCCTTCTCGCGCTTCACGCCGTCCCAGTCCACCAGCTTCATGAAGCCGCTCTTGCCGTCGGGGCCGGCGGTGTAGTCCAGCAGCTTCTTCTTCCAGAGCGCGAGGAAGTCCGCCTGGAGCTGCGCGTCGTAGGCGGTGAGCGCGTTGCGGGCCTCGGTGAGCAGCTCTTCGTACCGGTTGTCGACGCTGTCCATCCGGAGGTTGTCGGCCCGTTTGTGGATGATGGAGACGCCGTTCGGGCCGGGCTGCCAGCGGTTTTCGTAGAACTTGTCGTAGACCTGGACGTGCACGGTCTTGGTGCGCGGGTACGTGGTGGTCTCGTTGCTGTCCCAGATGTGCAGGAAGCCCTCGCCGCGCCCCACCATGGCCCGCCGCCAGGCCATCGAGCGGTTGAAGAGCTTCCCGGCCAGGTCGCTGTACAGGATGGCGGTCTGGTTGAGCGCGCTCTGGTGCTCGTAGCGGTGCGGCTCCATCGCCTTCAGCTCCAGCAGGATGGCGATGTGGGCGAGCGAGAGCGGGCGCAGCACGTCGGCCGCGGTCAGGCAGTACGCGCCGGGGAGCGCGGAGCACTCGGCCAGCGCGGAGTCCAGCACGCCGAGCATGGCGGCGAAGCGCTGCTTGCGGTCTGTGGGGTCGGTGACGTAGCCGATCTGGCGGAGCTGGTTGCCGAAGGCGCGCAGCCGGGCGAAGAGAATGGTCGCGCTGTTCGCCGCCGCGGTCATCACCATGTTGTCGATGCGGTCGGCGACCAGCTTCTCGACCTTCCCCTCGACCTCCTTCCAGAGGTCCACCTGGGGCGAGGGGAAGATGACGGTGTCGACCAGGTAGTTGACGAACCCGCCCCCGAACGGGAGCTGGCCGACGCCGAGGTTCACCAGCTGGTGGAGGACGTCTTCCGCGTTGAGCTTGTCGAGCGCGAATTCCATGGGCGGGGCTCCGGGCGGGGCTGGATGGGGGATGGACACCCGCTAAAGTGAGGCTCCAGGCCGCCTGTGCAATAGTTTCGAGGCGAATTCGAGGGCTTCCGCGCCCCACGTCGCCATCCGCGCGCGCGTTCGGGCGCAGAGAGAGAACCGCCGTTCCTCTCTGCGCCTCTGCGTCTCCGCGTGGGCCGTCTTTTACGGGGCCGCGATCTCCGCCGGGTCCAGCAGGCTGGAGTGGACGAAGCCCTGGTCCTTCACCCGCTTCATCCAGGTCGGGTTGCCGCGGACGGGCTGGCCCTGCACCTGGCCCTCGATCTCGATCACGTCGCCCTTGTTCAGCTTCGCCTTCGGGCTCTCGGAGGTGCTGGCGTCGCGGCGCACGCTCGTGCCGTCGGTGTTGACCACGAACAGGTCGCCCTGGCCCGCGGCGGGGTAGAGGTTGGCGATGAAGCGGCGCAGCTTGGGGTCGGGGAAGTTGGTGGGATCCTGGTGGTCCTTGGACGCGGGCTTGCGGATCCAGCGGTGCGCCACCACCCGCTCGCGCAGCACGCCGTGCTTCTTGATCAGCGCTTTCGTGAGCTCGGCGATGGCGTCGAGCTGCACCTGCGGCCACGTCTGGCCTTTGCGGTGCTCCGTCTCGATCCCCAGGCTGAAGTCGTTCCAATCCTTCTCGTCCAGGAACAGGGTCCGCCCCGCGTGCGCCGCCCGCCGCGCATCGTCGACGAACTGGAAGACCTTCCCCTGCCGCGTCACGTAGTAGTGCGACGACGCCTCGTCCGAGGTGGTGAGGAAGCCGATGTCGTCCGCGGCCGAGGCGCCCTCGCCCGAGTGGAGCACGATGGCGTTGGGCGACACGTTCCCCGGCCGTTTGCTTTGCGTGGCGGCGTGGTGGCTGCTGTCGATTTCGAGCATGGGATCCTCCCGGGTCGAAGGTGACCTTCCGTCATCTATCATTGGATGGAAGGATGCTCCCCGTTTCCCCGTTGCGGAAGGACGAAGCGCTCTGGTATGAGGGTCGAGACGCGGCGCAGCGCCCGCATCTCCGCGTCGGCGAGCGGGCGGTCGACGGCCTGGAACTCGTAGTACTGATACTCGCTCACGAAGGCTCCCTCTCCGGGTCTCGCGCGGGCTCCTGCTCCCCGGCCGGCGGCGCCTGGCCCTGCGCCTCACGCCGCGCCGCCTTCCGCTCGCGCCGGGCCGCCTTCGCCTGCTCGAGGTGCCGTGCGCGCTCCTCGAGCGGCACCACGCGCAGCGGCGCGTCGCGGTGGAAGCGGCGGCGGTAGAGCATCTCGATGAACTGCGGCAGTGGCGCCTTCCAGCGCTCCTGGTCGTGGTTGTCGATCTTCCCGAGCTTCTTCGGGTTCAGCCCCAGCTCGCGCGCCATCTGCACCTGCGCGTGGGAGAGGCGGTGGCGCTTGCGCGCGTCGACCCAGGCCTGGAGGTCGGGGGAAGCTTGCGTGTCGTCATCGGTCGGAGGCAGGTGGATGGACATGTCCACTTCGCTCACGGAAGATAGGCTGCCGGGCTCCGATTCGCGAGCATCTATCTGCCTGTTCGGCCGCTGGCGCGAGAGGGGCGGTGAGCGCGCTCGTCCAGTTGCGGTGGAGGGAATCGTGCCGCAACGTGGCGCGTTCCGCTGTTCTCTTCGTTCACCTTCGTAGAACGACCCGGCCGATGACGATGCCCTACCTGCCGCCCCTGGACCAGCTGCTGGCGCTCGGCGAGCCCGAGGTGGGGGCCCGGGAGCCCTGGCCCGACTACCTGGCGATGGGCTTCGATGCCGAGCACGTTCCCGAGCTGATCCGCATGGCGACCGACGCGGAGCTGGTGGAGGGCGACCCCGAGGCGGCGCCGACCTACGGCGGGATCCACGCGTGGCGAACGCTGGGGCTCCTCCGCGCGGAGGCCGCCGCCGAGCCGCTGCTCGGGCTCCTGGAGACGGACGACGACTGGGCGCTGGACGAGATCCCCGACGTGCTGGGGATGATCGGGCCGGCCGCGCTGGAGCCGTTGCGGGTGGCGCTCGCCCGCTGGTCGCTGGCGCTGGTGTCGTGGACCGCCGGCGCCGCGGCGTACGGGTTGGCGGAGATCGCGAAGCGGTACCCGGAGACGCGCGAGGCGGCCGTCGCGGCGCTGGCGCGTCAGCTCCGCTGGTGGGCGCGCCAGTCCCGCCGCCTGAACGCCATGCTGATCCACGAGCTGGTGGAGCTGAACGCCGTCGAGGCCGCGCCGGCGATCGAAGAGGCGTTCGCGGCCGACGCGGTCGACACCCCCTGGACCGGCGAAGACTGGGAAGACGTGCAGGTCGCCCTGGGGCTCCTCCCCGCGCGCATCACGCCGCGGGAGCGGTACGAGCCTGCCTTGCGGCTGGTTCGGCGCTTCGTGAACCGCTTCGTACCGCCCAGGCCGTCCGTGCCGAAGCGCCGGAAGAAAGCGAAGAAGGGCGCGCACCGGCGCAAGGGCAAACGCAGGTAGCGGCCGGGGGGACGACGGCGGGCAGGGCCCCTCGCCGTCCGGGGCGGGCGACGCTACGATGGAGGCGCGGCCTCGGCCGCATCACCCGTGCGCCATCCTCCCATCGATCGGATCCCATGAACGTGCTGCTGTTCGGAGCCACCGGCATGGTGGGGCAGGGCGTCCTGCGCGAATGCCTGCTCGATCCGGCGGTGACGCGCGTGACCACGGTCGGCCGGCGCGCCACCGGGGAGCACCACGAGAAGCTGCGCGAGGTCGTGGTGCCGGAGGTGGCCGATCTCTCCGCGGTGGAATCGGAGCTGGTGGGGTTCGACGCCTGCCTCTTCTGCCTGGGCGTCTCGTCGGCGGGGATGTCGGAGGCGGAGTACACGCGGCTGACGCACGACCTCACCGTCGCGGTGGCGCGCACGCTCCTGCGGCTGAACCCGGGGATGACCTTCGTCTTCGTCTCGGGGGCGGGCGCGGACGGCAGCGAGCGCGGCCGGGTGATGTGGGCGCGGGTGAAGGGAAAGGCGGAGAACGCCGTGCTGGGGATGGGCTTCGCCGGCGCGTACGTGGTTCGCCCCGCGGCCATCATCCCCATGCACGGCATCACTTCGCGCACCCGGTGGGTGCGGATGGCGATCAAGGTGCTGCGGCCGGTCTTCCCCGCGCTGAAGGCCCTGCTGCCGAACCAGGTCACCACCACCGAGCAGCTCGGCCGCGCGATGCTGAAGGTCGCGCGCGAGGGCTACGCGAAGCCCGTGCTGGAGTCGCGCGACATCGTGCGGGTGTGACGCCGGATCCGAAAAAGACTGCCTCACGCAGAAGCGCGGAGACACGGAGAAGCCAGGCGGTTCTCTCCGTGTCTCCGCGGTCTCTGCGTGAGGTCTTTCTGTTTCCCGAAGCTCAGCGCGGGCCGAACTGCGCCAGGTGCACCTCTACGTGGCCGTCGGGGGTGCTGGCGACCTTGACGTAGGCGAGGGTGGGAACGGCCGTCCGCGGCCGGTTGGACAGCAGGCTCCACACGCCCTGGACCTCGTTCTGGAAGTCCGTCACGGTCTCCAGCGTGCGCGTCTGGTACCGCGACGCGCCCGAAGCGATGTGCACCTCGACTCTGCCGCTGGGCGTGTTGGACGTCTTGATGAAGTACAGGTCCGGGTAGCTCCCGGCGGTCCCCGCAACGACCCCCCAGGTGCCGTTCTCCTCGGCGGCGAAGGTGGTAGGCACCTCCAGCACGCGTTGCTGGTACCGCGACGCCCCCGAGGCGATGTGCACCTCCACCCTGCCGTTCGGCGTGTTGCGTGTCTTCACGTACACGAGGTCGGGGAGTCCGCCGCCGGCGCTGGGCACCAGGATCCAGTCCCCGTTGTCCTCGTTGGCGAAGGTGGTGGCGATCTCAAGGGTCCGCACCTGGTATCTCGACGCCGCCGACGCGATGTGGACCTCCACGCGTCCGCTGGGGGTGTTTTTCGTCTTGATGTAGTAGAGGTCCGGCAGCGTCGAGGCGCCCTCGACCAGCCCCCACAGGCCGTCGTGCTCGATCGCGAAGGTGGTTGCGATCTCCAGGCCGCGCGTCTGGTACTCCGTGGCGCCCGGTGCCACGTGCACCTCCACGTGGCCGTTGGGGGTGGAGCGGATCTTCGCGAATACGAGGTCCGGCAGCGTGGACGCCGCGCCGGTGCTCATGAACCACACGTGGCCGTACTCGGTGGCAAACGTCGTGGCCCGCTCGAAGGAGCGTACGTACGTTCCTTGCGCGGCCGCTCGCGTGCCTCCGGCGGCGAGGGCGAACGCGGCCGTGAACGCCAGCACCGCGGGGACCGGCGATGGGACGAGAATGCGCTGCATCGGGCTCTGTGTGGGAACGGGTCGGGCGCAAGGTGTGGAGCGCGGGTGGGAACGGTGTCGCGTGCGCTCCGCGAAGGGTGCGGAAGTATCGGTGCGATCGTCCTCTTTTCCTAACCCCATCTCCCGACAGTCCTGACGGCGCCCCGGTCCACTCGCCGGCCGGATGCCGGGAGGTGGCCGGCCTTTCCGCGGTCGAATCGGAGTTGGTGGGGTTCGACGCCGGTGAGGCGGGCTGGCTGGCGACGCGGCGCCTGGAACGTGGCCCCCGGCGTGATCCGCGCCGGAGCGCTTAGCCGACGCAAGCTGCAGCTCCTTCGTCCGCCAGGGCGGAAAAGGGGTGGTGTGTGGATGCCGGATCGCGGTAGGATTCTCCCCCCGATGCGCGCGAGTACCGGACAGGAGCCGGTGCGCGCTCTCTTTCCCACGACCGAGGGAGGCCGCGATGAAGAAAGTGAAGCTGGTGATCGAGGAGCTGGAGGTCGAGTCGTTCGAGACCGGTCGGGACGCGGACGGCCGCGGCACCGTCTTCGCGAACGTCAAGGTCACCGACATCCGGTACTGCGGCTCCGGCCAGGGGTGCTACACCGACAACGAGCCGGAATGCGGGACGCAGTGGTACGCCTGTCCGGGCACCCCCCACTGCAGCAACCAGCCCTGCCAGACGATCGAGGGCGTCGACTGCTACTGACCGATTCCGCGCTCTCCGTCGAAGGAGATCCGGGTTGGCCTGCAACGCGACTGCCCGCGGCCGAGTGGCCGCGGGCAGTCATGCTGAACGGGAGCGAACCTCGCACCGTCAAACCTCGCACCCGTCAAACCTCGCACCGTCAAACACCGCACCGTCAAACACCGCACCGTCAAACACCGCACCGTCAACTGTGCAATCACGCATACCCCACCGACGTCATCCTGAGGCCGACCACGCTGCAATCATCACCACGAAATGACTTGCAGGCCGAAGGATCTATAACCGCGTCCGCACGTGATCCGGCGAAGCGCGCCGAGCTTCGTCGGACCGGATTACATCCCCAGCCGGGAGAGGATGGCGGGGCCCCAGTAGATCTTGGTGAAGTAGTAGGTGCCGAGCAGGAGGAACCCCGTGGCGGCGGCGAGCGCGCCGGCGGCGGCCAGGCGCAGCGCGGGCGAGGCGCTTACGCGGCGGGCGCGGATGAAGGCCTCGGCCACCAGCAGGTTGGGGATGAAGAAGAAGAAATCCATCACGTGGTCGAACGGCCCGGTGAACGTCTGCGTGTGGCCGGCGCCGTCGGCCAGCAGCAGCCAGAAGCCGTAGTCCATCCGGTACAGCCACGACCCGATCGCCAGCGCGTACAGCCGTAGCGCCCAGGCGCGGTGCGCGTCCATCCGCCGCGCGCGGGCATGGCGGACGTGGCGACGATGCAGAATCTGATCATCCTATTCGCCTTGACAAGCCAAACGACGGAGCCCATCACGCAACTTGCCAAAGCTGGGCGAGAGGTTACGGTCAATTTCCATCCATGGGCCGATGCTGTCAGCCCATTCGTGTTTCGCCTGTCCCGGAACCGGCCATCCGGCCTTTTTGATCGCTGCCGACCCGCCCGGCCAGATCGCATCCGCAAGCGTTTCCCACGTGTCACATGCACTGTCCTGTATGTACGAATCTAGAACTTGCTTTCGGGCGCGGGGATATGCCTCGAGCACGGCGTCACGGTCGCCGAAATACCACGCCTCCATCTCCTCGATGGCCAAGCGGAACATCGTTTTTTCTGCCATGTGGCAACGCGCCGCGACTTCGTTTAGCTCGGTAAGAAATAAGGCGCAGTCGCGGTCATCGTTGTCCAGAACGACTACGACGGCATCGATTCCTGGTGTTTTTCTATATCCCGTAAGCAGTCTTGGCAACTGATCGAGAAGCATTCGCTTTTCGGGATCAGCCGTTGTGGCCAAGCCCGGAGGGATGCGTCCAATGCCTTTGTAGGGGTGCAGTCGCCAAGTGTGTGGATCGCCATATGGGCCCAAGATCGGCGGTATCAAGTACTCCAGCAGTGTCTTGCCGGAACTGTCTTCTACAAGGATCTCTATGTGCATGCCTATCTCGCATCAAGATAGTCGCTGTACCACAGGCCGCCCAACGGCAGTCCTTCGGCAACCAAGTTCTTGACTACCTCAAGGTCGGATACACGGCGGACGACTGAATAGCCGTCACTTCCCTTTTCGAGTATCCAGACTTCCTGCGGTGACAGAGCATCGACGAAGTACGGCTGATGCGTGGTCACGAAAATCTGAGACGCGTTCTTCTTTCCCGTTGCATGAGCGCGAAACTCCTGCGCCAGCGCTTCGAGTAGCTTGTGGTATAATCCGTTCTCCGGCTCTTCAATACAGATGAACGGAGGCGGATCCGGATCTTCCAGTAGTAGCAGATAGGCGAATGTTTTCAAGGTGCCATCGGACATCTGCTGGGCAAAAAACGGATCGGCAAATGCACCATCATCGAAGCGCAGTAGTACCCGCTTGTCGTCAGTAACTTTGGTGTCGATACTGACAACGCCGGGAATTTTCCGAGCGATTCTCCGCAGGATTACCTGGAAGCGGTCCTTGTGCTCGCGTTCTAGGAACTGCACTACGTTGCCGATGTTGTCACCGTGGATGTTCAGGTGCTTTTGCGGGCCCGCCGAGGGCAAGCCACGGGCCGCGTCCGGGTGGAAGTACGAAAGATACCAGCCGCGGAGAAAGTCACGGAAGCGCTTAATGCGCGGATGCTCCCTCAGTGTTCCCAGCGTTGCAATGCCCAACTGACGCAGATCCGTCAGTTCGACGGGGGTCTGGGCTCGGTCTTCTTCGCCATCTCCCTCTGTCTCAACCGCCTCCTCACCTGCCCAAACCATCCCTTTGCCATGGTGAAGACGCAGAAACGGATACGGTCGTCCCCACTTCTGGTTCTTCCGCCTCTGCTTTAGGATTTCTGATTCCACAAACGGTCGTCCCGATTCGTCGAGGGCAATTGCGAGCTCGTAAGTTATCGGGCGTTCGTTAGGTGCTTCGCGGTAGTAGATCTCAAAGCGGATGGCTCCGTCCGAGCCGAGCGAACGCAACCGTTCGAAACCGCCACGCTGTTTCATGTCACATGCCGTTTCCACGTCATGAGACAGACAATCGGCAACGAACCCAAATGAGTCGAACAGCGTGCTTTTGCCGACTCCGTTCTTGCCAATTACAACTGTGAAGGGCGTAAGCGGCTCTGCTTGCTGCTGGCTCGACAGTCTACCAAGTGTAACATCCCGAAGCGCCCTGTAGTTCTGGACGCGAAAGCCTTCAATCAGCGCCATGCTGCTCCCCGTAGTTACAGAGCCGATGCTCAGTAATACCAGCTTTCGCCACTTGACGAAGCTAAGGTCCAGTTACATCCGGAATACCGTCATCCCCTCGCCGTCGAGTTAGTCGAACGACCTCACGGCGATGCGTACGGACTTCAATTGGTGAACGGCCCGAGATGTCCCGGTTCAGTGTTGATCCAACTCCTCGTTGACCAGTTTTCATCCGATGTACAGGTGGGGTTTATGCGACCGTAACGCACCGGCATGCGGCCTAGCTTGCTAAACCCGGTAGGTGTGCCTCGTAGGAATTCTAAATCTATTTGACTAGCAAAGCGACCGCAATTTGCCATCTGGAAGTATCCCGGCCGCAGCCCCCGCGCGACCCTCACCCCGCGTCGGCCGCGCATGAGCTGGTCGTCTTTGGCCTTACCATCAGCTCGGGCAGGGGGAACGCGCACGTCATCCGCGACGGAGGATGGGAAGCGGCTCGTCCATCACGCGCGGCCTCTGCCGCGAAGCTTGCACCGCGCGATGCTTCGCCGCATCGTAGGCAAACGTCTGACGGCACGTCGTCCGCCTGCTTCATTACCCCCAACCCGTTCCCATCCTTCCCCGCGGCCTGGCAGATGCCGCGGGCACGTCTCGCCCCCTCGATTTCCGGCCGCCTCCCTCTGCATGCACTCGAAAGGCAACATCGAATGAGAACACCCAGCGCGCGCACGTATCGCCAGCTCACCGACCCCGCCGCCGCCGCGGAAGACGCGCTCTACGCGCGCATCATCAGGGAGGGGATCCCCCGGACGGCCGCGGCCCGCAACGTGGCGGTGGTCGGCGCCGGCGTGTCGGGGCTGGTCGCGGCCTCGCTGCTGTCGCAGGCGGGGCACCATGTGACCATCTACGAGGCCTCGCAGCGCGTCGGCGGGCGCATCTACACGGTCCGGGAGCCGTTCACGCACGGGTTCTACGGCGAGGCGGGCGCCATGCGGCTGCCGTCGTTCTACACGCTCACGCTCGACTACATCAGGAAGTTCCACCTTCCCACCAACCCGTTCCTGAACTGGGACGCGGAGGGGAACGGCTACATCTACGTGAACGGCGTGAAGGTGCGGCAGTCGGAGTACAACGCGAAGGGCCCGAAGAATCTCGGGTACGACCTGCTGAAGATCGAGGAGCTCACCGCCTCCACGCTGCTGGCCAACGCGCTGCAGCAGATCTCCAGCTACGTGGGCGACGAATCGCTGGACCAGTACAAGACCGACCGCTGGGCGCAGGTGGTGGCGAAGTACGGCGAGTACACGGTGCGCGAGTTCCTCAAGGAGACGACCTTCTACTCCGAGGCCGCCATCGAGATGATCGAGGTGCTGCAGGACCTGGAGTCGCGCTCGGACCAGTCGCTGATCCAGCAGATCGTGGAGATCAACGACCACGGCCCCACCGTGTCGTACTCCGAGATCACCGGCGGGATGGACAAGTTCTACGAGGCATTCCTCCCCGGCCTGCACGAGGCCGGCGTGAAGATCCACAAGGGCCACCGCCTCACCGCCATCGACCGGCACGACGGCGACGCGGGCGTGACGCTGCACTTCGAGCGCGACTTCGCCGCCGGCGGCAGCGGCCCCCCGGCGCACCCCCGGGTGGACGCCGACGCGGTGATCGTGACCATCCCGTTCCCCGGCTTCCGCTACGTGCGCGTGACGCCCATGCTCTCGCACGAGAAGCGGAAGGCGATTCGCGAGCTGCACTACGACGCGGCCACCAAGATCATGCTGCAGTTCAAGACGCGCTTCTGGGAGACGAACGACGGCATCTTCGGCGGGCAGAGCATCACCGACCTCCCCAGCCGGTTCATCTACTACCCCAGCCACGACCTGGGCGGGAGCAACGGCGGGGTGGTGATCACCAGCTACACCTGGGGCGACGAGGCGCGCGGGTGGGACTCGCAGCCCCCCGAGGACCAGATCCGCTGCACCCTGGACGACGTGGCCGCGGTGCACGGCGACTACGTGCGCGACGAGCTCGTGTGCGGCGTGGTGCAGAGCTGGGCCACGGACAACTACTCCTACGGCGAGGCCGCGATGTTCTACGGCGGCCAGCTCGAGGAGCTGCAGCCGTACATCCCGACGCCCGAGGGGGCCATCCACTTCGCCGGCGAGCACACCTCGCTCAAGCACGCCTGGATCGAGGGCGCGATCGAGTCCGGCATCCGCACCGCGCTGGAGGTGTCGGGGCTCCCCACCACCTGAAAAGCGCCGCACGCAGAGACGCGGAGACGCAGGGAGCCGCCGCGAGCTCCCTGCGTCTCCGTGTCTCTGGGTGAGCAGGATCAAGGTAGATGCTGGCATCAGCTTCAATGTAGATGCTCCGCTGGCTCGCCTTCTGCATCCCCCCGCCGGACCCGATCGGCCCCCGCCCACCCCGGTCCGTCAGCGCCGCGCATGAAGCTGGTCGTCTTCGGCCTCACCATCAGCTCCAGCTGGGGGAACGGGCACGCCACCCTCTGGCGGGGGCTGGTGAAGGCGCTCGTCCGCCGCGGCCACCGCGTGGTCTTCTTCGAGCGGGACGTGCCGTACTACGCCGGCGCGCGCGACCTGTGGGAGATCCCCGGTGGCGAGCTGGTGCTCTACCCGGCGTGGGACGCCGTCCTCCCCTACGCCCGCAGCCACCTGGCCGACGCCGACGTGGCGATGGTCACCAGCTACTGCCCCGACGGCCCCGCCGCCGCGGCCTCGCTGGCACTCGACAGCCCCGCCGCGCTCCGCGTCTTCTACGACCTCGACACGCCCGTCACCCTCGACGGGCTGCGGAGCGGCGGCCGCGTTCCCTACCTGCCGGAGGATGGGCTCGGGGGATTCGACCTGGTCCTCTCCTTCACCGGGGGCGAGGCGCTGGCGCAGCTGCGCGCGCTGCTGGGGGCCCGGCGCGCGGCCCCGCTCTACGGCCACGTGGATCCCGACGTGCATCGCCCCGCGCCGCCGGCGGGCCCGCTCGCCGACCTCAGCTACCTGGGGACGTACGCGGCCGACCGGCAGGCGGCGCTCGAGGCGCTCTTCATCGAGCCCGCGCGGCAGATGCCGGAGCGCCGCTTCCTGATCGCCGGCGCGCAGTACCCGCACGACTTCCCCTGGACGGACAACGTCTTCTTCCAGCGCCACCTGCCGCCGTCGGAGCACCCGGCTTTCCTCTGCTCGTCGGCGCTCACGCTGAACGTGACCCGCAGGGCGATGGCGGAGATGGGCTTCTGCCCGAGCGGCCGGCTCTTCGAGGCGGCGGCGTGCGGCGTCCCCCTCCTCTCCGACGCGTGGACCGGCCTCGACGCCTTCTTCACCCCGGGCGACGAGATCCTCACCGCGCGGACCACGGAGGAGGCGATGGCCGCCCTCTCCCTCCCGCGCGAGGAGCTGGCGCGCATCGCCCGCAACGCGCGCGAGCGCACGCTGGCCGAGCACACCTCCGCGCGCCGCGCCGCCGAGCTGGAGGCGCTGCTGGAGGCGGCGCTGCGGGGCGGGGGATGGGACGAGGGTGCGGACGCCGCCGAAGGCGCACTCCCGCACTCCCGCACTTCCGCACTCGCCTGACGATGTGGGGGATCGTGCCCGCGGCGGGCGCGGGAACGCGCATCCAGCCGCTCGCCTTCAGCAAGGAGCTGCTCCCGGTGGGGAGCCGCGCCGACCCGCACGGGGTGGAGCGGCCGCGCGCGGTGAGCGAGTACCTGGTGGAGCGGATGGTGCGCGGCGGGGCGAACCGCGTCTGCTTCGTGATCTCGCCGGGGAAGAGCGACATCATGGCGTACTACGGCGGCGAGGTGGGCGGCGCCGACGTGTGCTACGTGGTGCAGCCGAAGCCGGCGGGGCTCTGCGACTCCATCTTCCGCGCCCTCCCGTTCCTGGACCCGGCCGAGGAGGTGCTGGTCGGCCTCCCCGACACCCTCTGGTTCCCGGAAGACGGCTTCGGCGCGCTCCCGGACGGCGAGCTCTCCTTCCTCCTCTTCCCCGTGGACCGCCCCGAGCTCTTCGACGCGGTGGTGACGGACGAGGCCGGGCGCGTGCGGGAGATCCAGGTGAAGGACCCCGGCGCGCGCACGCGCTGGGTGTGGGGCGCCTTCAAGCTCCCGGCGCGGACGCTGGCGGGGCTGCACGCGCTCTGGCTGGAGCGCGGCCGGCGCGACGAGTACATCGGGACGCTGGTGAACGCCTGGCTGGAGCGCGGCGGCCGCGCCCGCGGCATCCGCGCCGGCGAGGCGTACGTGGACGTGGGGACGCTGAACGGCTACCGCGAGGCGATCCACCTGCTCGAGGCCCGCCCCGTGCATGCGTCGGCGGATGCGCCGCGGGTGGAGCCCGAGCCCTGGCGCGCGGCTGTGGTTTGAGCCAGAGGGCGATTGAAATCGCGGCAACAACGGCCCAAAGTCCGCCTTCGCGGACTCGAGGCCGCGATTGCACTGCATCGAGACAGTCGCCGATGCTGCCGCGGACTGGGCTACAGCACGGGTGTGGCGATGAAATCGAGTTCGGGAGTCCGCGAAGGCGGACTTCGGGCAGTTGTTGCCGCGAATTCATTCGCCCTGATGTAGCCCGAGTCCGGCCTGGCCCGAGTATGTCAACGACAGTTCCAGCACCCCTTTCGGAGCGGAGGCAGATGACGACGATGGCGGACGCGGAGACCCTGTCGCCCGAGACGATCGCGGCGCGGGTGCGGGAGCTGGGGCCCTGGTTCCACAACCTCGACCTCAAGGGGGTGATGACGGCCCCCGACCACTTCCTGGGCGACTACCCCAGCGTGAAGTTCCGCAACTTCGCCCACGCCGTCCCCGCTGACCTCACCGGGAAGACGGTGCTCGACGTGGGGTGCAACGCCGGCTTCTACTCCCTGGAGATGAAGCGCCGCGGCGCCGCCCGCGTGGTCGGCCTGGACAGCGACGAGCGCTACCTGAGCCAGGCGCGCTTCGCCGCCCGGGTGGAGGGGCTCGACGTGGAGTACCGGAAGATGTCGGTCTACGAGGTGGCGGCGCTGGGGGAGCGCTTCGACCTGGTGATCTTCATGGGCGTGCTCTATCACCTGCGCCACCCGCTGCTCGCGCTGGACCTGCTGTACGAGCACGTGGTGGGCGACCTGATGCTCTTCCAGAGCATGCAGCGCGGCTCCACCGACGCGCTGGACGTGGGCGCCGACCACCACTTCTGGGAGACGGAGCTCTTCGACCTCCCCGCGTACCCCAGGCTGCACTTCATCGAGCACCGCTACGCCAACGATCCCACCAACTGGTGGGTGCCCAACGCCGCCTGCGCCGAGGCCATGCTGCGCAGCGCCGGCTTCGAGATCGTGGCGCACCCCGAGCAGGAGGTCTACCTCTGCCGCCGCGGCACGATCGGGGATACGGAGCCGCGGGCGGTGTACCCGGCGCGGAGAGGCGGCGGCCGGTGATCGAGGCGGTGATGCTCTGGAACGAGCCCAACAACATGTCCCACTGGGACTTCGGGCTCGATCCGGGGTGGCGGATCTACGCCGACATGGTGCGCCGCGCCGGCGCCGCGGTGCGCGCCGAGCGCCCGGGGCTCACCCGCGTGCTGGGGGGGATGAGCCCCATCGACCCGTGCTTCGTGGCGAGCCTGGCGGGGCAGGGGGGATTGGACGAGGTCGACGTCGTCGCGGTCCACGGCTTCCCGCTCGACTGGAACCTGTGGAGCGTGGACGACTGGCCGGCGAAGCTCCAGTCGGTGCGAGACGTGACCGATCGGCCGGTGTGGGTGACGGAGGTGGGCGTCAGCAGCTACGCGAACGAGGCGGTGCAGGCGCTGGGGCTCGCGCGCACGGCGGCGCTGCTGCGCGGCCGCGCCGAGCGCGTGCACTGGTACAGCCTCTTCGACCTCCCGCTGGACTGGGGCGCCACCACGCGCCACAAGGAGCGGGAGGGCTCCAGCTACTTCCGCCACTTCCACATGGGCCTGATCCGCCCCGACGGCACGCCGAAGCAGGCGCTGCACGCCTTCGCCGCGCACGCGCCGGAGCTGGGCCTCTGCCAGTGGTTCCACTACGAGGACCCGCGGCTGGACGACGCCGTGCGCTGGCTGAAGCGCCTCGGCGTGACCAGGGTGCGCACCGGCCTCGCCTGGAGCGACGACCACGGCCGTGAGAACGCCGCCGCCTGGTTCGACCGGCAGATGGCCGCGCTGGAGCCCTTCGAGGTGACGCTGACCTTCTGCTTCACCCCCGAGTGCCGCGGCCTGGTCCCCCACCACACCAGCCCCCCGCAGGCCGTGGACGAGTTCGCGGACTTCTGCGCCCGCATGGTGCGGCGGTACGGCTGAACGGCAGCTCAGCCGTCATTCGGCGGCGCGTCCGCCGCTCCGCGGGTTGGGTGGCGTCTCCGCAAGGTCGTGTACATCGGGTCGCACAACGACGCACCCTCCACCCGACGACGAGGCGAAGGGTGTCGTTGCTTCGTGCTCGTCCGAGCTCGCGTGACGCGTGGGCGCGTAGGCACAGTCCGCGAAGGCGGACTTCGTGCTGTTTCAGCCCAGGGTTTTCAACCCTGGGTTACCCAGCCAGGGTCGCGTGCGGCCCTTCAGCGCCGCGGAAGTGGGGCAGCGATGTCCCATTTCCGCTGTTTTCGGCTGCTCGTTCATTCCCGGCGAGGGGGCTGCGGGGGTCTTCGGCGAGGACGCCGAAGTGTGGATGCCCGGGATCGGTGAGCTGCGCTCATCTTGTTGCAGCACCGTCACTTATCTCGAAAAATCGAGTCGGTTGAGGCGCGGATTCCGCATGGTTCCGGGGCTCTTAATCCCCGACTAAGAATCGAAATAAAACCTTTTGCCTCGTTCCTGCGTCCTATACCGCGAGCAGTACGATGTACCCGAAACCGACAACCACGAGCGAAACGAGGGCCCAATGAACAAGTCCATCAGCATGTACGTCCGCAGCATCTTCGCGCTGTTCCTCCTCGGCCTGGGCATGTACGCCGGCGCCGAGAGCCTGGTGGCCCACGAGATGGCCAGCCGGGGCCTGCCGAGCTGCGGCGCCGCCGCGAACCCCTGCGAGCTCGCGCCGCTCACCGTGGTCGTCCCGCGGTCGGACGCAGCGCCGAACGCCGCAAACGCGATGCAGGTCTTGAGCGCGGCACCCCGGGCGCCCCGCGCCGCCCACCCCGTCGCGATCGCCGAGTCGTAACCCACTGGACGCGAACTCGGCCCTCGCTTTCCACATAGATGCCCCGGCGCCGCACGAGTTGCGGCGCCGGGGCCATTTCATTGCAGCGGCGCCACAGAGGCGCAGAGACGCAGAGAAAGCGACCCGATCTCTCTGCGCGCCTCCGCGTCTCTGCGGCTGCGTGAGACGTTCTGTTTACGCCGGCACCGGCTCCGGCTGCGCGACCGCCTCGTCCACGTCGCTCCAGTCCGGGTCCGGCAGCTCGGCGTAGACCGGGTTGGAGAGGTAGCGCTCGCCGAAGTCGCAGATGATGGAGACCACCAGCTTCCCCGCGTTCTCGGGCCGTGACGCCACCTGCAGCGCCGCCCAGGTGATGGAGCCCGACGAGATCCCCGCGAAGATCGCCTCCTCGCGCGCCAGCCGTCGCGCGGTGGCGATGGCGTCTTCGTTCGTCACCCGCACCACCTCGTCGTAGAGCGAGGTGTCGAGGTTTCCGGGGATGAACCCGCCGCCGATCCCCGCCTGCTTGTGCGGCCCCGGCTCGCCGCCGGAGAGCACCGGGCTCTCGTTGGGCTCCACCGCGACGATGCGCAGCTCCGGCTTGCGCTCCTTCAGGTAGCGTCCCGCGCCGGTGAGGGTGCCGCCCGTCCCCACCCCCGCCACGAAGACGTCGACCTTCCCCTCCGTGTCTTCCCAGATCTCGGGGCCGGTGGTGCGGTAGTGCACGGCGGGGTTGGCGGGGTTGTCGAACTGGCGCGGCATCCAGGCGCGGTCGCCGAGGCGCTCCAGGATCTCGTCCGCGCGGGCGATGGCGCCCTTCATCCCCTTCGCCCCCTCCGTCAGCACCACCCGGCAGCCGAGCGCGCGCAGCATGTTGCGGCGCTCCACCGTCATGGTGTCGGGCATGGTGAAGATGCAGCGGAAGCCGCGCGCGGCGGCCGCGTACGCCAGCCCGATCCCGGTGTTGCCGCTGGTGGGCTCCACGATGATGGCCCCCTGGCGCAGCCGGCCGCTGGCGATGGCGTCGTCGATCATGGCGGCGCCGATGCGGTCCTTCACCGAGTTGAAGGGGTTGTATCCCTCGTGCTTGACCACCACCCGCGCGGGGAGCCCCGCCGCCACCCGGCGCAGCTCGATCAGCGGCGTGTCGCCGAAGGTTTCCGTGACGTCTCGGTAGATGCGCTTGCGGGGCATGGGGAAGCTCCTCCGGCTGCGGGGTGATGCGGTTCGCCTGCGCGAGTCAGGTTCGTACACGGGTACCGGAGTCGCGTTCGCCGTGGAGCCCCTCACCCGAAAAAAGGCGATCATAACTGCCGATCGCCTTTTTTCGACCTCTCCCAACTGCGGGAGAGGTGAACGGCAACGGCAGCGCTGCGAAGCTCGGGCACACGGTCGCGAGCGAAGCGAGCCTTCAGTCACCCTCTCCCGTGCAGTTCGGGAGAGGGTCGGTTCGGGCGACCAGGCGCACTGTCGGTTCGATCCGCAGCCGGCAGCCCGAGCCGGGGTGAGGGGCTCACACGGCGGCCTTCTTCAGCAGCGACATCTGCGCGGTGTGCGCGACGATGTGCTGGACGATGCCGTGCAGGAGCACGTAGTACGACACGCCGGACCCGAGCGGCCGGTCGCGCGCCTCGCCCAGCACCTCGTCCAGCCGGGCGGACGGGAAGTGCAGGACCGCGGTGAAGAGCTTGCCGAAGGAGTCCCCGAGCGCGTCGACCGTGCGCTCCCAGCTCTCCTCGATCGGCGCGGGCTGCGCGGGCCAGTCGCCGTCCTCGGGCTCGCGGCAGACGCCCGTCTCCAGCCGGCGCAGCACCTCGCGGTTCCACGAAGTCAGGTGCAGCGCGATCTCCCAGATGGTGTGCGCCTCGGGAAGCGGCCGGTGCGCCGCCTGGCGGGCGCTCAGCCCGCGCAGCACGTCCTGCGTGCTGGGCCCCCACCACGGGTCGCCGGCGAACGCGCTGCCGAGCTGGTCGGCGATGCGGGCGGATTCGTCCATCCTTCTCCTCAACCCGGCTGCAGGCCGGCGAACACGATGAAGGCCACGAAGAGCACCACCAGCGCGACCACCACGAGCTTCTGGTATCCCTCGCGCGCAACCAGGGCGCCGCTCGCCAGGAGCACCACGAAGAGCGCCTCGAACGGCCGCTCCGGCGCGAACAGCGGATCGCCGGAGATGAGGATGGACCGCGACGCGCTCAGCAGCGGGACCGCGGCCAGGAGACCGAAGTACAGCCTGCGGTTGGCGTAGAAGTGCGACTTCAGGTCGATCTCGCCCTCGCCCTCGAAGTCCGGCACGATCACCACCGCGCTCAGGTAAAGGGCGATGGGGGTGAGCAGGAAGTAGACGAAGGAGAAGAAGTTGGTCGCCACCGCGTCGCCCACGCTGAAGGTGCTCCACCAGAACTGCACGTTGGCGAGGAAGACCATCACCACCGCCACCGCCCACACCCAGTAGAAGCGCACCCGCCGCCGGTCCACCAGCAGGTTGGCGACCCCCGAGAGCACCTGCGACATCCCCAGCCCCACGATGATGGAGACCAGCACCGACAGGTATTCGGCGGTCTTCATAGGTCCGCGATGGGGGGTAGGGAAGGGGATGGAGCGCGGGGGAGCCGGGATCCTCCTGCCGTACAATTCAGCGCGATCCCGCGCGGGTCAAGCGCCGCGCCCCGCCGCCGAACCCCGCGCCGCGCCGTGCGGGCTGTCCCCTGTTCCCTGTCCCCTGTCCCCTGGAGTTCAGAAAAACCTTCCCCCCCGCACCGGCCCGCACCTAGATTCAGCGGCGAGCCCGAGCCGGACATCTCCGCATCCCCCGCACACACCGCCATGCCCGTCAGCGTCGGCGTACCGAAGGAGACCGCGCCCCTGGAGCGGCGCGTAGCGCTCGTCCCCGAGACGGTGCAGCGGCTGGTGAAGGAGGGGGTGGAGGTGGTGGTGGAGCACGGCGCCGGCGAGGGCGCGTACCTCTCCGACGCCGACTTCGAGAAGGCCGGCGCGCGCATCGGCGGGCGCACGGAGGTGTACGCCTGCCGCGTGATCGCGCGCGTGCAGCCGCCCCCCGCCGACGAGCTGGGGCTGCTCGCGGGCGAGCACGTGGTCATCGGCTTCCTGCGCCCGCTCGACGACCCCGCGGGGATGGCGCGCCTGGCGAACACCGGCGTCACCGCCCTGGCGATGGAGCTGGTGCCGCGCACCACCCGCGCGCAGAAGATGGACGCGCTCTCCGCCATGGCCACCATCGCCGGCTACCGCGCGGTGCTCCTCGCGGCCGAGTCGCTGCCGAAGTTCTTCCCCCTCCTCACCACCGCCGCCGGCACCGTGCGCCCCGCCAAGGTGCTGGTGCTGGGCGCCGGCGTGGCCGGGCTGCAGGCCATCGCCACCGCGCGCCGCCTGGGCGCGGTGGTGAGCGCCTACGACGTGCGCGCCGCGGCCGCGGAGCAGGTGGAGTCCGTCGGCGGGCGCTTCGTGCAGCTGGACTTCGACACCTCCGGCGCCGAGGGGAGCGGAGGGTACGCCGCCGCGCTCGACGAGGAGCGGCAGCGCCGCCAGCTGGAGCTGCTGGTGCCGCACGTGGGCGACAGCGACGTGGTGGTCTGCACCGCGCTCGTTCCCGGGATGCCCGCGCCGCCGCTGGTGTCGGAAGACGCGGTGCGGGCGATGGCCCCCGGCTCGGTGATCGTGGACCTGGCGGCGCCCAACGGGGGGAACTGCGCGCTCACGCAGCGCGGCGGGGTGGCCGAGGTGGAGGGCGTGCGCATCTTCGGCCCGCTCAACCTTCCCGCCGAGATGCCGGTGCACGCCAGCCAGATGTACGCCCGCACCGTGGCCGCCATGATCGGCGAGTTCGTGAAGGACGGCGCCTTCCTCACCGACTTCGACGACGAGATCTTCAAGGGCGCCTGCGTGACCCACGGCGGCCAGGTGGTGAACGAGCGCGTCCGCGGCATGCTGGAGAAGGCGCCCGCGTGACGGACGCGGCGGCGCCCGGGCCGAAGCGCTGGCCGACCGTGTACATCGAGACGACGGTCCTGAGCTACCTCGCCGCCCCGCTGAGTAGCGACGTGGTGACCCGCGGCCACCAGGAATCGACGCGTCGCTGGTGGCGAAATCGCGCTCGATGGGACCTCTGGGTTTCTTCGGCGGTTATGATCGAAGTGATGAAGGGAGACCACGCGCTCGCCATCGCCCGCATGGAGCTGCTCGAGGGTTTGTCCGCCCTCCCGGTAACCGCTCCGGTGAGAGAGCTGGCTGGCAGGCTGCTTGGGCGGGGTCCGCTTCCGGAAAAGGCGCGGGTGGATGCGGAGCACATTGCGTTCGCCGCGGTGAACGGGATGGATTTCCTGGTGACATGGAATTTGAAGCACATCGCCAATCCGGCGATCCGCCGCCACGTCGAAACGATCTGCCGCGGGGCGGGATTTCCGCCCCCCGAGATCTGCACACCTGAGCAAATGTTGAAGAGCTGAAGATGCGAAGCGATCCGATCGTCGATGAAGTCCATCGCGTACGCCAGGAACTCCTCGAGGAGTTCGGCGGAGACGTCGACGCGGTGATCGAAGAAGCGAACCGCCGGCTGCTGAACGGCGAGTTCGGCGAGTTCAAGATCATCGTCCGTTCACCGGCTCCGCGCGTGGCTCCGAGGCGCGGCACGGAGTGACGCGGATGGAAACCGCGGACTACGGAGCGGTGGAGGCTGCTGCGCTTCGCCTCTCTCCCGAGCAGCGCACACGGCTCATCGAGCGGCTGATGGACTCACTGGATGGGGAGGAAGGCGGCGGCCGTTGGATCGACGTGCGCGCCGAGCAGGCGTGGATGGAAGAGATCGAACGCCGGCACGAGGCGTTCGAGCGAGGAGAAGTGACGTTGATCGAGCACGAGGAGGTGATGGCTCGGTTATTCGCGGAATTCGGCCGGTCTCCGAACGAGGACTCGTGAGCGACGACATCACCCTGGTGGAGAAGGCGGCGCTGTCGCTGACGGAGCCGAGCCGCGCGCGGCTGGCGCGGGCGCTGCTCGCGAGCCTCGCCCCGCGCGACCAGGACACCGCCGCCTGGTACGGCGAGGCGGCCAGGCTGGTGGACGCCTACCTGGCCGATGTGCAGGGCGCCGCGCCCGCGCCGCCGCCCTCGCAGACCGGCGTGGCCGGCGAGCCGTACGACGAGCGGCTGGAAGACGACCCCACGCTCGCCGAGATCAAGCGGCGCCGCCGCGAGATCGAGAGCGGCGAGGTCTCCGTCTTCGAGGACGGCGTGATCGTCTCGGAGCTCAAGCGCCGCCTCGGCCTCGGCGACTGACGCGCGCGGGTCCGTCTCCGGCCCGCGCCACGACGCACCTGGAGTCCCACCCCAACGGCGCTCACCGCCCCATGCTCATCATCACCCTGCTGTTCGTGTTCATCCTGGCCGGGTTCGTCGGGTACTTCGTGATCACCCGCGTGCCCCCGCTGCTGCACACGCCGCTGATGTCGGCGACGAACGCCATCTCCGGGATCTCGCTGGTGGGCTCGCTGGTGCTGGCCGGCTCCGACCGCGGCAACGTGGCCACCTGGCTGGGGTTCATCGCGGTGACGGCGGCCACCATCAACGTGGTGGGCGGCTTCCTGATCACCGACCGCATGCTGAAGATGTTCAAGCAGCGGCTCCCCGGCGGCGGCGAGGGCGGCAAGGACGCGGCGAAGACCGACGCGGGGGGCCGCTGACATGCTCGCCCTCCTCCTCCAGGTCCCCGAGCACGCCGCGCCGGGCGCCGCCGCCTCCGTCGGCCTGCGCGAGGGGCTGATCCAGGCCACCTACCTGGCCGCGTCGGTCCTCTTCATCCTGGGCCTCTACTCGCTCACCAAGCCGGCGCGCGCCCAGCGCGGGATGCAGCTCGCCGCGCTGGGGATGCTGGTGGCCATCGTCGGCACGCTGGCGAACGAGCACATCGTGCGCTACGAGTGGATCGCCGGCGGGCTGCTGCTGGGCGCGGCGATCGGCTACCCGCTCGGCATGTTCGTGCCGATGACGGCGATGCCGCAGCGGATCGCGGTCTCGCACATGTTCGGCGCGCTGGCGGCCACCCTGGTGGGCGTCGCCGAGTTCCAGATCCTGGGCGGGCAGGTGCCGCACGCCACCATGGCGGCGCTGGGGTTCGAGGTGATGTTCGGCGCGCTGACCATCACCGGCAGCTTCATGGCCTTCGGCAAGCTGCAGGGCTTCGTCACCGGCACGCCGGTCACCTGGCGCGGCCAGAACGCCATCAATCTCACCCTCTTCGCCGCCACCTTCGGCATCTTCGTCTACCTGGTGGCGAGCCCGGACCACCCGGCGCTCTTCTACGCCATGGTGGCGATGTCGCTGGCGATCGGGGTGCTGATGGTGCTCCCCATCGGCGGGGCGGACATGCCGGTGGTGGTGTCGCTCCTGAACTCGTACGCGGGGCTGGCGGCGAGCGCGACGGGGTTCGCCATCGGCAACACCGTGCTGATCATCTGCGGCGCGCTGGACGGGGCGAGCGGCTTCCTGCTCTCGGTGCTGATGAGCAAGGCGATGAACCGCTCCTTCGGCAACGTGCTCTTCGGCGCCTTCGGGGCCGCGCCCACCGCGTCGGCGGCGCTGGCGGAGGGCGACCGCACCGTGCGCAGCGTGACGGCCGAGGACGTGGCGGTGCAGCTCGCCTACGCGCGCGAGGTGATCGTGGTCCCCGGCTACGGGATGGCGGTGGCGCAGTGCCAGCACCAGGTGCGCGAGCTGGCGTCGCTGGTGGAGAAGCGGGGCGGAACCGTGCGCTACGCCATCCACCCGGTGGCGGGGCGGATGCCGGGGCACATGAACGTGCTGCTGGCCGAGGCGAACGTGCCCTACGACCGGCTCTACGACCTGGAGGAGATCAACGACAAGTTCGAGCAGGCCGACGTGGTGCTGGTGATCGGCGCGAACGACGTGGTGAACCCGGCGGCGCGCACCGACCCGTCGAGCCCCATCTTCGGGATGCCGATCCTGAACGTGGACCAGGCGAAGAGCATCATCGTGCTGAAGCGGAGCATGGCGGCGGGGTACAGCGGGGTGGAGAACGAGCTCTTCTACCACGAGCGCTGCGCCATGCTCTTCGGCGACGCCAAGACCAGCGTGCAGACGCTGATCGGCGACATCAAGGAGGTGTGATGTGATATGAGGCCCCGTAGCCAAGGCGTCTCACGCAGAGACGCAGAGGCGCAGAGAGAAGCCGCGGCTTTTTCTCTGCGCCTCTGCGTGAGGCCATTTTCGCCGTTCGACTCCGCTGGCGGAATGCACGGCCGATCTCCTGCCGGGTAGAAAATTCCCAAATTTGTGCAGGTTGGATTCGTTGCTTTTTGCGAATCGCCGTGTCGGCCGTAAACCGATCCTTCCTCAATATCTCAGCAGAATGGCAAGTGATCGAGATGAAGGAACGATCTGTTTATCACCCCTTGACGAATATCATTTCACGCACATAATTGTTGAAGCGCAGCCTATCCCCTGCGCAACGCCCAACCCACACCACGGGGTGCACATGAAGTACACGACGCCGGTTCCCGCCGCGGTTCTCGCCTTGCTGCTCACCGCCGCCTGCGACAAGTCCGATCCCGTTGGTGCCCGGCCGGGCGAGCCGGTGGCCAACCAGGGCATAGGCGCGGCGCAGCAGTCGTTCCGGACCCCCGACGACGAGTTCGCGCGCGCCGCGCGGGCGGAGGTCCCCGGGTTCGCCGGGTTCTACCTCCGGAACGACGGCACCCCGGTGGTGCTGCTGACCGATCCCACGCAGCGCGGCGCGGCACAGCGCTACCTCGCCACGGAGTTCGCCCTCGCCCGCCGCGGGCGCCACGCGGGCGCGCCGCAGCAGCCGCTCTTCGTGAAGGCGGCCTATGACTTCGCGCAGCTGAAGGGGTGGGCCGAGCAGCTCGAGCCGCTGCTCCAGCGCGGCGACGTGTACCTGGTCGACGTGGACGAGGTGGGGAACCGCGTGCTGCTCGGCGTGGCCGACGCCACCGCGACCGGCGCCGTGCGCGCCGAGGCCGCGCGGCTGGGGATCCCCGCGGCGGCCGTCGCCACGCAGACGCAGGCGAAGCCCGAGATGCGCGCCACCGTGCGCGACCGCTTCACCACCTTCGTGGGCGGGATCCAGATCGCCTTCGGCAACTACCTGTGCACCGCGGGCTTCAACGCGCGCCGCGTGTCGAACGGGCAGAACATCTTCGTCACCAACTCCCACTGCACCACCACCCAGTACGTGTCCGACGGGGTCGCCGAGTACCAGAACACCGTCGCCAGCGGCAACCAGGTGGGGAACGAGGTCGCGGACCGCGGGATGTGGGCGTGCGCGGGGACCGGCACCTCGTGCCGCCAGGCCGACGCGGTGTACATCAGCCACAACGGCACGCGCACCATCGGCCAGGGCGGGATCATCCGCACCAACTGGAACACGGGGGCCGCGGGCGGGCTGACCACCATCGGCGAGTTCGACATCATCGGGCGGTACACGGGGTCGCTGCCGGTGGGGAGCTACCTGGACAAGACCGGGCGCACCAGCGGGTCGACGTACGGCCAGGTCACCAACTCGTGCGTGACCATCGGCGTGCTGCGCTGCCAGGACATCTCCCACGTCTGGTCGGAGGGCGGCGACAGCGGCTCGCCCGTCTACGTCTACATCGGCGGCAGCGGCACGGCCGAGAACGACGTGCAGCTGCACGGGGTGATGTGGGGCGGCCCGGGGAGCGACTGGACCACCACCTACTCCAGCCGCCTCGCGGGGATCGAGGCCGACCTGGGCGCGCTGAACAACCTCTGCCGCCCCGGCTACGGCTGCTGATCCCTCCGCATCCGGCCTGGTAAACAGCGTCTCTATGTGGTACCAGGTCCGTATGAACTGTTGCTCGAAAACGAACGGCAGATCTCACGCAGAGTCACCAGAGGCACCAGAGGAAAAGCAGTTCTCTGGTTCCTCTGGTGACTCTGTGTGATAAGTCTTTTGCCGGATTCGGCATGAGGATGAGGTGCCGTTCAGCAGCCGCGGCTGAGCCCGCAGACGGTGTCGTCGTAGGTCTGGCAGACGGGCGCGGGGCACGAGACCCCCACGACCGTGCCGCCGTGCGCGTGCACGGTGCCGGCCCCGTCCTCCGCGCGGACGGTGGCGAACGACTCCACCCGCAGCTCCTCCCAGTCCAGGCGCAGCTTCTTCATCGGATCTCCCTCCATTCGTGAGACGCACTCCATCCGCCGGCGGCGGAGACACGGCGCGTCGCACGACAGCCAGAGCCATGCCGCCCGCGCCGGCGATGGAACCCGTCTCCCGACGCCGGTCCATGCGACGCGGAGGAAGACGTGGAAGAAACCGGAGAGACCGTGCCATCCAATCTCGTGGCAAGGCTGCGCCGCGGCTCCCGTTGCTCCCCCGGCCGGGGCGGCACTAACGTACCCGCGTGGCTCGACCCGTCCATAAATTCGAGCAGCGCCCTCCGCAGCGACCGCGCCGCCCACACGCGCTTCCGTTGGAGTCTCTTCGATGCCCGCCAACCTCCCTCCCGGCCGTGATCCCGGCGCTTTCCGGAGCTGGTTCGAAGACCTGAGGCGCAAGGACCCGGCGCTGCACGCGGAGCTCTCCAGGCGGCTGGGCGAGCGCACCGCGCCCACCGCGGGCGAGGTCGCGCTGGAGGCGGCGGGCGGGGTGGGCCGCCTCGACGTCGCGCTCGAGACGATCGTGCGCGAGGGGCGGCCGGCGGTGCCGGTCCAGGATGACCGCATGGCCCGGGCGGACGGGGAGGTCGACGCCGCGGCGGAGGTGATCCTCGCGCGCCTGAGGGACGCGGCGCCCGCGATCGAGCCCAGGATCCCCTGCGTGGGCCGCATCGACGTGGCCAACCTCGCCAGCGGCGCGAGCTTCGTGGGCACCGGGTGGCTGGTGGACGACGGCGTGGTGATCACCAACCGGCACGTGGCGGAGCTCATCGCCCGCTGGAACGACGGGGCGTACGTGTTTCTCCCCGGCCGCTTCGGCGAGCCGCTCTCCGTCTCGCTCGACTACCGGCACGAGCTCGGGAGCGGTGCCGCCGAGCCGGTCCCCGTCGCCGGCGTGATCTGGATCGAGCCCGACGCGAAGCAGGCCGACCTGGCCCTCCTCCAGCTGGCCCCGGGCGGCACGGGGCGGGGGAGGATCCCGCTGGCCGAGCGCGACGCGGACCCCGACACCTTCGTCGCCGTGATCGGCTATCCGGCGCGGGCGCCCGCGTACCTCGTCCCCGACCAGGCGCGGATGGACCGCCTCTACGGCGCCACCTACGAGGTGAAGCGCGTGGCGCCGGGGCAGATGGGGGGCGAGAGCCGCGGCTGGGCAACGCACGACTGCACCACGCTGGGCGGCAACTCCGGCTCGGTGGTGGTGGACATGGCGCGCGGCGAGGCCGTCGCGCTCCACTTCGCCGGCCAGTACCTGATCGAGAACTACGCCGTTCCCGCCTCGCAGATCCGCCGCTACCTGCGGGAGCGGCCGTGGCAGGGCGGCGGGCGCGCCGGGGCGTCCGAGACGCCCGCCGCGGCCGGCGTCTCGGTGACCATCCCGCTCACCATCACCGTGACGGTCGGAGATCCCGTGGTGGGCGGCGCGGCCGGCGGTCCGCCGCCGGCCCCGTCCGCCCCGCCTCCCGCGCCCCCGGCCCCTCCCGCGGCCACCGGCGCCGGCGGGGCGGACGGTGTGCGCGCGGCCGCGTTGGCGCTGGCCCGCGAGCGGCGCGGCGACGGGGTGCTTGCCGTCCGGCCCGGCTACCGGATGGAGGGAGGGCGGCTGACGGACACGCAGTGCCTGGTGGTGGCCGCCCACCCCGCGCGGGTGGACGAGGTGCGGGCCCGGATCCCCGCGCGCCACGGCGGGTTCCCGGTGGAGGTGCGGCCGGCGTCGCTGCGCGACCAGCTGGGCGGAGGCCCCGAGGCCGTCGCGGAAGAGGCGGTCACCTCGGTGCGGTACAATGACAGTGACCGCACCGAAGAGGCGTTCAGCTTCGACTGGATCGACGAGGAGATGGGCGTGCTCCTGCACGTCGGTCCGGAGCGGAGTTGGACGGTGCTGGCGGAGTTCCTGGCCGCGACGCGGCACGAGCTCGTCTCCTCGATGTACGAGTTCCACGCCGCGCACGTGGCCGCGGCGGTGCAGCGGGCGCTCGAGGCGGGGGCCTCGCTCCAGCTGGTGCTGGCGCAGGAGAGCCGCGACCATGGCGCGCCCGCCGCAGGCGACTTCGCCCGCGCCGAGACCTTCGCGGCCTGGGCGCGCGACCACGGCGACCGCTTCGAACGGGTCTACGTTCCGAAGGGCGCCGGCGGGCTGGTGGCGACCTCGTACCACATCAAGGTCACCGTCCGCGACGGCGAGGCGGTCTGGCTGTCGAGCGGCAACTGGAAGCGCTCCAGCCAGCCCCTGATCGCCCCGGACCGGCTGAACGACCCGGGGGCGGCCGGGCGCGCCGGCAACCGCGAGTGGCACGCGGTGATCGAGAACCCGACCCTCGCGCAACGCCTGCGCAACCACATCCTGGCCGACCTGGAGCAGGCGCGGGTGCTGGGCGGCACCCCCGAGGCCGTCGAGCCGGAGATGCTGGTCGACGTTCCGATGATGCAGCTCGAGGCGGTCGAGCTCGAGGCGGCGCCACAGCGGGTGCTGGAGCCCCGGCGCATCCGCCGCCGCGTGCGCGTGCGGCCGCTGCTCACCCCCGACCGCGGCGGCGGCGTGTACGGCGAGGCCGTGCTGGCCCTGGTCCGCTCGGCGAAGCGCCAGCTGGTGCTGCAGAACCAGTACGTCAGCCTGGGCGACGCCGACGGCGGCTACCCCCGGGCGCTGGTGGAGGCGCTGGTGGCGAAGTCGCGGGAGATCGAGGACCTGCGCATCGTGCTGTGCAGCGGCGACGGCTTCTGGGACGACGTGTCGCGGCTCAAGGCGCTGGGGATGGACGTGGACCGCTGCATCCGGCGCCTTCCGGCCACCCACACCAAGGGGATCGTGGCCGACGGCAAGCAGGTGCTGGTCGGCAGCCACAACTGGAGCCCGCTCGGGGTCACCCTCAACCGCGACGCCAGCCTCCTCTTCGACGACGAGGAGGTCGCCCGCTACTACCTGGAGGCCTTCGAGGTGGACTGGGCGCGCGCCCCGGCCCTCGCGGCGCACGGGGCGGCGGCGCACGAGGGGGCGCGGCTGGCGGAGGGCGACCGGCCGCCCGCGGGCTTCGCGCGGATGCCGCTGAGCGAATACCTGGAGGGGTGAGCATGGCGACCGAACCGATTCCACCGGCGGGCGACGACCCGCTGCGGCTGGTGCGCACGGCGCGCAGCCTCCTGGCGAAGGGCGGGGTGCTGGAGTCCACCGCCGGCGGCGAGCAGATCGACGACGGCGTGCTGCGCGCGGCGCTCGAACGGCAGCTGCGCGAGCACGCGCCCGCGGACGGGGCGGGGCCGCTCGCGGCGCAGGCGGCCGCCGCCGAGGTGGTGGGGAACGCCCGGCGCGCCCTGGAGCGCGTCGCCGCCGGCGAGAGCGCCACGTCGCTCTCCGACGCGGAGGTGTCGAGCCTCGAGGCGATCGTCCTGGTCACCGGCCGGCCGGCGGCGCGCTACCTGGACGGGCGCGTGCAGATGCCCGCCGTCGACCTGGGCGAGAACGACCGCTGGCGGGTGCTGGTGGCCACGGCGCGCTCGAAGATCGACCGGGCCTCGGCCTCGGTGGGGCAGGTCGCGCTCGACCTGCCCTCGGGGGCGCGGGACCCGGTGGGCACCGCCTGGCGCCTCGGCGACGACCTGGTGGTCACCAACCGCCACGTGGCCCGGGAGCTGGTGCCCGACCGCGACGCCCCGGTCGCCTCGTGGGCGCTCGATCCCGCGAAGCCGTCGTCCGTCGACTTCGCGGCCACCGACGGCGCCGCCGCGCCGCGCCGCTTCGCCCTGGCCGCGCTCGTCTACTGCGCGCCCGACGCGTGGGTGGACCTGGCGGTGCTCCGGCTGGAGAGGGGCGACGCGCAGCTCCCCGCCGCGCTCGGGCTGGAGTGGGACGCCGCCGCGCTGGGGCTCCCCCTCCCCGGCACCCCCGGCGCCGCCGAGTCCGCCGCGCAGGGCGAGGCCGTGTACGTGGTCGGGCACCCGTACCAGCTCCTCGGCACCCAGGCGACCCGCGCCGTGTTCGGGGCGGTGGACGGGCGGAAGCGCTGGTCCCCCGGCCTGGTGACCACCCTCGCCCCCGAGGCGCCGCACCTGGAGCACGACTGCTCCACGCTGGGCGGCAACTCCGGCTCGTGCGTGCTCTCGGTGAGCTGGCACCGGGTGGTGGGGGTGCACTTCGCCGGGCTCGGCGTGGACCCGGCGACGGCGGTCGGGCGCGCCAACGTGGCGGTGGCGCTCGCGCGGCTGGGCGACCACCCGGCCGCGTGCATCCTGCGCAACGGCCGGGTACCCGCATGACAGGAGGGACTCGATGAGCGACCCCGTGAACCCCCCGGTCGCCGCGCCCGCCCCGGCCCCGCTCAGCGAGGCGCAGCTCGCCGACATCGCCACGCTCCTCGCGCGCACGGTGACGCGGGGGAACATCGGCTGGCTCGCCACCTCGGTGCTGGGGCGCGACGCGCTCCGCGAGGTGGCCAACGAGCTGGGCGACGCCGCCACCTTCGCGCGCAGCATCGTGGACGCGCTGAACCAGGCCGGGCGGATCGGCGACGCCGTCACCCTGCTGCGGCAGGAGGCGCACCGCAACAGCCGGCTCCTGGTGAGCCTGGAGTACATCATGCGCGGCCACCGCCTGGACGACGACGCGGAGATGCAGAAGTTCGTGAACGAGTACGAGCCCTTCTTCAACTCCGCGAGCATCCAGGAGAACTTCTCGCGCGTCCTGCGCACGGTGTGCGCCGTGGCGCTCGGAAGCCCCACCAACGCCATCGTGGGCTCCGGCTTCCTGATCGCCCCCGACCTGGTGATGACCAACTTCCACGTGCTGGAGACGTTCCTGCGGGAGACGCCGGACGGCGGGTTCGAAGCCGCCGGGGAGGGGAGCAGGATCTACTGCTTCTTCGACTACCTCTGGCAGCCCGAGCCCCGGGTGCCCCCCGCGAACGGCGGCCCCCCACACGCCAGCCTCATGGTCACGGGGCACCAGGACTGGCTGGTGCACGCCCGCCCGAAGCTCGAGAACGACGGCACGCCCGACTCCCCCGTCGACGTGGGAAAGAAGTACGACTACGCCGTCATCCGCCTGGAGCGGCCGGTGGGGCGACGCACGGCCCGCCTGAGCGGCGGCGCGGTGCGCGGGTGGCTCCCGCTCCCGACCGAAGAGCTGGACGTGCTCGGGAAGGACCGGCGCATCCTGGTGTTCCAGCATCCTGGAAAGGCGCCGCAGCAGTTCGACGTCGGCGACTTCGTGCAGCTCGACGCGAGCGGGACGCGCGTGTGGTACAGCGTGAGCACGGCCAAGGGCTCCTCCGGCGGGGCGGCGGTCGACAGCGAGGGGAAGCTGTTCGCGCTCCACAACGCCGAGGTCGTGCCCCGGCCCGGGCTCACCGAGGAGGTCAACCAGGGGGTGCGGATCGACCTCATCGCGGAGGACCTCCGGGCGCTACAGGGGTGGACCGACGAGCCGGCGCCGGAAGAGGAGCCGCTGGCGTTCTGGTCGCTGAGCGACGATCCCCGCGACCCGCGGCCCATCATCGGCCGGGAGACCTTCCGCGAGAACGTGACCGCGATGATGGCGCCCGAGGGGGCGCGGCTGCTGGTGGTCACCGGCGGCACCGGGAGCGGGCGCGGCTTCAGCGTGAAGCTCCTGCGCCGCACGCTGGGCACGCAGACGCCCGTGGTCGAGTTCTCGCCCCGCGACGTGCAGACCCTCGGCCCGAAGGACTTCCTCCGCTTCCTGGTGGACGGGCTGGGGATCGTGGGGACCTCCGCCACGCCGATGCCCGAGCCGCCGGCCACGGAGAGCGTGGCGCGCTGGCTCCGGCTCGACCTGCCGCGGTGGCTCGCCGACCGCCTCGCCGACGACCAGCAGCGCAACCCGTCGCGCTACCCCGCCTGGGTGGTGGTCAACGCCGCCGTCCCCGAGGGCGAGCGGGTGCTCTGGGCCGAGTACCTCAAGGACTTCGTGGCCGCGCTGGTGGGCGTCGCCGACCCCGGGCAGAAGGCGCTCGACCTCCCGCAGCTGCGCTGGCTCTTCCTGGGCAACTCCAGCGACGCCTTCCCCGTCTCCGGCGCCGCGCGGTTCGACGAGGACCTCGCGACCTACCCGGAGTCGGCCTTCTCCGGCGACTTCGCGCACTGCATGCAGGTCGCGTGGCGCTCCACCGAAAAGCGGGCGCCGCTGCTCGACGAGGATTTCCTGAAGACCATGGCGGTGACGCTCACCGCCACCGACCCCACCGGGCGGCCGCTGCGGGAGGTGCTCGCCGCCGTCGTCCGCGAGATGGTGCTCAGGGCCCCGGGGAGGAGGGGACAGCCATGAACGCTCCGATTCCGGGCTCCGCCGGGGTGGACCTTTCCCAGCTCCCGGAGTGGGCGCGCGAGGCGCTCGCCGCCTCCCGGTCCGTCCCGGACTCCGCCGCCGCCGGCGCGGCCGGCCACCGCGGCGCCCCCGAGTGGCCGCTGCTGGTGGAGGCGGCGGTGGTGAGCGCCTTCCTCCCCCGCGAGCTCGCGCCGGGGATGCCGGGCGACGCCGCGGCCCGCGCCGAGGCCGAGCGGGCGGTGCTGGAGTTCGCCGAGACCATGCAGACGCCGCAGGGGCTGCGCTGGTCGCTCACGCGTGACGCGCGCACGGCGGTGATCGGCGCGGCGCTCGGGAGCCCGGAGCTCGCGGCCGCGGTGGAGCGGACCCGCGGCGCCTTCCCGGACCCGGTCAGCGAGGCCGTGCGCGCGTGCGTCCAGAACCCGTCTACCGACCGCTCCCTCCCCGACGACCCGGGCGCGGCCGAGGCGATGCGGGTGGCGGTGGCGTGGCTCTCCGGCATCTCCGGGCTCCCGCTCCCCCCGCTGGAGGCGGTGGACCGCGAGATCGAGCTGCGCCGCCTGCTCTCGCACTTCGAGCGGATGGTGGGATCGGTCCGCGGGGCCGGCCCCTCCGCCAGGCCCGACCGCTTCTTCGGGCGCGCCGGGGAGATGGAGACGCTGCGCGCCTACGTCGGCGTGATCGAGGCCGACTCGTGGGGCGCCACCGTGAAGCGGATCGCGCAGGGGGTGGTGCGGACGCTCAAGGGGCGCGCGCCGCTGGCGGTGTGGGGGGTGGGCGGGGTGGGGAAGACCACGCTGATGGCGAAGTTCATGCTCGACCACGCGCGCGTGGCGAGCTCGCGCTTTCCCTTCGCGTACCTCGACTTCGACCGCGGCACGGTGAGCGCGCGCAACCCCGCCACCCTGCTGGCGGAGATGTGCACGCAGGTGGGAGCGCAGTTCGCGGAGCTCTCCGGGCCGCTGGGCGAGCTCCGTGACCGGGTGCGGAGCGAGGCGCGCTCCGTCGAGGCGCAGGGCGAGCCGGTCTCCTTCCTGCCGCGCCACGCCGCCCGCTTCCGCGAGGTGGTGGACGGGTACCTGGACGGGGTCGAGCGCAGGCTGGAGTGGGCCCGCCCGTTCCTGCTGGTGTTCGACACCTTCGAGGTGGTGCAGTACAGCCCCGAAGACGTGCAGCGGCTGGAGGACTTCGTGCTGGCCTTCTCCGGCGGCTCCGACGACAGCCTGTGGCCGCGCCTGCGCCTGGTGATCGCCGGGCGCAGGCAGGTGGACGAGTTCGTCCGCCCGGTGGAGGCGCTGGAGCTCGGCGCGCTCGATCCGAAAGGATCGGCGGAGATGCTGATGGCGCTCGCGGACGACGCGGAGAAGCCCATCACGCGGAAGGACGCCGACCGGCTGGTCGCGGCCATCGCCAGGGGGCTGCGGAGCAAGGAGCGCGGCGTCCACCCGCTGCGCCTGCGGCTGGTGGGCGAGGTGTTCAAGGAGAAAGGCACCGGCGAGAAGATCGCCGAGTCGCTGCGGGCCGAGCTGGCCGCGCCCCCCAGCGACGACGGGATCGTGGGCCGGCTGCTGGTGGACGGGATCCTGGTGCGCCGCGTGCTGGGCCACGTGAACGACACGCGCGTGCGCGCCCTCGCCGACCCCGGCCTGGTGGTGCGCCGCATCACCCCCGCGGTGATCCGCCAGGTGATGGCCCTCGGCACCCCGCGCCCCGGCGGACCGCAGGACCCGGAGCGGCCGCGGGACCCCGCGCGGACGGAGAGCGCGGAGGAGCGCAGGGACCGCGAGGACCCCGCGGTGGTGGAGCCGTGGGAGATCGGCGAAGACGAGGCGAAGGACATCTTCGCGGCCTTCGGGCGCGAGGTGTCGCTCGTCACCCCCGACGGCGAGGCGCTGCGCCACCGCCAGGACGTGCGGCAGGAGATGCTCCCGCTGATCCAGGCGCGCCGCCCCCGCCGCTTCGCCGCGCTGCACCGGCTGGCGTTCGACTACTTCCGCGGCCGCGCCAGGGAGGACCCGAACGACCACGCGTCGGCCGGCGAGGCGATCTACCACGGCCTCTGGCTGGGCGAGCCCCTGGCCAAGCTCGACGGCCTCTGGCGCGACGATCCCGCCTTCGACCCGCGGCTGGACGCCGACGAGTTCGAGGCGGGCACCCCCGCGCACGTCTACGTCCGCGCCCGGCTCGGCGACCGCCTGCAGGCGCGGGAGATCGGCGTGCTTCCCCACGCGGCGGCCCTCGCCTGGCTCTCCGCGCGCAGCGAGAAGCTGCTGGCGGAGCTCGCGATCGACGAGGCCGTCGACGCGATCCGCGTCGCCGCCGGGCAGGACTACGAGGGGCTGGACCACGACCCGGCGACCGCCGCCGTGGTGGCCCGCCTCCTCTACCGCGCCGGGCAGTGGGGCGACGCGGTGGCGCTCGTCGACCGGCACCTGGAGCCCGTGGGGGTGCCCGAGCTGGCGTTGGTGGCGCGGCGCGCGACTGCCCGGTCGCTGCCGAACGCCAGCCGGGGGGATGCCGCGCTGGTCTCGCTGGCGCGGACCATGGGGACGCTCGCGGGCAAGTCGGGTGCGTCGCCCTTCGAGCTGCAGGAGGTCCTGCAGGTGGGGTTGGCGATGGCCGACCCCCTGCTGCGGGTGGAGGCGCTGGCCCACGTGGAGCTCGGCGCGCCGGGGGCGCACCCGGGGCTGCGGGACGAGATCGGCCGGACCGCCCACGCGGTCGCGCCCGACCGCTGGCCTTCCGCCGCGCGGATCCTGCGGCTGGCGGCGCTCACCGCCGACGGCGACGTGCGCGACCTGCTGGCCGCGTACTTCGCCCTGGGCCGGCCGCTCCCCCGCGACCGCGCGCTGCGCCCCCACCTGGCGCGGATCTTCGCGGCGCTCGGCGAGCGGCGCCGGTTCAGCGACGGCGAGTCGGCCACCCTCGGCCAGGCGCTGGAGGGCGACGACGAGAAGCAGGGCCTCGACGCGCTCGACGCCCTGGCCGAGCTCTGGCGCCAGCGGGTGCCGGAGGTGCTGGACGCCGTCCGCGCGCGCCCGGAGCTGACGCCCGCCTTGCGCATGCTGGTGGCGCACGACCACTCCGACTGGACGCAGGTGCTGGGGAACGCCCTGGCGCGGCTGCTGAGGAACGTGCGGCGGGGAAAGACCCTGGACCTGCTCTTCGGGTGGGGGGTGATGGAACCGCGGCGCTCGCGCCGGATACCGGGAGACGGGGTCTCCATCGTGCGCGCGGCGTTCGAGCAGGGGCGGCTGCTGGAGCTGGCGGGCGCGATCCCCAAGCTGGCCGTGCAGGTTGGGCCCACGCAGGAAGCGGTCTTCACCGGCGACCGGGGCGACGTCCGGTATCCGCAGAACGAGGTGGGCATCGCCAACGCGCTCCTGCGCTGGCATCGGAAGATCGTGGCGGGGCTCGAGGCAGCGCCGCGCGACAAGGGCGTCCGCCTCCGGGCTACCACCTCCGTGAACCTCCGCTCCGGTCCGGGCGCCAGCTACCCGGTGGTCACGATGCTCGACGAGGGCACGGAGCTCACCCCCCTGGACGACGGGCGCCACGAGGGGTGGATCAGGGTGCGTGCCGGTGCTGCCGAAGGGTGGGTGGCCGAGCGGTTCGTCGCCGCCCCGGAGACCGTGACGGGGACGGGGACGGAGACCGTGACGGAGACGGGGACGGAGACAGAGGCGGGGGCGTGACGCGTGGAGCGCGGCGAACCTTCGCCCGTCTGTCCATCTGATGCGTACGGGCCGGTGCGCCCGCGGCGGCTGGGGGTGCGCGCGCCGCCTCACCCTCATACCGGATCAGGCAAATGCGGATCAGACAAATGACTGTGCATTCGGACATTCGGAGACACCAGCACAGAGATCCTCACACGGAGTCAACGGAGTCAACGGAGAACAACTCCGCTGACTCCGTTGACTCCGTGTGAGTTCATTCTGTTGATTGCGAGTGCACATCCAATCAATCGAAACGTTCAGAGATCGTCCGTGCGTCCGTCAGCGATCCGAGTCGACTGGCTATAGATCCTTCGGCCTGCCCAGCCCTTGCCAGGTCTCGGGATGCAACGTGGCCGGCCTCAGGATGACGTCTGCGGGGGTGCCTGTGTAAAGCACAGTCAACCGTGCGAATTGGCCTCACTGCACTTTCCTACCTTGAGCCGCGAGGACGGAATGGATCCGGATCCGGAGCTCGATCCCATCGTCGCCGCCCTCGAGCGCGACGCGGCGCAGCTGGACCGTGAAGGCGCGAAGCAGCGCTGCCGCGCGCTGTGCGAGCTCGCGTACGGCCGGAAAGAGCCGGTGCCGTTCGCCACCGCGAAGGGTGTGCTCAAGCTGCTGCAGGAGAAGCGCTGGTTCGACCTCGAGGAGCAGGTGGCCGAGGTGCTGATCCAGGCGGGGCAGGATGCGCTGGAGATCCGCCGGCGCCTGGTGCAGGCGCTGATCGACCAGAAGCGGCTCTCCTCGGCGCAGGCGCACCTGGCGCGGCTGATCCCCGAGTCGGCCGAGGACCCGAGCGAGCACGCGGAGGCCCGCGGCCTCCTTGGCCGTGCGCTCAAGCAGCGCTACGTCGACGCGAAGGCACCGGAGGTCCCGCGCAACGCGTGGGCGCTGCAGCGGGCCATCACGACGTACGGGGCGGCCTACCAGGAGACGGCGACGGACCCGCTCTGGCACGGCATCAACCTGGTGGCCTGCCTGGCCCGCGCCCGCCGCGACGGGGTGAAGCTGCCGCAGACCCTGCCGGACCACCGCGAGCTTGCGCGGACGCTGCTCACGCTGGCGAAGGAGACGTTCGAGTCAAAGCCGTCGAACGTCTGGGCGGCGGCCACCGCGCTGGAGGCCTGCGTGGCGCTGGGCGACCTCGCGGGAGCCATGCGCTGGGCGCGGACGTACGCGGAGCACGAGAAAGCCGACGCCTTCGAGATGGGGAGCACCCTCCGCCAGCTGGTGGAGGTGTGGCAGCTCGACGCGGCGAGCGGCGACGTGGGGCCCAGGGTGCTCCCGGTGCTGCGCGCCGGCTTGCTGAAAAAAGAGAACGGCAGCCTGGAGATCACCCCCGCCGAGGTCCACGCCGAGGCCGGCAGCGCCCACACGCTGCAGAAGGTGTTCGGGCTCGAGTCGTTCGTGCCGTTCGAGTGGTACACGACGGGGCTGGAGCGCGCGCGCGCCGTGGCCCGCATCACCAACCAGTTCAACGCCCCGGTGGGAACGGGATTCCTGGTGCGCGCCCGGGACCTGTCCCCCCGCTTCGGAGACGGCTGGGTGGTGCTCACCAACCACCACGTGGTCAGCACGGAGGGGCGCCTGGGCCTCAGGCCCGACCAGGCGCGGGTGACCTTCCAGGCCCTGGCGGGCGACGGCGCCAGAGCGCACGAGATCAAGGAAGTGCTCTGGTCGTCGCCCTTCACCGACTTCGACGTGTCCATCCTGCGGCTGAAGGACGTGCAGGGCGGCGCCGACACCCTCGACGCCTACCGGATCGCGGGCGGGCTCCCCGAGCTCCCCGCGGCCGACACGGACGCGCCGGAGCGGATCTACGTGATCGGGCACCCCTTCGGCGGGGGGCTCAGCTTCTCCATCCACGACAACCTGCTGCTGGGGTGCAGGGACCCGCTCATCCACTACCGCACGCCCACCGCGGGGGGGAGCTCGGGGAGCCCGGTCTTCAACTCCGACTGGGAGCTGATCGGCATCCACCACTCGGGCGACGAGCACGCGCTGCGCTTCGACGACGCGTCGCAGACCTACGAGGCGAACGAGGGGATCTCCATCCTCTCCATCCGAGAGGCGCTCCAGCACGGCGCGCCTCCGGCCTGACGCGGAGACTCTCCGTGCCTCTGCGTCCCTGCGCGAGGTAAGCCGGCACCAGACCTACGAGACCCACCCACCATCCCACCGGAGAGACAATGCCCAGTCGAGACATCGAGAGCCGGCTCCGCGCGAAGGTGCGCGACATCCAGGAGCGCGACCCCGAGCTGCGCGACGAGCTGGAGAGCGTGCGGGCGGACCCGCGGCGGCAGGAGGAGGCGCGCACCGTGGCCGAGGGCGTGGCCGGGGGGATGCTGGTCAGCCTGGAGGGCGTGCGCTCGGACCTGGTGGAGGAGACCATCGTGCTGCGGGTGGGGCGGCCGGTGCTGCAGGTGCTCCGTGGCGAGGCCCAGCTCGTCTTCACCGAGGCGGAGAGCGAGGTCTGGCGCGACCGCCTGGCCGGCGCGCGCGACTCGCTGCTCGGCGCGGCGCAGGCCACCGGGCGCATCGAGGTGGAGGGCCACCCGCAGCTCGACTGGATCGGCACCGGGTGGCTGGTGAGCCCCGACGTGGTGGTGACCAACCGCCACGTGGCGCGCGAGTTCGCCCGCCGCGGCCCGTCGCGCTTCGTGTTCCGCCGCGGCCTCGGCGGCGGGGAGATGGTGCCCACGATCGACTTCCTGGAGGAGCTCGGCCGGTCCGACAGCCTGGCGTTCGCCATCCGCGAGGTGCTGCACATCGAAGACGACGACGGGCCCGACATGGCGCTGCTGCGGGTGCAGCCCTCCGACGCGGCCCCGCTGGCGCGGCCGCTCACCCTCGCCTCGCGCGACCCGGGCAGCGGCGAGCAGGTGGCGGTGATCGGCTACCCGGCGCGCGACAGCCGCCTCCCGGAGCAGGAGCTGATGGAGCGCATCTTCGGCGACGTGTACGACAAGAAGCGCCTGGCCCCGGGCGAGATCACCGGGATGGAGGACGGCCTCCTCCTCCACGACTGCTCCACGCTGGGCGGCAACTCGGGCTCGGTGGTCTATTCGCTCGCCTCCGGCGAAGCGGTGGGCTTGCACTTCGCCGGGCGCTTCCTGGAGGCGAACTTCGCGGTGCCGGCGCACGTCGTCGCCGAGCGGCTGCGCGCGGTGGAGGGCGGGGACGCGACGTCGCGCCAGCCCCTTCCCCCGCGTCCCGGCTCCGGGAGCGGCGAGGTCGCCACGCGGCCCGCGCCCCCGGCGGCGGACCCGCAGGGTCCGCGGCCGCGGGTGGAGGTGCAGGCCGCGCGCCCCGCGGAGGGTGGAGGGACGATGGTCGCGTCGATCACCATCCCCATCCACCTCACGGTCAGCCTGGGCACGCCGGTCACCGCGCCGGCTGGCGGCGGCGCGCCCCCGCCGCCGCACCGGGGGGCGCGGGGTGAGACCGACGAGCCGGACGACGTCGTCACCGAGGGCGTGCCCGAGGACTACGGCGACCGCGAGGGGTACCTGGCGGACTTCCTGGGGAGGGGGAACGAGGTGGAGCTCCCCGCCCTCGGCGACGGGGGGAAGGGCGACATCCTCCCGGTGGAGAGGGCGCGCGACCCGGTGCTGCGCTACGAGCACTTCTCGGTGGTGATGAGCCGCAGCCGGCGCATGTGCTTCTTCAGCGCGGTGAACGTCGACGGGCGGCAGTCGCGGCGGAAGACGGCGCGCGCGGGGTGGCGGACGGACCCCCGCATCCCCCAGGCCGCGCAGATCATGGGCGAGTGCTACGGCTCCGCGCCCAGGTTCAGCCGCGGGCACATGACCCGGCGGGAAGACCCGGCCTGGGGCGACACGGCCGAGCGGGGGAACGTCGACTCCATGCACGTGACGAACACGGTGCCGCAGATGCAGACCTTCAACGCCGGCATCTGGCTGAGCCTGGAGGACTACGCGCTGCAGCACGCGCGCACCGACAACATGCGCATCTCGGTGTTCACCGGCCCGTATTTCCGTGACGACGACCCGGTGCGCTACGGGGTGAAGATTCCCCGCCGCTTCTGGAAGGTGATCGCCTTTGTGCACGACCAGACGGGGAAGCTGACCGCCACCGGCTACACCCTCTCGCAGGAGGACCACCTGCGAGAGGAGGAGTTCGTGTTCGGCGCGTTCGACCGCGACAGGACGGCGCAGGTGCCGATCGCGTCGATCGAGCGGGAGACGGGGCTGTCGTTCGGCCACCTGGCCTCGCTCGACCCCCTGCGCACGGCGACGGAGTCCGTGGGCGGCGCGCCGAGCATGCTCACCGAGCTGCGCCAGATCCGCTTCGTGTGATACCATTTCTGATCATTGATTGTGCATTCAGGCAAACAGATTGATCTCACCCAGAGGACCAGAGGACCAGAGGAAACACGCGCAGTTCTCTTGTCCTCCGGTCCTCTGGGTGAGGCATTTTCCTCTTGTCGGAATGCACGACCGATCGGCGAACATGGTATGATTGGATGTGCATTCCAATCAACAGAATGGGCTCACACGGAGTCAACGAAAGAATCGGCGCGGATACCGGGAACCCTTGTAAATCCTTGATGTTTCGGAAGCGCCTACCGGATTTAGCGGGCCGAAATGCCCGAGTTTACCGCCACACCTATCCCACAATCCATCCCACGGTCGCGCGTCGCGCGCACACTGTAGCAAAGAAAATCGGCAGGCGAGGTCGGAGGGAGAAGAGCTTCCCCGCCTCGCCCGCCGAATCTATTACCCCTACCCCGAGGTCAACCGGCCATGCGATTCCTTTGCTTCGTCGCCTACTCGATCGGTCCGCGTTGAATCCTTTTCCTCGTGTGGATCCTCATGGCAATCGCCATTGTTCAGCGCCATGCGTCTGCATTGAGGCATTAGCCACGCCGATGCGCTCAACTCCGACCGCGCCACAAGCCCGAACTCCGCGCCGGTGGCTAGCGACGCCGCAGATAATCCGCTCGTACCGCCGGAAGCCACGCCGGCCGTTCCGTCCCGTGTCGGTCATAGATCCGTTCCAACGCCTGCACCAGCTCAAACGCGGCTTTGATTCGTTCGTTCGGCGGGATCGCTGTGAGAATTTGCTCCATCAGGTACGCGGCACCCTCTGGCGTGAGGCCGTCGCCGATAGAGACCCACTGTAGCAGGTACCAATCGCGCAGCTTGGCGATTGTGGTTCGATTAAGCTTGCGCGTCCGCCCGTTGACGAGATTGAAGACGGTTCCGTGGCTCAGCCCCGCTCCTTTCGCCACGGCGCGGATAGAGGTGAGCGAGACCGCTTGGCGCGCGGCGGCTATCAGGAAGGCTACCTCGACTTCTGGCCCGCTATTCACGGTCTGCCGGCGGGGTGGGTGCGGTCCTCTGGTACGTTTGTGGGGTTTACATCGATGCTCGCGGCGAAGTCCCGCAGCCCCGGCGGCGGGCTCATCCCAAGCCGAGCGTAGAGGCCGAGCATACGCCGGGTGATGCAGCGGACGCACTGGTCTTGCTCCGGTCCTGGCGGAATCGCACAGAGCCCCGCCACGAACGCCGCATAATCGGTGGCTGTGCGCCTCGGGGCGGTCAAACTGGTGCAGTACGGTTCAGCCGCCGGAAAGCGTGGGCGGGCTCCAACGGCTCGCCGGAAGCACTGGCGCGCGTGGTGGCCCGCTGTCCGCCAGTGCCACGTGGCGGATGCGGGCGTGGAGTTCTCGCGCCCGTAGGTCGAGCTTCCACAACTCCTCCTCTTCGTACTCTGGATCCAGCAGCAGGCGCGCGGTGTCCCGAGTCACGCTGGCAAGCTCGCCCTGGAGTTGTGCCAAGTCGCACTCTTTCCCCGGCGGAGAGGGTTCCGCCGGGCGCACCTGTCGCTTTCCACGCGGCATTCCGGGCCGAGTCATACGTGGGGGGCACGGCTGCAACCCCGCTCTCTCATGGCTCGCCCCGGAAGTGAGACAGAACCAAACAAGACAGCAGCCGCACCCCCCAATGGGTGAGTTCGCGGATTTCTCATGAACCGGCCTCCTCCTCCGCTTCGCGGAGAACCGCAGCTGCGTCGTAGAAGACCGTCCCATCGGCTTCTGAGGCGGCAAGATCCAGTAGCGCGGCCTCGCGCTCGACGCCGCCCAACCGGCCGTCGAGAAGCCCCCCGATGCGCTGATCGTCAACCGATACGGTTGGAACGCGACGAGGTGGTGCTGACCACATCTCCTCCCAATCGCTTGAACCGTAGTAACCGTCTGGTCCAATCGGCACGGCTACCGTCCCTGCACCACGTCCGCCGCGCGTTCAAGCGTTGGCAGGAGCCGGTCATACCATGTCAGCAGCGGCGCCGTTGAGCGCCGCACGACGAGCGCAGCCGGGGCGGGAAGGTCGGGGTCGTACGAGGCGGACCCGAGAACCGCCACGAAGCCTCCGAACTGATAGGCGTCTCCGTCGGCGCTGTCGAAATCGGGATTGCACAGCATTCCACCGCCGGGGATGGGGACAAAGGCGGCCACCGTCAGCGCCACATCGCGGAACAGGGCGCACGTGGGGTAGTCGATAAAATCGAGAATCCCTGCGAAGGCGCCCGTGGCGCCGGGGCGGAGCTGATCGTGGAGATGTTGGAGAGTGCGTACGTGCGGCCACGCCCATTCAACCGAATCCAACAGAGTGACGAATAGCGCCCGTTCGCGCCGTGGCAGGAGCCGGGCGCGCTTCCGCGCTGCATGCCAGCTATCCTGAAAAATCGTCTTCGTTGGCTCCCCGTCTGGTTCCACCCACCAAGCCAAATCAGTGCTGAGGCGTCCCACCGGAAACCCCAAACGCCCGAAGTCCTCGCCGGCCGCCCGCGCGGGGAGGACCGCAGCCATCGCCGCCGCTGCGGCTGATGCCGCGAACTGCCGCCGGGAAGGGCGGGGAGAGTCGGACATTTGGACGTACCGTTGTTGTTTGAGGCCACGGAAGCGGGTCGCGCGTCGGCCCCAAGTGAATGCGTGGAGAGGTTAAAAGCCTGATAAATCCTCAGAAAGGCACTGAAGGTCGCGGTCTGCGGATGGACCGGAGAGGTGGTATTTCGCGGTTGGACTGCACAGGTGGTATTTGAGGTGTGGTTTTGGTATATGTAGGGCAGCGTCCTCTTGGCGCGAAATCACACTCTGGTTAGAGAGGCCTCCCCATGATGCGCTTCCGCCTTGTCCTACCTTCGGCCGCCTTACTCATCGCCGTGGCGGCGTGCGGTTCCCAACCCACCGCTCCGATCAGGGACGTTGCAGGTCCCCGCCTCGACGGAGGCTTTGGACTGGGTTCAGGGAACAGGACCGACTCGACGAGCACAAACACAACATCCGGCCAAACGGGACCCGTGGCCGGAGGATTTGGTCTGGGTTCGGGAAACTGATAAACGTCCTACGCCGCGCCGAACGCACCCGCTTCCGCCTGGTGGCGGCGCTCGCGCCACGTGCGACCGTGCCACCGCGTGATCAGGCGCAAACACATTTCGTAGAGCGGTCGCAACGCCTGTGGTTCCGCCGCGCCACCACCGCGCGCCAGTAGTCCCGACGGGCTCGCTGGCGCGCGTCGGTCAACGTCGAGCAACAGCTTGCGAGCGTAGCGCACCGCTTCACTATGGATCGAATTGGAGCCGGCGAGGTCGAGTGCGCGCCGCGCGAAATCGGCGGCCCCACTCCAGTCGCGCCGAATGTGCGCGGCGAACGCGAGGTTCACCATCGTAACGGGACCGGCACCGGGAAACCGCTCCACCATCTCCAGAACAGCGGCGCGCGCTTCGTTGTACGCCTCCAGTTCTTCCGCCCCCGCAGCGGAATACGCCAACGTACTCCAAACGATCAACTTCTCATGAGGCTTAGGAACGAGTCCGACCACGCGTGCTAGAAGCGGATATGCGAGCGTAAAAGCCGATTGTCTGGCGCACAGCAAACCGATGTCATGAACCAGAGCGGGCATACGGTCGTGATGCTTCGGGTAGATTCCCAATGCGCGCGCGGCGTACTTCTCGGCTTCGGTAAACGCTCGTTCGGAAATTGCGAGCAAGAGCATATCGTGAGTCACTTCACCGGCAAGCCACTTGATCCCGGTTTTTTGAGCCCGCCACGACCCGCGCGAAAACAGTTCCAGCGCGCGAGCGGTGCGGCCAATTTCTTTGTGCAGCGCTCCGTAGCCTATATGTGCTCTCACGTAACACGCGCTCCAGCGCCGTGCCCGCGCAAGTCCGATTCCTCGGGAGTACCATAGATCAGCGCGGTGCGCCATCCCGATCGTGCGCGCCAAGCGACCGGCGAGGTTGGCGGGTGCCGGATCGAACGGATCACAGGCTGCCGCTGCCTCGGCGAACCGGAGTGCGAGCAGGGTTTTTCCTACGGATTCGGCCCAAACGCTTACCCCCAACGCTGCCGTAACAACACTTTCCCGGTCCGTGTGTGCATTGAGCGAGGACAGGTCACGCAACAAGTCTTCGACAACCGGTGCCGGAGCTGCCGCGCGGCGGTATTCTCGCGGTTCCCGGTCGCCCAAACGCGGGTCGGTGCGAAGGTCATTGAGTGCGGCCCAATCATCCAATTTGCGGAGAACGTGCCACAAAATCAGATCGCGTTCGGTATCATCATTAGCCGGAGCATCGTCCGGCGGAAGCAGCTCGGTCCAATCCACAACCACCCATGCCGGGGGGGTGATGGTATGGTTGCAGCCTTTCCTGCTTTTGCCGGACGTACCAGTTCTTGCGGTCGGCATTGGGGGCAGGCGATGAACTTGATACAAAGGTGCCTCATTACCGGTCACAATACTTTGTTCTCTTTCCGCGCGCTACCCGGCTGACTCCTCGCCTCTCCCCGTCCCCCCGTTTCCCCGTTTCCCCGTCTCCCCGTCCCTCCTCGGTGTTGGGGCCACGCAACGCCGGAGCAGATCACGGCCGTGCTGCATTCCCTCCGGGGCTGAGCCGAGGGGCATCCTTTCCCCACCGACCCTTCTTCGCGCGGATTCGTCCCTGAATCCGCGCGGTTCGTCATGCGCTGGGAACTGATGGGGCGGCCGGCGCGTTCCTATGGAGCGCGGGCGGGGTGCCCGCACGCCCCTCCAGCCACGCCGCCCGCCGATGCCCGTTCCGTTCGCAGGCACCACCCGCGCGCTCCGCGCCGACCGAGGGCGCGGGGCGCTCGCGCTGCAGCTCGCGGGGGCCGCGGCGGTGGCGGCGTGGGCGGGGTGGATGGCCACCGCGCGGCTCACGCTGCACGAGGCGTCCGCGGCCGCGCGGGTGGAGGCGGACCGCGCGGTGCACCCGGTCGATGCCGCGTCGGGCGGGCGCGTGGTGGAGGCGCCGGGGCTGCGGCTGGACGCGGCCGTGCGCGCGGGCGACGTGCTGGTGGTGCTCGACGCGGGCGCCGAGCGCATCGAGCTGGAGCGCGAGCGCGGCCATCTGGCGTCCCTCGGGGGCGAGCGGGCGGCGCTGGTCGCGCGGCTCGACGACGAGGCCCGCGTGCGCGCCCGCACCGGCGACGCGGTCGCGGCCTCCGCGGGGGAGGCGGCGGCGCGGCTGCGCGAGGCCGAGTCCGCCAGCCGCTTCGCGGACGCGCAGGCGCGGCGCGCGGTGTCGCTGCACGCGGCGGGCTCCATCAGCGACGAGGAGCTGGGGCGCGCCCGCACCGCGGCGGAGCAGGCCGCGTCGCAGGTGGACGCGCTGCGCTCCGGTGGCGCGGCGGGCACCGCGCGCGGGCGGCAGGCGGCCGCCGAGGCCGAGGCGCGCATCGACGCGCTGCGCGGCGAGCTGGCGGCGCTGGACGCGGAGGCTTCGCGCGGCGCCGCGGCTGTGCGGCGCTGGGAGCTGGAGATCGCGCGGAAGACGATTCGCGCGCCGGTGGCCGGGCGGCTGGCGCGTGTCGAGCCCGTGCGCCCCGGCCAGGTGCTGGCGCCCGGCGCGCGCGTGGCCGAGGTGGTGCCGCCGGGATCGCTGCGCATCGTGGCGGAGCTCCCCACGGCCTCCACCGGCCGGGTGCGGACGGGGCAGGCGGCGCGCCTGCGGCTGGATGCCTTCACGCCCACCCGCTACGGCACCGTGGTCGCCCGCGTGGCCCGGGTCGGCGCCGAGCCGCGCGGCGGTCGCGTGCGGGTGGAGTGCGACGTGGTGCGCGTCCCCGCCGGCATCCCGCTGCAGCACGGGCTGGCGGGGACGCTGGAGATCGACGTCGGGGCGGCGACGCCGGCGGCGCTGCTGGCGGGGGCGGCGGACCGGGCGCTGCGCGGGAGCCGCCGGTGAGCGCGGACGGACGGCGGCTGCTGGCCCCGGAGGTGATCCAGAGCTCGGCGCTGGACTGCGGACCGGCGGCGCTCAAGAGCCTAGCCGAAGGGTTCGGCATCCCCGTCTCGTACGGCCGCCTGCGCGAGGCCTGCCAGACGGGCGTCGACGGCACCTCGATCGACGCGGTGGAGGCCGTCGCGCGGCACCTGGGGCTCGACGCGGAGCAGGTGATGCTCCCGGCCGACCATCTCCTCCTCCCCGAGGCGAACGCGCTCCCCGCCGTCGTGGTCGTGCGCAACCCGGGGGGGATGACGCACTTCGTGGTCGCGTGGCGCGCGGGCGGCGGGCGGGTGCAGGTGATGGACCCCGCCACCGGCCGCCGCTTCCCCGCGCGGCGGCGCTTCGTCTCCGACCTCTACATCCACGGACACCCCGTCCCCGCGGCGGCGTGGAAGGATTGGGCGCGCTCCGACGAGTTCACCGCCGCCCTCCGCGCCCGCCTGGCGCGTCTCGGCGCGCGCGGCGAGACCGACGGGCTCCTCCGCGACGCGGTTGCGCACCCCTGCTGGCGCGGGCTCGCCACCCTCGACGCGGCCGCGCGGCTCACGGCGTCGCTCGTCGCGGCCGGCGGCGTGCGCGCGGGTCCGCAGGCCGTGCGAGCCCTACAAGCGCTGCTGGACGACGCCCTGGCCGCGCCCGAGGGAAGCGAGACGGAGGTGCTCCCGCCGGCTTCCTGGATGGTGCGCCCGCACCCGCCCGGCGACGACGGCGAGGAGCGGCTGCTGCTCCGCGGCGCCGTGCTGGTGCGCGTCCGCGGCCGACTGGCGCGGCATCCAGCCCTCGAATCCTCCACCTCCGCCCAGGTCTCCGGATCGGACGATGGCGCCGACGGTGCGCGATCGGGTGAATCGACCGAATCCGCCGTCTCCATCGCTCCAGCGGACGCGGCGGAATCCATCGCAGCGGCCGTATCAACCGAATCTCCCGACCCGTTTCCGGAGCTGCGCGCGGCGCTGGCGGAGCGCTCGCCCTCGCCCGGTCGGCGGCTGCTGTCGCTGCTGGCGCAGGAGGGCGCGCTCGGGCCCGCGGCGCTGGCGGCGGCGCTCGCGGCGGCGGCGGTCGGCGTGGTGCTGGAGGCGCTTCTCTTCCGCGGGCTGCTGGACGTCGGCCGCGAGCTGGGGACGGCGCCCGCGCGGGCCGTGCTGGCGGTGGCGCTGGTGCTGCTCTCCGCGGCGCTGCTGGCGACGGACTGGGCCGCCGCCGACGGGCTGCGGCGCACCGGGCGGCACCTGGAGGCGCGGCTGCGCGTGGCCTTCCTGCGCAAGCTGCCGCGGCTGGGCGACCGCTACTTCCACAGCCGGCTCACGTCGGACATGGCCGAGCGCGCGCACACCGTCCACACCCTGCGTGCGCTGCCGGATCTCGGAGGCCGCGCCGTCCGCGCCGGGGCCGAGCTGGCGGCGACGACGGCGGCCATCGCCTGGCTCGATTCGCCCAGCGCGCTCCCGGCGGTGCTCGGCGCGGCTGCCGCCGTGGCCGTGCCGCTGGCGATGCACGGCTTCGTGGCCGAGCGCGACCTGCGCGTGCGCAGCCACCAGGGCGCGCTGGGCCGCTTCTACCTCGACGCGCTGCTGGGGCTCACCCCCATCCGCGCGCACGGCGCCGAGCGCTCCGTCCGCCGCGAGCACGAGCTGCTGGTGGCCGAATGGGCCCGCGCCGGCCTGGGGCTGTTCCGCGCCCTCGCCGCGGCCGATGGCGCCGCGGGCCTCGTCGGCTACGGCGCGGCGGCGTGGATCATCCTGGCGCACGCGGCTCGCTCGGGCGCGTCCGGAAGCCTGCTCCTGCTCGCCTACTGGGCGCTCGCGCTCCCCGCGCTGGGGCAGACGCTCGCGCTGCTGGTGCGGCAGTATCCCGTGCACCGCAGCGTCGCGCTCCGGCTGTTCGAGACGCTCGACGCGGGGGAGGAGGAGACGAGTGCGGAAGTGCGGGAGTGCGGGAGTGCGGAACTGCACAACGGCGTGTCGGTCGATGGCGCCAACCGGGCTTCGACAGGCGTCTCAGGGGCCGATGGGGCCACGGCGGATACGGACCGCGACGAATCCGGCTCGGAGGATTCCGGTTGGGGGGATTCGGGAGATGGCGTCCGCGGCGTGTCGATCGAGATGCGCGGCGTGCGCGTCGAGGCGGCGGGGACGACGATCCTGCATCCTGTCGACCTGTCGATCGCACCGGGCGCGCACGTGGCGGTGGTCGGCGCGTCCGGGGCGGGGAAGTCGACGCTGGTGGGGCTGCTGCTCGGCTGGCATCGCCCGGCGAGCGGCGAGGTGCGCGTCGACGGGCGGCCGCTCGATGCGGGCGCGCTCCGCCGGCTGCGCGCGCGGACGGCGTGGGTCGACCCGGCGGTGCAGCTCTGGAACCGCTCCGCGGCCGACAACCTGGCCTACGGCGCCGCGGACGGCCCGCTCGCGCGCCTCGGCGCCGCGGTGGACGCGGCGGGGCTGCGCGGCGTGGTGCGGCGCCTGCCGCAGGGGCTGCAGACGCCGCTGGGCGAGGGGGGCGCGCTGGTCTCCGGCGGCGAGGGGCAGCGCGTCCGCTTCGCCCGCGCGTGGCTGCGGCGGGATGCACGGCTGGTGATCCTCGACGAGCCCTTCCGCGGGCTGGACCGCGAGCGCCGGCACGCGCTGCTCGCCGAGGCGCGCCAGGCGTGGCGGGGCGCCACTCTCCTCTGCGTCACCCACGACGTGGCCGAGACGGCCGGCTTCGACCGCGTGCTGGTGGTCGATGACGGCGCGATCGTGGAAGACGGCGCGCCCGCCGAGCTGGCCGCGCGCGCCGGCTCGCGCTACGCCCGCCTGCTCGCGGCCGAGGCCGCCGTACGCGACCGCTTCGCCCGCGCGCCCGGCTGGCGCCGCCTGCGGCTGACGGCGGAGGGACGGCTGGAGGAGGACGGCGACGAATCCAGGGGCGCGTCGCAGGCCTGGTTCCGGGCGTCGGCTATAGATCCTTCGGCCTGCGAGGGTCAGCGCCAGCTGAAGGTCAGTCGTGGCCGGCCCCAGGATGACTTCATTGGGGGAGATCGCTTAGAACGATCGATTCAGGCGGACGCGGGTTCACCATCATCCGGTGAAGATTCCGCGTCGGGCTCGTCCTGCGCCCGGCCGGAGGCGGCATGAGCGGCATCGACCCGCTTCTCTGGCCCGCGGCGGAGCTGGACCAGGCGCTGGCGCTCCTGGTGCGCCACGGCGGTCTCCATCCCGATCCGGGTGCCATCCCCCCACCGCCGTCCATCTCCGACGACGACGAGGTGGAGCGCTGGCTTGCGGCCGCCGTGGGCCCGCTGGAGCTGGAGGCCGAGCCCGTCGACGCGTCGTACGCCGACGCGGCGGCGATGCTGGCCGGGTGCGCGCCCGCGCTGGTCCGCGTCGCCGGCGACGGCGGCGAGCCGCGCTTCCTGGCGATGGTGCGCCAGGGGCGCGGCGGCGTGCGGGTGCTCGCGCCGGACCGCCGGACGCACACGGTCGCCGTCGAGCGCATCCGCGCCGCCGTGTGCGCGCCGCTGGAGCGCGCCGTCGCGGGAGATGCGGCGCGCGTGCTCGACCGCGCGGGCGTGCCGTCCCGCAGGAGGAGGCGCGCCACGGCCGCCCTGCTCGCCGAGCGGCTGGGCCCGCGCCGTGTCGCCGGCGTGTGGATGCTGAGGCCGCGGCCCGGCGCGCCCCTCCGCGCGCTCGCGGGCGACGCGGGGCTGCGCGGGCTCGTCCCCCGGCTCGCGGCGGCGCACGCCCTCCAGTACGCGCTCTGGGTGGGCGCGTGGGCGCTCCTCGCCGCCGGCGCGCTCTCCGGCCGCGTGGACGGCGGACGGCTCGCGGGGTGGGCGCTGGCGCTGCTCACCGCCGTGCCGCTGCGCGCGCTCTCGCTCTGGTGGCAGGGGGTGCTGGGCGTGCGCGCGGGCATGGCGCTCAAGCGGCGCCTGCTCGACGGCTCGCTGCGCCTGCGCGCGGACGAGGTACGCCACCAGGGCGCCGGCCGCTTCCTGGGCACGGTGATCGAGAGCGAGGCGATGGAGTCACTCGCGCTCTCGGGCGGCATCGCGGCGGCGCTCGGCGCGGTGGAGCTGGTGCTGGCCTTCGCGGTGCTGGCGGGCGGCGCGGGCGGATGGGCGCAGGCGCTGTCGCTGGCCGCGTGGCTCTGCGTGGTCGCGGCGCTCGTCGTCCGCTACCAGCGGCTGCGCGGCCGCTGGACCGCGGCGCGGCTGGAGATGACGCACGGGCTGGTCGAGCGCATGGTGGGCTATCGCACGCGCCTGGCGCAGCAGGACCCCGCGCGCCTCCATCGCGGCGAGGAGGGGGAGCTCGACCGCTACCTGGCGCTCTCCGCCGCCATGGACCGCGCCGCCGTGCGCCTCCCCGGCCTGGTGGCGCGCGGGTGGCTGCTCGTCGGGCTGGCGGGCGTGGTGCCGGCGTTCGTGCGCGGGGGCGGCGCGGCGGGGGCGGGGGTGGGCGTGGCGCTGGGCGGCGTGCTGCTGGCGTGGCAGTCGCTCGCGCGGCTCGGCCCCGCGCTCCTCCAGCTCCCCGACGCGGCCAACGCCTGGGTGCGCGTGGGCCCGCTCTTCCGCGCCGCGGCCCGCCGCGAGCCGCCCGGTGCGTGGCAGGCGCGCGGCGGCGCGGGAGACGCCGGCGCGGCCGTGCTGGAGGCCGCCGGGGTGGAGTTCGCGCACCAGGGGCGCGCGCCGGTGCTGCGCGACGTGTCGCTCCGGCTCCGGCGCGGCGACCGCGCGCTGCTGGAGGGGCCGTCGGGGGCGGGGAAGTCGACGCTCGCCGCGGTGCTCACCGGGCTGCGGGAGCCGGACGCGGGGTCGCTGCTGCTGGGCGGGCTGGACCGCTGGACCGTGGGCGCGGCGGAGTGGCGCGGGCGGGTGGCGTCGGCGCCGCAGTTCCACGAGAACCACGTGCTCACCGCCACCCTCGCCTTCAACCTGCTGATGGGCCGCCGCTGGCCCGCGCCTCCCGCCGACCTGGCCGAGGCCGAGGCGCTCTGCCGCGAGCTGGGGCTGGGGCCGCTGCTGGACCGCATGCCGTCGGGGATGATGCAGATGGTCGGCGAGGGCGGGTGGCAGCTCTCCCACGGCGAGCGCAGCCGCGTGTTCCTGGCCCGTGCGCTCCTGCAGGGCGGCGACGCGCTGGTGCTCGACGAGAGCTTCGCCGCGCTCGACCCCGAGACGCTCACCGTGGCGTGGCGCGTGGCCGAGGCGCGCGCCCCGGCGTTGGTCGTCATCGCCCATCCGTGATACGGCAACGGCTATTTCGCGCAGAGCACTTCAGGCTCGAGCGGAAGCCGCTCCCCCGCGTTCGCCCCGCGTCGCCGCAGCAGGTCACCGCGTTCCACCCGTCCGTCACCCGGCTGAAAAGAAGCGCCGCCGCCGTGCGTCTCATCCACAGGGAGACGGCCATTTCGGCTCCCCGCCGGAGCTGGATCGAACGGTCGATCCCGACGGCAGACAGAAACCTCGAGCCGGAAGAGGGAAGATGAAGACCACGACGAACGTAGCCGCGGGCGACGGGGTGAAGATCGACCCGAACGGCTGACCACCAGGGAGGTCGACGATGAACACCCACACGGCCGTACGCGCCGGCGACGACCGCGGCGCCGGGCTGGACCCCGACGGACGGTAGTCGAATCCATCACCCCAACAGGAGCACGGAGATGAGCACCAGCAGCGGAATCCGCGCGGGCGGCGCCGGCGGGTGGGACCCGAACGGCTGAGGCGGCGATGAACACCACCAGCAGCGTGCGCGCCGGCCAGGGGTCGGCGATCGATCCCGACGGCGCGCGGTAGGCGGGCGCACCTCCACCAATCACCCCGACAGGAGCATGAATGATGACGATCGGAAGTGGGATCCGCGCGGGCGGCCGCGGCGGGTGGGACCCCAACGGCTGAGGCGGCGATGACCATCACCACCCGAGTGCGCGCCGGCCAGGGCGCCACGGTCGACCCCAACGGCGCGCCGAAACCCTGAGCACGGCGCCAACCCCCCCACTGCACACGGGAGCACCCGGATGAAGAGCACCACCAGTCTGCACGCCGGCTCAGGTTCGATGATCGATCCCGACGGTCTGCCGAAGGGCTGACCCGTCCATCCACCCACCTCACTCGCACGAGAGCACCACGATGAACGCCACCACCACGCTCCGCGCCGGCCACCGGTGCACCATCGACCCGAACGGCGGCGTGTCCTGCACTCCGTGAGCGGCACCATCACCTGGTAGACAACGCCTCACGCGGAGACGCAGAGGCGCGGAGGGAAACACGGTTTCTCTCCGCGCCTCTGCGTCTCTGCGTGAGGCTGATCGTTTCCGTGCCGGCCGTATCGCGCGGCGGCCTCGTTCGATGCAGATTGCTTCCGCCAACCGCGAACCATCCTCACCATCCCACGGCCATGTTCTTCTCCCGCAAGGTGGAGGTCACGTTCGTCGACGCGGAGTCCGGGCAGGCGATCGGGAAGACGCAGATGCCGCCCGAGCAGCTTCCGGAGACGTTTCTGATCGAGACGACCATGCACATCGGCGACGAGCAGTGGGCCGTGCTCCGCGCCGAGCCGCCCACCCGCGCGGAGTGCGCGCGAACGAAGCGCCTGGTGCTCACCCTCGCCCGCGTGCGCGAGACGACGGCCGACCTGCGCGACATCCTCTTCTCGCTCCCGTCGCTGAACGACCGCCTCCCGGACGACGCCGGGGCGGCGGACGGCACCGAGGCGGTGCTGCGGGAAGACGACTGGCGCCAGGTGGAGCTCGTCTCCGCCGCGATGCGGTTCGTGGTGGACGACGAGATCGGCGAGATCGAGCGCGTGCACGACGAGCGCGGCGCCGCCCCGGGCTTTCGCCGGCTCCACGTGCGCAGCCGCCTCGAGGCGCCGCTGGAGGGCGTGGCGCTGGGCGACGTGCGGGCGCTGGGGCTGGGCCACGCGGGGCTCCTGAGGCTGCACGGCCACGAGCTGCGGGTGCGCGGCGGCTTCGCGTACCCGCTCCCCGGCGGCTGGGTGCTCTACGGCGTGGTCGAGGGCGACGCCGTCACCGTGCTCGCCCTGCACCCCGCCGGCGACGCGCCGCCCGCGGAGGCCGTCGCCGCGCTGGAGAGCCTGGCGCGCGAGCACGAGCTTCTGCTGGTGGACTGGTGCCGCTGCGGCATCGGCGCGCCCGGCACGGAATCGTTCGCCCAAGTCTTCGCCTGAGCGCGGCCGGTTCCGCGGCCGGCGAAAAAGTCATCCGGAAGATGTGAACGGCGAGCCGCCGGGGGATGTCCCCCGGCGGCTCGTCACGTATCGGGAGGCCCCTGCATTCGTGGAATGCGGACCGTCACAAAGCTCGCACTTTCGCGCCGGCGCAGGGGTCCTACGAAGTGAGGGCGGACGAGGAGCCGGCCCTCCCGCGGGACGCACCCGGCGTCCGCGGACGATCCACGGCTCATCACGGGAGACGACGATGAGCACCCACACGCAGGTCCGCGCGGGCGTTGGCGCCCGCATCGACGACAACGGCTGAACCAGGGAGGGCACGATGACCACGAGCACGCAGCTCCGCGCCGGCAACGGATGCGGGATGGACCCCACCGGCTGACCCAGCACGACGAAAGCAAGGATGACGATGCACACCAGCACACAGGTCCGCGCCGGCGACGGGATCGGCATCGATCCCAACGGCGGAGGCCCCCCGACGAGAGCGAGGAGATGATGGACACGAGCACGCAGGTCCACGCCGGAGCCGGCTGGGCGATCGACCCCAACGGTTGAGCCGGATACTCCACCAGGACGAGGACGCGATGAGTGCAGGCACGCAGGTCCGCGCGGGGCAGGGCAGCGGGATCGATCCCAACGGCTGACCGCGGCACACACGGAAGGAGCGCACTATGAACACCAGCACGCAGATCCATGCCGGCGGCGGGTGCGAAATCGACCCCGACGGCTGAACGGGGGCGGCGATGAACACCAGCACGCACGTCCGCGCCGGCGGCGGCCCGGGGATGGACCCCTGGGGCTGAGGCGGCGCACACCACGGAGGCCACGATGAACACCCGCACACAGCTCCGCGCCGGCGTCGGATGCGACATCGATCCGGATGGCTGAACGGAGGCGGCGATGAGCACCAGCACGCAGATCTGCGCCGGGCGCGGCCCGGGAATGGACCCCTGGGGCTGAGGCGCACGACGGAAACCACGATGAACGCGAGCACGCATGTCCGCGCCGGCGGCGGTGGCGGGATGGACCCCAACGGCTGAAGCGGCGCACACCACGACCGTGAGGACACGATGAGCACACCGACGCACGTACGCGCCGGCCAGGGCGTGGGGATCGACCCCGACGGCTGAAGCGGCGCACACGCGAGAGGAGGGTCACGATGAGCACCACCACGCACGTCCGCGCGAGCAGCGGCCCGGGGATGGACCCCAACGGCGGCGGCCCGGGGATGGACCCGAACGGGTGAGGGGAGATGAGCACCAGCACGCACGTTCGCGGCGGAACCGGCAGCGCCATCGATCCCGAGGGCTGACCGCCGGCCGCGCGGCACCGCGACGGACAGGAGAACGAAGATGCGGATCGGCACGGCGGTACGCGCCGGCGTGGGCAGCGGGATCGACCCCGACGGCCGGCCGAAGCCCTGAGCGGCACACCATCCACCAGGGAGGCTGCGATGAACGCGAACACGTCGGTCCACGCGGGCGAAGGCTCGTCGATCGACCCCAACGGTGGCCGATGACCGCCGCCACCGGCACCCGGGCCGGCCGCGGCGCCGGCATCGACCCGAACGGCTGACCGGAGCACGGTCGGCACCACCAGAGAGTGCGATGAAGATCACGACCCACGTTCGCGCCGCCGGCGGCGGCGCGATGGACCCCAACGGAGAAGGACCATGACCACCACGACCCAGCTCCGCGCCGGCGAAGGCGGATACCTGGACCCCAACGGCGGCGCGCGCCCCTGACAGCGGAGGCAGCCATGCGAGTCCACACCACGACCCGCGCGGGCTATACCGCGTGCGTCGACCCCAACGGCGGCGACACCCGCCCCTGACCATCGGAGAGAGCCCATGCCAGTCCAAACCCCGACGCGCGCCGGCGAGGGCGGGGCAGTCGATCCCGACGGCCGGCACTAGCAGGGCCGCATGGACCCGAGGAGGGACACGATGCGCATGACCACGCGGCTTCGCGCCGGCCAGGGCGGATACATCGACCCGAACGGCGGTCCGCGCCCCTGACGACGGAGCGCGCGAATGCCCGGTCCGAACCCACCGGCCGGCGGCAGCACCCACGCATCACCCCGGAGGACGCGATGAGCGCCACGACGCAGCTGCGCGCCGGCCAGGGCGGAGGTCTCGACCCGGACGGCCTGCCGTAGCACGAACCCATCACCCCAAGGAGGCACCATGAACGCCACGACGCAGCTGCGCGCCGGCACGGGCCCCACCCTGGACCCCAGCGGCGCGCCCCACGACGGAGCCGGGCTCGATCCCCACGGCTGAGCGCCACGACCTCCACGTCGAGACGGAGCGAAGATGAAGATTCGCAGCGGAGTGGCCGCGGGCGACGGGATCGGCATCGACCCGCACGGCGGCTGAAACGACCACGAGAGGAGCCACGGATGATCGTCCACACCAGCGTCGCCGCCGGCGAAGGCACCGGCATCGATCCGCACGGCGGCAGTTGATCCACCCCGCTCCGGCCGCGTGCCGCCGCGGCCGGAGCGCATCAGCACGCGGCCTCGAGACGGGAGAGAACGATGAACGCGACGACGCACGTCCGGGCCGGCAAGGGCCTGGGCATCGACCCCAACGGCTGAGCGAGGAGAGCACCATGCAGGTCCAGACGAGCACGCGCGCCGGAGCCGGCGTGCGCATGGACGACAATGGCTGATGCCGAATCGTCCGGGCCGGCGGCGGCGCCTCCCCGGTGCCCGCCGCCGGCCCGTTCTTCACGACGGTTCATCCCAGCCCCTCGCATCACCCGTCCCTCCGCGGCACCTCCATCCCAAACTCGTCACCGCCCGGCTGCACCCCGCGTTGCACTCGTGGAGGCAGGCGAGATTCGCCGCCCTCCTCCGGGCCGCCACGAGGGCCGGCACCCACCCAAGGGAGCATCCGATGCGCATCCCCACCCACGTCCGCGCAGGCGAAGGTGCCGGGCTCTGCCCCAACGGCCACTCCGGCCCCGGCGGCGGCTGACCGGAGTGCAGCACCACCATCCCACGAAAGGATACGGAAGGACGAACACCACCACCCATGTCCGCGCAGCCGAAGGCACCGGCATCTGCCCCGTCGGCCACTCCGGCCCTGGCGGCGGCTGACCGGGGCGCAGCACCACCAACCCTCGAAAGGATGCGGAAGATGAACACCACCACCCATGTTCGCGCGGCCGAAGGCTCCAGCGTCTGTCCCCACGGCGGCTCCGGCCCCGGCTGAACGGAGGCGGAAATGCAGACCACCACCCATGTCCGCGCAGGCGAAGGCACCGGCATCTGTCCCCACGGCGGCTCCGGCCCCGGCTGAAGGAGGCGGAAATGCAGACCACCACGAATGTCCGCGCGGGCGAAGGCCCCGGGATGTGCCCCCACGGCTGACCGGGGCGATGACCATCCAGACCGCGGCTCGATCCGACCGCGGTCCACCCTCACGCTGACGGAGCAACGGAGATGACCACCCACACCTCGATCCGCGCCGGCGAAGGCAACGGCCTCGACCCGCACGGCGACCCGCCTCCGCCCTGACCGAAAGACGGAGATGACCACCCACACCTCGGTCCGGGCGGGCGATGGCAGCTGCATCGACCCGTACGGCTGAACGGAGACCCGACGATGACGCCCCGGACCTCGATCCGCGCCGGCGAAGGAAGCCAGCTCGATCCGAACGGCGGCTGACGGGAGCGGCGACGATGACGATCCAGACCTCGATCCGCGCGGGCGAAGGCTCGCAGATGGATCCCGACGGAGTCCCGCGCGGCTAAACCGTGCCGCGCTCCACCATCCGCTCGACAAGGGAGGTTCCGATGACGGTCTCCAGCTCGATCCATGCCGGCCATGGCAGCCAGATCGATCCCAACGGCTAGTCTCGGTCCGCACCCTCCAACACAGCGAGGGCACCATGAGCACGAGCACGGGAACACGGGCCGGCACCGGCCTCCGCATCGACGACAACGGCTGACCACGCGAGGACCGATGACCGCCAGAACGCAGGTACGCGCAGGCGAAGGATGCTCGATCGACCCGAACGGCGGCTGAGCCGCACCACCTTCGACCGGGGAGGACACGATGAGAGCGACCACGGGAACCACCGCAGGTGCCAGCGTCCGCATCGACCCGAACGGCTGAAGCGCATCAGGCGATTCACGCTTCGACAGGAGCAGATGATGACGACGAGCACCGGAACCAGGGCGGGCGCCGGCGTCCGGATCGACCCGGAAGGCTGAGTTCCACCGCCGGAACATAGCAAGGGGACGCGGCCATCCGGCCGCGTCCCCCTGCTGCGTCTCGAAGCGATATCGGAAGGCACATGACGCATTTCACTCGCGTTGCTCCGGCGGGTTAGTTGCAGTCAGGCGGAGGCGCACCGCATGAGATAGTGCGCGGACCCGTACGAGGAGTCGCCCGTGCCCGTTCTCCACCCCTCGACAATGCATCGTGTCGCGGCGTGCGTTTGCGCGGCGCTGCTGCCGACGCTGTGCGGGTGCGCGGGCGATGGGCTGCGCCCGGCGCCACCCACCGTCGTGCCCGAGCTCGTCGGCACGCCGTTCACGGAGACGTCGTTCTACGCCCGCAACGTGTGGGACATGCAGCTCTTCGGCGGGCGCATCTGGCTGGGGCACGGCGACACCATCGACAACTGGGGTCCCATCCCCATCTGGTCGCTCGACCCGGCCACCGGCGCGCTGGCGGCGGAGTACACCACCGACGAGGAGCAGGTGAGCGTTTTCCGCGTGCTGGACGGCGAGCTGTACGCGCCCGGGATCGACCCGCGCGGCGACTGGTCGCTGGGCCAGTTCTACCGCCTCGAGCACGATGGGTGGGTGCGGCACCGCACCATCCCGCACGGGGTGCACGCCTACGACCTGGCGCTGTACGGCGGGCGGATGTACGTGGCGCTGGGCACCGAGGCGGTGCCCGGCCAGGAGACGCTGCTGGAGTCCACCGACCGCGGCGAGAGCTGGCGCGTGGTGACGGACGAGGTGTCGCGCGTCTACGCGCTCGTGGAGCTGGGGGGAGAGCTCTACGCCGCGCGCGGGTTCTGGAACATGCCGGATTCCACCGCCAGCACGATGCTCCGGCTGGAAGGGGGGCGCTTCGTGCCCACGCCGTTCGACGTCTCCGCGCTGCTCCCCGGGATCGCGCCGAACAGCTACGTACGCATGGTCCGGGCGACGCCGTTCCGCGGCGCGCTGGCGTTCGTGGTCGCGCGCAACCCCTCCGACTGGATTCCGGAGGCGCTGGGCGTGACCGCCGACCTGCGGGAGGTGCGCCGCGTGACGCTCCCCGACTCCGCCGCGCTGCCGTACGACCTGCTGGTGCGCGGCGACACCCTGTTCGCGCTGGCCGCCGCGCCCGCCCCCGGTGGCGGCTACACGGTGGAGGTCCACGCGACGGCCGACGCGGTGCACTGGCGCGAGGTGCTCCGCTTCGCCGCGCCCACTTTCGCGCGGTCGTTCGAGGAGAGCGGCGGCGACTTCTTCTTCGGGCTGGGATGCACGTATGACGCGCCGTCGCCCGCGGCTGGACAGATCATCCGCGTCCGCCGGCCGAAGCAGACAGCGAGATGAAAGAGAGACCGGATGGCGAAGGAAGCACTCGGGGGGGACGCGGTCTGCGGGCCGCGTCCCCCCCGCCGCTCCGCCAGGTATCATGATCCGGAAAAAGACCGCCTCACACAGCCACAGAGACGCGGAGACACGGGGAAAACCGCCCTGGCCTCTCCGTGACGCTGCGTCTCTGCGTGAGACGCTTTTGGGGGAGGGCGCCGACGCGTATCATCCTCCTTCACCGCCGGACCCGATTCGGAAGTATCCCGTTCATCCTCCACGAGAGTCCTGTCCAATGTCCAGATCCATCTCCATTGCCATCGAAGGGCCGGGTGCGGACCGCGCGCTCGACGAGCTTCTCGCCATCGACGGGATCGTCGGCGAGGCACAGCAGGCCGAGCGGTTCGATCCACGCGAGGTCACGCGCGGCGGCGAGGTGCTGGTCGCCATCGGCGCGATCATCAGCGTCGCCGCGAACATCGCCTCGGTCGTTTCGGGGATCCTCGACTGGCGCAACAAGTGGAAGGAGGCGCACAGGAACCAGCACCTCGACGTCGTGATCGAAGACGCGAGGGGGCGCCGCATCTCGCTGAACGACGCGACGCCGGAGCAGATCACGGCCGTGCTGCAGTCCCTCCAGCCCTGACCCACTCGCCATGCCCGGCATCCTGCACGTCGAGCTGGTCGAGCAGACCGCCACCGCGCTCGAGCTCCGGCTCTGGCGCGACAACCCCAACGCGCCGCGGACGCGCACGCTGGAGCTGGCGGAGATCGGTGGCCTCGTCGGCAAGGCGGAGACGGACTACTACAGCTACCTCCCGCCGAAGCTGCAGGAGGTGGGGCAGGCCCTCTTCCGCTGGCTGGACGGCGGCGAGCGCTGGCTGGCGGCCGAGATCCGGGCGGCCGATCCGGGCGAGGTGCTCGTGCTCGCCATCGACCTGCCGCACGGGCTGGCGCACCTGCCGTGGGAGGTGCTGCACGACGGCACGGGCTTCCTCGTCCACGCGCCCAATCCTCCCGTCCTCCCCGTGCGCTGGAAGCAGGCGGCCACGCCGGCGCGCGAGCCGGCCAATCGCCCGCTGCAGGCGCTCTTCATGGCGTCGAGCCCGGAGAACGTGCAGCCGATGCTCGACTACGAGCAGGAGGAGCACGAGATCCTCGAGGCCACGAAGCACGCGTCGCTCGACCTGGTCGTGGAAGAGAGCGGATCGCTGGAGGAGCTGGGCAGGCTGGTGCAGGACTACGGCAGGGGGTTCTTCGACGTGCTGCACCTCACCGGCCACGCCAACCACGCGAAGGACGGCACCCCGGTCTTCCTGCTGGAGGACACCGAGGGCCAGCGCGCGGACGCCACGCCGGTCGAATTCGTGAAGAGGATTCCGCACCGTCCTCCGCTCGTCTTCCTCTCCGGTTGCCGCACGGGAGAGGCCGCGAAGCACGGCGAGGTGCGCTCGTTCGCCGAGCAGCTGATCGACAAGGGATTCCGCGCGGTGCTCGGCTGGGGACGCCCGGTTCGCGACGCCGAGGCCACGCTCGCCGCGACGCTCGTCTACCAGAACCTCGCGGCGGGAGAGTCGCTTCCGCTCGCCCTGGTGCGCGCACACGCCGAGCTGCACGACTCCGGCGTGCGCGACTGGCACCTGCTGCGGCTCTTCTGCGCCGGCGATCCACCGGCCGCCTTCGTCACCCCCGTGATGACGCCGGGGCGGAAGCGTCCGTCCGTGCGCCCGGCAGAGTCCGAGTTCCTCGATCGGTTGACGGGCAAAGTGAAGGTCGCCACGCGCGCCAGCTTCGTCGGTCGCCGTCGGCTGCTGCAGCGCACCCTGCGCGAGCTCCGGCGTCCGGTGGCGCCACGCGTCGGGTTGCTGCTGCAGGGGCAGGGTGGACGCGGCAAGAGCAGCGTGGTGGCGCGACTTTGCGATCGCCTGCGCGTCTTCGAGCGCGTGGTAGTGATCGGGCGGCTGGACGAGCCGTCGCTCATCAACGCGTGGGTCCCGGACCTCCCCGACGATGCCGCTCGGCAGGCGCTGCGCGATCCAGGAGGCGAGCTGCGCTACCGCATTCAGTCGACGCTCGAAAACCTCGCCCGTGCGGGTCACCCCGCGCCGCTGTTTGTCCTCGATGATTTCGAGCAGAACCAGCCGAACGCCCCCGACGGCGATCTTGCGCTAGCGGAGCATGCGGCGAAGGTCCTCCTCCCTCTCCTCGAAGCGCTGGCGGATACCGGGAACGGCCGCGCGCTGATCACCTGCCGCTACGCGTTCCCGGCCCCATTCTCCAGCTACCTGACAACGGTCGAGGTTCCGCCGCTGGATGCGACCGAGCAGCGGAAGCAATCGCTGCGGCTGGATCAGAAAGCGGCTCGCCAGACCAGGGATCCCGACCTGCTGGCGCAGGCACAGAAGGCCGCGGATGGGAATCCGCGTCTGTTCGAGTGGCTGCACGCGGTGCTGGAGCGTCCCGGTCTGGACCACGCAGGCATTCTGGCCGAGATGCAGCAGGCGGAGGAGAAGTTCCGCGAGGACATTCTTGCCCGGCGCCTCATCGCCAGCCTTCCGGAGGAAGACCGCGTGCTGTTTGGCCGGATGCTGCTGCTGACCGTGCCGGTTCCGCTGGCTGCCGTGCATGCGCTCGACCCGACGCGTGACGAAGCCGGGTTGCGTGAGGCGCTCGGCAGCGCGGCAGCTCTCGGTCTGGTCGATGTCACGGAAGCCGATGGACAACCGCACTATCGTGTACCACGTCAACTCGGCGGGGACGATCCGCCGCTGCTCCAAGTACCGAGTGAGAATGAACGCACTGCTCTCGCTGGCGCGGTCTTCGACGTTTTGCACCGCATCTGGTGGGTAGAGACGGACGAGCCTCAAGAGAATCGGGCGCTAGAGCTGATCCGACTGGCGGCGGAAGCGGGGCGGAAGGAGGAATTGGTAGTCCTGGCAAAAGCTGTGACGGGTTCTTGGCTTGGTTCGCATCGATACTCCGAGACGTCGGCCCTGCTGGAGCCGCTGCTCGATGTGGCGGGAAGGCATCCAGGTATGTTGGTGAACCTCGGACGTGCCAAGCAAACGCTGGGTCATGGCGAGGAGTCGGGATCTCTTTTAAAAGAGGCGGTTGCCAGTTCCGCCGGATTCTCTGACGGGCTACGCGTTGTCATCCTGTTTCACTACACAAATTGGCTCAGCAGCCAGGGCGAGTTGGACGAGGTGGTGAGAATCAGTCGCGAAGAGTTGATTCCACTGCTATCAGAGAAAGGAGCGGACCGCGAGCGCGCGATAATATGGGGCAAGATCGCCGATGTGCTGGGGGCGAGGGGGGAGTTGGAGGAGGCGCTGCGCATCAGGTGCGAGGAGGAACTGCCCGTGTTCGAACGCTTAGGCGACGTGCACTCGCGGGCGGTGACGCTGAGCAGGATCGCTGACGTGCTGGAGAAGCAGGGGGAGTTGGAGGAGGCGCTACGCATCCGGCGCGAGGAGGTGCTGCCCGTGTTCGAACGACTGGGTGACGCGCGCGAGCGGGCGTTGACACTGGGCAAGATCGCCGACGTGCTGGCGGCGTGGGGGGAGTGGGAGCAGGTGCTGCGCATCCTGCGCGAGGAGGAACTGCCCGTGTACGAACGCTTGGGCGACGTGCGCTCGTGGGCGGCGACGCTGGGCCAGATCGCCAACGTGCTGGTGACGCAGGGGGAGCTGGAGGAGGCGTTGCGCATCCGGCGCCAAGAGCTACTGCCCGTGTTCGAACGGCTAGGCGACGTGGCCTTGCGGGCGGTGGCGCTTGGCCAGATCGCCGAGGTGCTGGTGGTGCAGGGGGAACTGGAGGAGGCGCTGCGGATTCTGCGCGAGGAGCTATTGCCCGTGTTCGCACGGCTGGGCGACGTGCGCTCGCGGGCGGTGACGCTGGGCAATATCGCCGACGTGCTGGCGGCGCAGGGGGAGTTGGAGGAGGCGCTGCGTATCCGGCGAGAGGAGGAACTGCCCGTGTACGCCCACTTGAACGCGGCACGCGAGCTGATCGTAGGACGGGTGAACCTCGCTCTGCTCCTTGTGCTGCGGGGTCGAAAGGAAGATGCACCCGAAGTCGTGGAGCACTTGGTGTGGGGCTACCAAGCTGCCGCCCAGCGCGGCTACGTGGAGGCGGGGCAAATCGCTGAGATGATGAAGCAACTTGGGATTCCGGTGCCAGAAAATGCCTAATCGCATTCCTTTGGACGCGCGTCCGCCTCGCGTGGTGAGTCGACACTAGCACTGCGGTACGCCCGTTGCGGCGCCGTCCCCGATGGCGGGGGACGGCGCTGCCGCTGTATGATCTCCCTCGACCGGCCGGAGCCGCCGTGGCTCCCGTCCAAGCTGACCCGCGACCCTCCGCCGCCATGCAAGCCGACGTCCTCGAAGCCGCACGCAGCGCGTTCCCGCAGTCCGCGAGCATCACCCTGGGCGCGGTGGTGCACGGGGGCGAGTGCGCGCCGGAGCCCATCGCCGCCATGCCGCTGGCGATGATGAACCGGCACGGGCTGATCGCCGGCGCCACCGGCACCGGCAAGACCAAGAGCCTGCAGCTGATCGCCGAGCAGCTCTCCAACGCCGGCGTGCCGGTGCTGGTGAGCGACGTGAAGGGCGACCTCTCCGGCCTGGGCGCACCCGGCGAGCCCGGCGAGCGCATCGACCAGCGCGCCCGCGACACGGGGTACACCTGGCGCCCCGCAGCCGCGCCGGTGGAGCTCCTCTCGCTCAGCGGCAAGCTGGGGGCGCAGCTGCGCGCCACCGTGTCGTCGTTCGGCCCGCTCCTGCTCGCGAAGGTGCTGGGGCTGAACGAGACGCAGACCAGCGTGCTCACCCTGGTCTTCAAGTACTGCGACGACCGCGGGCTTCTCCTCCTCGACTTTTCGGACCTGCGCGCGGTGCTCAAGTACCTGGCCGGCGACGGGGCGGAGGAGCTGAAGGAGTACGGGGGGATGAGCAAGGCGACCGTCGGCGTGCTGCTGCGCGAGATGGTGGAGCTCGAGGCCCAGGGCGCGGAGGACTTCTTCGGCGAGCCCGAGTTCGACCTCGACGACCTGATGCAGACGGAGCGCGACGGCCGCGGCCTGATCTCGGTGCTGGAGCTGCGCGACGTGCAGGACCGGCCGGCGATGTTCAGCACCTTCATGCTCTGGATGCTGGCGCGCCTCTACGGCCAGCTCCCCGAGGTGGGCGACGTCGACAAGCCCAAGCTGGTGTTCTTCTTCGACGAGGCGCACCTGCTCTTCGACGGCGCCAGCAAGGCGCTGCTCGCGCAGATCGAGCAGACGGTGCGGCTGATCCGCTCCAAGGGCGTGGGCGTGTTCTTCGTCACCCAGAGCCCCAAGGACGTGCCGCCGGACGTGCTGGGCCAGCTCGGCCACCGCGTGCAGCACGCGCTGCGGGCGTTCACCGAGGACGACGAGACGGCGCTCCGGGCGGCGGCGCGCACCTTCCCCAGGACGAGCTTCTACGACATCGAGGAGACGCTCACCACGCTGGGCATCGGCGAGGCGTTCGTGACCACGCTGGCGGCGAACGGCGTGCCCACGCAGCCCTTCGCCGTGCGCATGGTCCCCCCCGCCAGCCGGATGGGCCCGCTCACCGACGCGGAGCTGCAGCAGCGCCTCGCCTCGTCCGCGCAGGTCGGGAAGTACGCGGAAGACATCGACCGCCAGAGCGCGCGGGAGATGCTGGAGGAGCGCGCCGCGGCCGCCGCCCAGCCCCAGGCCGCTCCGCCCCCGCCGCAGCCCGGCCAGTACCAGTACCAGCGCCAGGCGCAGGAGGAGGCCGGCGCGCCGCCGCAGTACCAGTACCAGCGCGCGGCGGAGGAGCAGCCGAGGAGCCGGGCCCGCGCGCCGAAGGAGGAGCCGGGGATGCTCGAGAAGGTGCTGAAGTCGGGGGTGGCGCGCTCCGTCGCCACGCAGGTCACGCGCGGGCTGATGGGCGCGCTCCTCGGCACGCCCAGGCGCCGTCGTCGCGGCAGCCTCTGGTAAACGATCGCCTCACGCAGAGACGCAGAGACGCAGAGACGCAGAGACGCAGAGACGCAGAGACGCAGAGAGAACGCCGCGGCGTTCTCTCTGCGTCTCTGCGCAAGGCTGCTGTTGGTTTCTACTTGACCGTGAAGGTGTACGGTCTGATCTCGTGGAAGTCGACGAAGTCGCACGGGCAGTAGTCGTCCCAGTCGTATCCCTCCAGCACCATGAGCCGCACGGTGCCGCCCGCGGGGACGGTGAAGCTGTCCAGCCGCGGCACCCACGGCGCCGCCGAGTACCGCCCGATGAGCTGGCCGGTGGCCGGGTCCTCCGCGACGAGCGAGACGAACGGGTTGTCCGTGGCGACCTGCAGCGCGATCTCCATGGTCGAGCCGGGGGTGCCGTGCACCGTGAACTCGTCCACGTCGCTGGGATAGTCCAGCGACTCGCCGGTGACGGTGCTCCCCAGCGCCACGGTGGCCGGCACGTGCTCCGGCGCGCGAGTCGCGGGGACCACGGAGAACCGGTACGCCCCCTGGTCCTCGAACACGTAGCCGCGGTTCTTCGGGTACACGGTCACCCGGTACGTTCCCGTCGCCGGGACGGTGAAGCGCGTCCCCCGCGAGCGCAGGGTGGGCGACGCGAACGATGCGAACACCGCCCGCACGTTGGCGCCGTTCGGGCCGCTCACCAGGGCGTAGAGCGCGCCGTCCGCGCTCCCCCCGGTACCCTGCAGGAACAGGTTCAGCTCCTGCCCGGCGGTCGCGTGGAAGGTGAAGACGTCCACGTCACCCAGCGGCCGGAGGTCCTCGCCGTCGACCGTCTCGCCCACGGCGAGGGTCGCCGCCGCGTGCTCGGGCGTGGAGTCGGCGGAGAACGCGCGCAGGCGGTACCCGGTGCGGAATCCGTTTCCCCCGTCCACGCGCACCGTGTAGCGGCCCGCGGCGAGCGTCACCGGGTAGGAGCCGGCGTTCACGCGATCGGGAGACGCGAAGGTGAACGGCTGCTCGGACCCTGCGACGTACGCGTCGACCACGCCGTACAGGTGCCAGTCGTCCAGCGAGAGGGCAAGGACCACCCTCGACTGCCGCGGGATGTCGAGCGTGTACTCGTCCACGTCGCCCTGGAGGTCGATACGCTCTCCCATCACACTGTCGTTGAGCGCGAGGGAGGCCGGCGCGTGCTCCGGCCGCGGGTCCACGCGGTAGGTGAAGATGCGGTAGGCGCCGCGGTGCACCTCGCGGTCGTAGATGCTCAGTACGCGCACGACCTGATTCCCCGACGCCGGTAGCGTGATGCGGCCGGACGAGTTGTCGAGCAGCAGCCGGCGGCCGTCGCTCTCCGCGACGTAGAGGCCGCCGCCCCCCGGCGCCTCCAGCCTCAGCGTCCCCCGCACCGACGCGGGATCGGCCTGGAAGAAGAGGTTGTAGCGGTCGCCCGGGGTGCCGGTGAGGGTGAACTCGTCCACGTCGCCCACGAAGTCGATCCCCTCGCCCGTGAGCGTGTCGCCGGCGACGAGCGCGGCGGGCCGCGACTCCGGCCCCATCCCCACCCGCCGGAGCTGCAGCCGGTAGTCGCCCAGGTACGGGTCGGCTCCCGGTACGGCCGCGACCGTCAGGTGGTACGGGCCCGAGGCGGGGAGCGTGAAGCGGCCGGTGCCCTGCGCCTCGAGCTCGGTATCGCCGCCGCGGCTCTCCGCCTGGGCCAGGGGACTGGGCGCGCTCGTATGCGGCACCGTGACCCGCAGCGACCCGGCACCCGGACCGGCCTGGAGGAAGGCGATGTAGGTGTCTCCCGCCACGCCCGTGAAGGTGAAGTCATCCACGTCGGTGGGCGACTCCAGCCGCTCGCCCTCGACCACGCCGCCATCCGTGAGCGCCGCGGGTGCGCGCTCGGGCGCGATCCCCACCGTGCCGACCCGCACTCGGTACCCCCCGCCTCCCGAGCCGCCCGCGGCCGACACCACGACCCGGTAGGTGACGCCGGCGCCCAGAGGAACGACGCCGCTCGGTTCCTCGCGCCCCGCTGGGGGCGCCGTGACCGTCGCCAGTGCCGCTCCGTCCGGGGCGGAGAGGACGGCCTGCACGCTCCCGCCCAGCGCCTGCAGGAAGACCGCGCCGTCTTCGGCCACGGCGCTCTGCACGCGGAAGGTGTCGGCATCCGCACCCCCGGCCAGGGTGCCGGTGACGACCTCTCCCAGGCCGTACACCTTTGGCGGGCCGCCGCCGCCGCCTCCTCCTCCTCCGGTAGGGCCATCGCCCCCTCCGCACGCCGTGGCGAAGGCAACGAGGAGCAGCGCCCGTGTGGGCAGCAGGCGAAGGGAGGAGGGGACTCTGCGGATGAAGAGATCGGCTGCAAACATGACCACTGGAGGCGTGAAGAGTGGACCTGATTCCTGTCGGGGAAGATGGGCAGGGCCGTGCCAGAGGGTGCTTCCGCAACTTCCGAACCCCGCACCCCCGAATTTAAAACACAACGATTGTCTGAAAAAAAACGGACAACTCGCCCGGTGGTGAGGATGCCGATCCCCACCTGGGGCAAGGATTCGGCGAGGGTGTGGAATGGATTGCTGGGGATTGCTGCGGTGAGTGCCCGGAAGTGCTCGAATGGGGAACGACCCCAACCGTGCGGGGGAGGCGAGGGTCGTGCTGCAGCTTCAGAGGTACTCCCGCTTCACGCCCGCAAAGCCGTCGAAGATGGCGCGGTGGCGGGCGAGTCCGTACTCGTCGTCGCGTGAGTCGTACTGGCGCACCCAGTCGAGGAGGAAGTCGAGGCGGCGGTCCTGCTCCTCGGGCGACTCGTACTTCTCGGGCTCCCAGGGGCGCGCGCGGCAGTTGGCGATGCACCCCTCCACGCCGGGGTTGAGGAAGCGCAGCTCGGTGCAGTACGGGAGCGCCGCCTCCACCAGGTCGCCGTAGCACCCCTCGATCACCCACGCGTCGTGCGCCGCGAAGTATTCCTCCAGCATCGCCACGCTCGCCGCCGGCGACCGCCGCTCGCCCGGCGCGTCCCAGGCGATCAGGTCGAGGTCCAGGTGCTCCACCCCGAGCTCCGCGGCGACGGTGCGCGCCATCGTCGTCTTCCCCGAGCCCGAGTTGCCGTAGATCAGGATCCGCTGCATGGAACCGTCGTGTTGTGCATTCCTTGGCCGCCGAAACTGATCATGGCTCTCACAGGGGTGAGAGATTGGGTTTGACCCTGCTCGTCGAATGCACGGTCAATCGGGCCGTTCGGAAGGGAAGGGCAATGCAGTCGATGGACGGGGCTGATCCGATCGCAGCCGCCCGACCACGTGGCGGATCCGCTCCCGCACCTTGCGGTAGTCGACTTCCGCCCACGCTTCGAGCAGCGGGACGTATCGCGGGTCGCCGCTCTCCTCCACGAGCTCCAGCACCCGCCAGATCAGCCCGCGGTCGCGGTCCTTGAGGTACGCCAGGTCGAACGGAGGCCTGGCCGCGAGCAGTGCGTCGAAGCCGTCCACCAGCTCGCGCGCGTACGTCTCCTTCTCGATCTCCCACCCGGCCGGCGTGTAGACCAGCAGGGGGAGCCGGTAGTCGTACTCGATCTCGAGGTACCCCCGCGCGATCACCCAGTCGATCCGGGCCATCACCTCGTCGTCCGGCATGCCGCGGTAGTAGCCGTGGACGGGGAGGCGGTCCAGCCCCAGCTCCAGCACCTTCTTCTCGCGCGAGCCCTTCAGCACCTTGCAGAGCAGCGTGCGCCCACCTTGCATGATCAGCGGGTCGGCGGCGCGCAGGATCGCCCGGAGCTCCGCGTCGGGGAGAGCGCCGATGCGCGCCGGCTGCAGGCGGTACTCCACGCGGTGCACCCTGCGGCTCATTCCTCCTCCAGGAAAGCTGTCGTCGTCCCCTCTCCCTCAGGGCCGTGCCGCGGGTGGGGACGCGACCGCGGTGCCCTCCGCCGCCACGATCCACCAGCGCAGGTCGCGGCGGACGTAGACATGGAGATAGCGCGACTCGGCCACCACCTCGCCGCCGGGGCCGAGCGTGCGCAGGCGGCCGGTGACCAGCGCGGCCCCGCCGAGCTCGCGCACCTCCAGCTCGTCGATGGTGAAGCGCGCGCCCGGGTTGTCCTGGCTGAAGAGGGCGAAGAGCGCGTCGCGGTCCACCCGCCGCCCGTTGGCCACCACGCCGCGGAAGTCCGGCGCGTAGAGGTTGTCCAGCCACGCGGTGTCGCGCCGCGCGATCGCCGCGCTGCGGTCGCGCTCCAGCCCGAGGATGCGCCGCTCCGTCCGCGAGTACCCCGACGTGTCCGGCAGCGTGATGGTGGTCTGCCCTGCCACCACCTGCGCCTCGACGCGCACCGGCACCAGCGCCAGCAGCGCCGCGAACAGAAATCCAAAGATCTTCATGGCTTTACAGCGTCTCTCCGTTTCTCTGCGTCTCGGGGCGAAGCCCCCCCTAAAAGCTCCAGCTCCAGCGCACCGAGAACAGGTCGTCGCCGGCGTGCGGCGGCGCGTCGGTGGCGTTGAGCATGTACTCGGCGCGCACCTCGGTGGTGCGGCTCAGCCGGTAGCCCGCGCCGAGCTGCACCCGGTCCACCGGATAGTCCCAGGGCACGTCGTTCCCCGCGCCGTCGTCGATGCGGTTGAAGCGGATCCCGCTGTAGCGCGCCGCCGCGTAGAGCCCGGGCGAGAGCTTCACCTTCGCCTCGCCGTACCAGCTGACGTCGCGCGGGTAGTCGCGCACGTTCGGCACGTCCCAGGTGTCGAGGATCAGCTCGGCGCGCGCCTCCACCGGTCCTCGCGCGAAGGCCGCCTCGAATCCCCACAGCTCCTGGAAGTAGTGGCTGATCTCCTGCCCCGCGGGGAGCGGCGCGCCGCCGGGGTGGTCGATCAGGTAGCCGCCGCGGTCGTACGACGCGCCCACGCTCAGCTCCGGCACCACCTGGACGCCGAGGTGCGCCACGTACGAGGGACCGTGCTCCCCCGTCCCCAGCGAGCTCCACTCCGACGGCTCGCTCGACGGCGCGCTGTTCATCACCGCCGCGCGCCCGCTCACGCCCTTCCATCCCCCGGCCACCATCACCCCCACCTGGTAGGGCGCGTTCCACACCGGCGGCGCGCCCATCGGCCGGAAGAAGGCCGGCTCGTCCTTCCAGGTGACGAACCCCGCCGCGGCGGCGGGGAGGAAGTTGGCGCAGATCATCGTCCGGTAGTCGTACGGCAGGGGCGGACGGATGAAGGGGTCGGCCGAGAGGCTGGCGTGCCGCTGCGTCCATCCGCCGAAGGGGGAGACGAACTTCCCCGCCTGCAGCGAGACGTCGCGCCCCGGGAGCGGGGAGAGCCGCAGCCACGCCTGCTCCACGCGCAGCTGCAGCGGCCGGTCCGCCGGGGCCTCGCCGCGGTCGGCGCGCGCCTCCACCAGCGCGTTCACCCGCTCCCCCGCGAACACGTCCACCAGCAGGCTGGCGCGCGGGGCGATGAAGGCGCGGGTGGTGGGGATGAGCCACGCCGGCGCGTCGCCGGGAACGAAGCCCTCCACGTCGAGCCGCCCGGACGGCGTCACCTGCCAGCTCCCGTCCGCCGAGCTCCAGCCCACGCCCAGGTCGCGCAGCGTGGGGAGCTGCTGCGCCCGCAGGGGGGACGATGCGGCCAGGAGCGCGAGCGCCACCGCCGTCGCCGCCCCGACCGCCTTCGCCGCCGCGCCGCCGGGGGCCGCCTCCGCCGCGCCGATCCCGCGGATGGCGTAGACCTGCAGCGGCGCGGAGAGCCCCTTGAAGGCGCGCGGGCCGAGCGGCACCGCGTCCACGGGGGACGCCAGCTCGCGGAGGAAGGGCTCCACCACCAGGATCTCCCCCGCGCCGGCGGCATCGCAGAGGCGCGAGGCCACGTTCACCGACTCGCCCAGCACGGTGTAGTTCAGCCGCCCCGTCGACCCCATGTTCCCGGCCACCGCCGGCCCGGCGTTGATCCCCACCCCCACCCCCAGCGCCGGCTCGCCGCGCGCCACCCGGGCGCGGTTGATCCCCTCCACCGCGGCGAGGATGGCGAGCGCGGCGCGCACCGCCCGGTCCGCGTCGCCGCCGCGCGAGACGGGGGCGCCGAACACGGCCATGATCTCGTCGCCCACGTACTTGTCCACCACGCCGCCCTCCGCCTCCACGGCGTCGCTGGCGGCCTCCATGATCTCGTTCAGCAGCGCCACCACCCGCTGCGGCTCCATCCCCTCCGTCATGGCGGTGAAGCCGCGCACGTCGGCGAAGAGCGAGGTCACCCGGCGCGTCTCGCCCCCCAGCGTGATCTCGCCCTTCAGCAGCTCGTCGGCGATGTCGCGCGAGACCACCTTGTCCAGCACCCCGCGGTACTGCTCCTTCAGCATCAGCCCGTGCGTCATCTCGTTGAAGGCGCCGGCCAGCGCGCCCAGCTCGTCGCGCGTGGTCGCCTCCACCCGCACCCCGTAGTCGCCCGCGGCCACCCGCTCGGTGGCGGCCACCAGCGCGCGCACCGGCCGCGCGAAGCCGCGCGAGAGCACCAGCCCGATCAGCACCGCCAGCGCCAGCGACCCCACGCCCGCCAGCGCCTCCACCCGCTGGATGCTCTCGAAGGGCCCCAGCACGCCGTCGAGCGGGAAGGCGCTCACCCGCCAGGCGTCGCGCATCCCCGCGCCGGTGAAGACGCGGTCGGCCGTGAGCACGTAGCGCCGGCCGTTCCAGCGCACCCGGGTGGGCTCGCGCGCCCCCGCCGCCGCCACCATCCGCGGCTGCAGCCCGCCGCTCCGCACCCCCGGGCTCGACGCCACGCACCGCCCGCCGGCCACGAAGCAGACCTCGGCCCCCAGCGCCCGCCCCGCGTCGGTCGCCACCGAGTCGGTCACCATCGTCCCCAGCGTGAGCGTGCCCACGGGGTTGGCGAAGATGGCCAGCCGGGTGGCGTAGACGGCGAAGAGGCGCCCCGCCACCAGGTGGTAGCCGAAGGTGCCGACGCTGTCGGAAGCGAGGAGATGGGAGACCAGCGGGATGGGCACCCCCGCCGCGGGGTCGGCCGTCATCGCGTTCCCCATCACCGTGGCCACCGGGCGCCCGGCGGCGTCGGTGTAGGCGGCCAGCAGGGTGTCGCGCGAGGCGGCGAGCTGGAACTCGTAGCTGGTGGTCTGCGCCAGCACGTCGGTCGACCCCGACTGCAGCGCGTCGTCGAGCGCGGCGGGGAGGCGGTTGGAGCCCGACCAGCGCGCGCCGCTGCTCTCCAGGCTCTCGCGCAGGTCGAGCTCCTGCTGCGCGAACACCTGGCGGCTCTGCGCCAGCGAGCGCGCCACCGCCACGGCCACCTGCCGCCGCGTCTGCACGCGCACGCTCACCAGCGTCACCCCCAGCAGCACGCCCACCGAGGCGATCAGCGCCAGCAGCAGCTTGGCGGCGAACGAGTGCCGCACCCGGTCCAGGGCCGCGGCCACGCGGTCGGGGGTCACGCCGGGCCGCGCGTCACAGGCTCACGTCCACCCGCGCGGAGCCCTGCGCGGGCACGGTCACCTCCACGATCCGCTGCCCCCGGTCGAAGTCCCACACCGCCAGCCGGTAGCGCCCCGCCGGCACGCCCGAGAGGGTGAAGGAGCCGTCGGCGCCCACCTCGTCGTGGAAGGGGTTCTCCACCACCAGCACCGCCGAGCGCATCCACTGGTGGATCTCGCAGTACACCTTCACGATCCCCGGCCTGTCGAACACCACCGTGCGGCTCTCCCCGCGCGGGTAGCGCCCCAGGTCGAAGCGCTTGGCGGCCGAGTACGAGAAGACGTTGTGGAAGAAGGGGTCGCCGTTGGGAAACACCACCGCCGTCCCCACCGGGATCACCAGCACGGGGGGACTGAAGGCGGTGTCCTTCTGCACCAGCCGCGGCCGGTCGCCGCCCTCCGCGCGCGCGCCCGCCACCGGGCCCACGATGTAGGCCACCGCGGGAACCGAGCCCACGCGGTGCGGCGCGCCTCCGCCGGCGCCCGGGTAGCGGTTGGCCACGCGCACCGGCGCCATCCGCGAGAAGGTCACGTGCCCCTGGATGGAGCCGGCCACGGGCCGCGCGGGCGCCCGCGCGGCGGCGGCGGCGGGAACGAGCAGCGCGGCCAGGAGCGCCGCGGCGGAACGGAGTTTCGGCACGGGTGCCCTCCGGGAGATGAGCGTGCGGGGTGGGGAAGCGTCCGGAAACGGGCCGGCGATGACTGTGGGAGCTGTGTGGAGATGACGCGTCCAATATAGGAACGTTCGTCGGGGCCCGCCAAGGGAGCGGTCTTCCCGACTCTCCGGCCGAACGATCGGGTCCCACACGCTTTCCGACGCGGTGCGCGGGCGCGGCCGGCGCGGGCGGGGAGGTGCCACTTCATTCACCTCCGCGCGCGCCGCGCGCCTCCCGCCTGCGCCCACCGGCAGGCGCGCCCAACGGCGCCCCGAACGACGCCCGGCCGGTGCCGCGCAGTATGCGTCATCGCAATGCACTTGCGCGTGGCACGTACCTTGTACTATTCTTGTGGCCGACCCGAACGCAAACGGCCTTCCCGCGCGCCATCCACACCGGCACCACGTACCCGCCAGGCGCCGCGCGCTGCCCGCGAAACCGGGACCGACGCAGCTTTCAAGTCCTTGTAGGAGTTGACGTTGTCGATCCACTGAGGGCCCCCCGGGATGCGACCGCGTCCCCCGCCCACCCCACGCCTGCCCGCATACGTTTACCGTCGATTAACCGTTCCCCGCCGACGTACACCTGCACCATCCTGTACACGGCCGCACCAGATCGTACCGCGCCGCCGATGCCCGGCGGCGCGCCCCAGGGGTGCCCCACCCCATCCCATTCCCACGCTCGGAGGAGTGATGCAGCGGAAGACGGCAGCGGCATTCGGAATCGCGGCGATGGCCGCGGCGATCGTGATCGCGGCGTGCGAGCGCGGCGCGCAGGAGCTTACGGCGCCCAACGCGGCGGCCGCCGTGGCCGGCCCCCGGCACGCGGCCACACAGGACCTGGTCGGCACCCCCGACCTGGTGGTGAACCCGAGCGTGCTCGCCAGCTCGTGGAACGTGCGCGAGGAAGACTTCGTGGAGGGGCAGTGCAGCGTGGAGGAAGGGAACATCCCCACCGGCACGCACCGCTCGCTGCGCTTCTCGGTGCTGATCGAGAACCACGGCGACGCCGACCTCTACGTGGGCGACCCGCTCCTGCACATGGACCCCAACCAGGACGGCAACTTCTCGGACCAGGACGGGCTCTTCGAGTTCGCCAGCTGCCACAAGCACTTCCACTTCCGCAACTACGCCAGGTACGAGCTGCTGCGGGTGAACGCCGACGGCTCGCTGGGCGCGCCGGTGCAGAGCCGCAAGCGGGGCTTCTGCATGCTCGACACCACCCCGACCCAGACCGACGAGTCGCCGCCCAAGGGCCGCTTCTACATGAACTGCGGCAACCTCACGCTGCACGGCAACCAGGGGATCAGCACCGGGTTCGGCGACGAGTACGTGAAGCAGCTCCCCGGGCAGCTCTTCCTGCTGACGGATCCGAATGAGCCGGTGGGGCCGGGGAACTACATCATCCGCGTGACCGCCAACCCGCCCTTCGTGGCGCAGAACGGCGAGGTCTGCCCGGTGAAGGACCCGCAGGGCTTCTGCCACATGTTCAAGGAGAAGAGCTACGACAACAACGTGGGCGAGGTCCGCATCGTGATCCCCGACCGCGTGGGCCGCACCGGCTACGGGCCGGGCGCCGGGCAGTACAAGGAGGAGCTCGACGCCGCGCACCATCCCGAGGCGCACGGCAGCCACTGAGCTCGATCATCCGCGGACGGCCGCCGAGGGGACCGGCGGCCGTCCCGCCGGGCGCATCCCGCCCATCCGGGCCGCTTCGGCACTCCGTCCCCATCCACCCTCCGGAGGTCGAGATGAAAGGGAGTAAGATCCTGGCAGTGCTGATGGCAGGCGGGCTGCTCGCCGCCTGCGAGACGTCGAAGACGACCATGGCCGCACCCGCGGCGCCCCACGCGTCGAGCGTGCAGGACCTGGTCGGAACGCCCAACCTGGTGGTCGACGCCGCCAAGCTGGCCAGCTCGTGGGTGGTCACGCACGAGTTCCTGGCCGGCAACCTGTGCTCGGTGATCGAGGGCGACGTGCCCCCGGGCGACCACTACCTGCTGCGCTTCACCGTCACCACCCCCAACATCGGCGACGCCGACGTGTTCATCGGCGACCCGCGCGCGCACATCGACCCCAACGGCGACGGCAACTACGCCGACAGCGACGGGCTCTTCGAGTTCGCCAGCTGCCACCACCACTTCCACTTCCGCAACTACGCGAAGTACGACCTCTTCCCCGTCCTTGCCAACGGCACGCTGGGGACGCCGGTGAAGGCCCGCAAGCGCGGCTTCTGCATGATCGACACGACGCCCTTCAACAGCGACGGCGGCGTGACGCCCTGGGTGTACCGCAACTGCGGCACTCCCGAGAGCGCGGGCTTCCAGGGGATCAGCGTGGGGTACGCCGACACCTACGTGAAGGCGCTGGCGGGGCAGTACTTCGTGCTCGACGACCCGGCCGAGCCGGTGCCGCCGGGGCAGTACGTGCTGCGCATCACCGTGAACCCGGGCTTCGCCAAGGTCACGGGCCAGCCCTGCCCGGTGTTCGACGCGGCCGGCAACCTGTGCCATAACTTCGCCGAGTCCAACTACACGGACAACGTGGGGCAGATCACCATTACCATCCCCGACCGCACCGGGAAGACCGGCGGCTCCATCAAGACGGCCGAGGACGGGATCGACGACGAGAACCGCCCGACGCAGTAAGTCGGCCGCAGTAGAAGCAACCACGGGTCTCACACAGAGACGCGGAGAGGCGCTGCCGGCCTCTCCGCGTCTTCGTGTCTCTGCGTGAACCGAGGCATTCAGTCAACAGATGGGCTCACACGGAGTCAACGGAGTTAACGGAGAAGGACCCTTGTCTTTCCTCCGTTTACTCCGTTGACTCCGTGTGAGAATCTTCTGTGCTGGTTTCCGAATGTCCGAATGCACAGTGAATTGCCCAATCTGGTATCAGAGGTCGCGATGCCGGTTGGGTCGGCGCAGGAGTCGAGGACTCTACCTCTCCCGGGACGGGAGAGGTGGCGAGCCCCAGCGAGCCGGAGAGGGCGCCGCGGCCGCGGACGCGAGGCACGCTGGACTGTGGAGAAAACCGCCCTAGTCCGTCGCGCGCGCGAGACGGGGGCGCGCGAGAAAGGCCGAGACTTCCTCCGCCAGGGCGGCGCACCCCAGCTGCGTCGCGCATGCCAGCGCGCGCGCGGCCGCCATGTCCGCGTGCCGCTCTTCGTGGATCTCGGCCGAGGCGCGGGCGAGCTCCAGGAGGAGCCGCGCGGCATCCGGGCTCGACCCGTACGTGTCGGCGATCAGCTCGGCGGCGTGGTGCCACGCCTCTTCCACTTCCGGCCGGTCGGCCGCGGCCCGCACCAGCATGATGAGCCCGCGGACCTGGTCGCCGGCGCTCTCCCGCGACGGCAGCGCCTTGCGGAGGAGCACCGCCGCGCGAGCACGGTCGCCCAGGCGCAGCGCCAGCTCGGCAACGTCCAGCTCCAGGCTTCCCAGCTCGGGATGCTCGTGGCCGTACCCGCGGCGCGCGCCGCGTGCATACTGCTCGGCGGCCGCGTAGTCGCCGTCGCGGATGGCGATGCGGAGGAGTCCGTGGAGCGCCCGGGTGCGCGTTTCCGGCAGGCTCCGGCGGCGGGCGAGGCGCAGCGCCTTCCGCAGCTCGACCTGGGCCGCGGCGGGCTGTCCCGTCCGTTCCCGGAGCCCGGCCAGCGCGATGAGCGCCCGGCCGTACGCCGCCCAGTCCCGCCCTCGCCGCGCCAGCCCGATCGCCCGTCGCAGCCAGGTCTCCGCCACGGCCGTGCGTCCGAACCCCAGCGCGATCCCGCCCACGGTCACCGCGGGCGCGGCGGCGGCCGGCTCGAGGATCGAGGCGAGCTGCGCGAAGGCGATCGCGGTGGCGCCGGCCTCGTCGCGCACGGCGCCCAGGGCGAGCGAGAGCGCGGCCCGCGCCACGGCCGCGCCCGCGTCCCTCCCCGCTCGCAACCCCGCGTGCAGCGCCTGCAGGGCCCGCAGCATGGTGGCGTCCAGGCGCGCGGTCCCGAGCAGCTTCCGCCAGTGCTCCGCGCTTTCTCCCTGAAACAGGCCGCGCCGCTTTTCGGGGCGGGTGCCCGCCCACAGGAGCCCGTCGCGGTAGCTCTGCCAGAGGAGCACGCCCCGGTCGTCCGGATATTCGGCCAGGATTCGCTCACCCTCGAGCGTTTCCGGCGCGGCGGGATCGTGGAGCAGCCCGGGCGGCACGCGCCAGTGCCGGTGCTGCCGGCGGGCGCGGGGTGGAGTGGTCGCGGCTGAAGGAGGCATCGGCGGATATCGAAGACGGAGAGGCATGCAGGTCCATCGCGTCAACGCGAAGTGTGCAGAGTAACCGCTCCGCTCCATCGCGAGCCAACCCCTACGCGCCACAACGATAGGGGAAATGATACGGAGAATACCCCCTCGAATCCCGGTGTTCCGCAATTCCCCTATAGTGCTGGCGGAAAGCGTATGCGCTTTGTATCCTTTTGCGGCGCCCACCTGGCGCGAACCATCAACGCGCGCTGAGGAAAACGTATGCGACTCCGCACCTCGATCCTGACAGCGATCCTGACCGCCTGGATCGTCGGAGTGACTGCGGCATGCGGTGGGAGCACCCCGACCGCGGTGCCGGACCCGGCCCAGGCCCCGGCTTCCGCGCGCCGCGACGGGGGCGGGATGTACGGGTCGGGGAATCTTTCCACCGATCCGGCGGCGAGCCATGGGGGTGGAGGCATGACGGCCGCCGACTCGATCGAGGCGGCGGCCGGGGGGAGAGGCGGAGGGATGTACGGCTCGGGGAATTGATGCGCGGTTACGCCGCCCAATCCGCCCTGGACCGCGAACGCGAGCGGCCGCGGCGCGTGGGCGACCAGCTCAGCAGTCGCAAGACGATGGTGTCGACGAGCTCCGTGAATTTGCGCTCCTTTCTCCGCGGCTCGGGCTGTGCCCGTTCCCCAGCGTCGATCTCCGCGAGTGCCGCCCGCGCGAGCTGCTCCAGCTCGTGATCGTGCCGGGCGCGCGCGAGCTCGACCGCCGCGCGGGCCGAAGCCCTGGCCGCATCCCACGACCCGGCCGCGCGTTCCGCGTAGGCGAGGTGCCACCGTGCCCCCGCTTCGTGCTCGCCATGGTCCCGCAGCAGGTCGAGCAGCTGCTCGCGCGTCTGCTCGAACTCCTCCAGCCGGCCGGCGGCAGCCAGCGCCCGGGCCAGGAGGCTGAGCCCCAGGACGTTGTGCGGCGGCTCGACCAGCCGGACGAAGGAGCGGAGGAGGACGATCGCCGCCGAATAATGGCGCTGGCAGACGAGCAGGTAGGCGACGTCGGCCGCGAAGAAGGGAAAGCGCTGGTGGTGCTTGGGATACCAGGCGAGCGCGCGCCTCGCGTGCAGCTCCGCGTCCACGTACTGGCCGCGGATCGCCATGAAGTGGAAGAGGTCGTGCTGCGCCTCGGCCGCGAGCCATTCGTGGCCCTCGCGCATGGCGATGGTCGAGGCCGTGTTCAGGTGGCGCCGGGCGCGCTCTTCGCTCCCCGTCCACATGCACAGGATCCCCGCGCCCAGGTGGCCGCGGGTGTACTCGACCCAGTCCGCCCGCCGCCTCGCCAGGCCGATTCCTCTCTCCAGCCACGTCTCGGCGACCGGGTGCTCGTGCGCGTTGCGCGTCAGCCGGCCCGCCAGGTTGGCCAGGCGCGGCTCTTCCGGGTCGAACCGGGCCGCCAGCTCCGCGAAGTGGATCCCGGTTTCCGCCCAGCCCTCCCGGTCGGCCCACCGTGCCAGGCGCTCGCAGGCGCCGGCGAGCCGCTGGAGGTCGGCGGCCGGCGGCGACGCGAGCACCGCTTCGACCGCGCCCAGGTCGCCGGCGAGCTCTCCGCAGAGGGCGCGGGCCTCCTGGCGCTTCTCCAGGATCCACGGCGGGGGCTCGGCGTGGAAGAGCGCGCGGCGTTCCTCCGGGGTCGCGCCCAGCCAGTCTCGCAGGTGCCGCACGTACTGCCAGAGAACCACGGCCAGGCCGGGCGGGGCCTCGCCGAGCATCGTGGCTTCCGGGCGGTGCCTGGCCGGCGGTTCGGGGATGATCTGCTTCTCGCCCAATGAACGGCTCTCAGCGGGGCACTTGAAATCAGTAAGCGACAGTTTACGTAACCGTGGCGGTGTGCGCCAGCGCGTCGGCGGGAGAGGGCCGGCGGGCCGGCGTCTCGCGTCCCGGGGAGGGGCCGTGGTTGTTTTTTCGGGGGATGCCGGTGAACTTGCGGATTCGGTTCGAGTCCCCTCCCCGGCGGCGCGGAGCCATGGCGGTCGAGATCCTGATCATCCTCCTGCTGGTGGTGGCGAACGGCGTCTTCGCGATGTCGGAGATCGCGGTGGTGTCGTCGCGCAAGGGGCGGCTGCAGCACCTGGCCGACGAGGGGGACCGGGGCGCGGGGCGGGCGCTGGAGCTCGCCGAGGCGCCCGACCGCTTCTTCGCCACGGTGCAGGTGGGGATCACGCTGGTGGGGATCCTCACCGGCGCCTTCGGCGGCGCCACCATCGCGGCGACGCTGGCGGAGGCGCTGGCGCGCGTCCCCCGGCTGGCGCCGTACGCGCACGCCCTGGCGCTGGCGGCGGTGGTGCTCGGCATCACCTACCTGTCGCTGATCGTGGGCGAGCTGGTGCCCAAGCGGATCGGGATGCAGCACCCGGAGCGCATCGCCGCGCGCGTGGCGGGGCCGATGGGGACGCTGGCGCGGCTGGCCTCTCCCGCGGTGTGGGTGCTCTCCGCGTCGACCCGCGTGGTGCTGCGCGTGCTCCGCCTCCCGCGCCCGCAGGAGCCGCCGGTGACCGAGGCCGAGATCAAGGTGCTGCTGGAGCAGGGCGCCGAGGCGGGGGTGTTCGAGCCCGGCGAGAGCGAGATGGTGACGCGGGTGTTCCGGCTGGGCGACCAGCGGGTGTCGGCGGTGATGACCCCGCGCCACCGCGCCGTCTGGCTCGACGCCGACGCCCCGCTGGAGGAGGCGCGCGCGGCGATGGCCGCCCACCGCTTCTCCCGCTACCTCCTCTGCGAGGGCGAACTGGACCGCGTGGCCGGGGTGGTGGACGTGCGCGACCTGTGGGTGGCCGAGGTGGCGGGGGAGCCGGTGCGCGACCTGCGCGCGGTGGCCCGCCAGCCGCTGGTGGTGCCCGAGACCCTGCGGGCCATGCAGCTGCTGGAGCGCTTCCGCGAGAGCGGGATGCACCTGGCGCTGGTGGTGGACGAGTACGGCGGCGTGGCGGGGCTGGCCACGCTGAACGACATCCTCTCCGAGGTGGCGGGCGAGCTCACCCCCGCCGGCCCGGAGCACCCCGCCGTGGTGCGCCGCGACGACGGCTCCTTCCTGCTCGACGGGGCGCTGGGGATGGACGAGGTGCGCGAGCTGCTGGGGCTGGAGGAGCGCCGCGGCGAGGCGCGCGAGTATCGCTCGCTGGGCGGGTGGATCTTCACCGAGCTCGGCCGCGTCCCCGCCGAGGGCGACCACTTCGAGGCCGAGGGCCACCGCATCGAGGTGGTGGACATGGACGGCAACCGGATCGACAAGGTCCTCGTCCAGCGTCTGACCGGGGGCGAGGACCCCCCGGGTTGAAAACCCGGGGCTGGAACGGCACGAAGTCCGCCTTCGCGGACTGCGCCTCGGCGTCCCCGCGCAACGCCGGCAGAGTTGCAGCCGCGGTTGACGAAAGTGCGCCGGCATCCTGACAGGACGCCGGCGCACTTTCACGTTTCAGCACTCAGCACTCAGCACTCAGCACTTAGCACTTAGCACTTAGCACTGCCGTTCAAAGATTCTGCGTGATCCAGTCCGTCATCATGGTGAACAGGTGCACGCTGCGGCCGCCGGCGATGCCGTGGTTGCGGTCGGGGTACATCATGAAGCTGAACTGCTTGTTCGCCGCCTGCAGCGCGTCCACCAGCTGCACGCTGTTCTGGAAGTGCACGTTGTCGTCGCCGCTGCCGTGGATGAGCAGCAGGCGGGCGCGGATGTCGGCCACGTGCTTCAGCGGCGACCCCGCGTCGTAGCCGGCGGCGTTCTCCTGCGGCGTGCGCATGAAGCGCTCGGTGTAGATGCTGTCGTAGAGCCGCCAGTCGGCCACGGGCGCAACCACGATCCCCGCCTTGAAAGGGCTGTTCGGCTGCCCCAGCGTGAACGCGGTCATGTACCCGCCGTAGCTCCACCCCCACAGCCCCAGCCGCTGCGGGTCGGCCCAGGGCTGCCGCGCCACCCAGTTGGCCGCGTCGATCTGGTCCGCCGCCTCGCGCACCCCCAGCCGCAGGTACGTCTGCTTCTTGAAGTCGCGCCCGCGCCCGCCGGTGCCGCGGTTGTCCACGCTCACCACCACGTAGCCGCGCTGCGCCAGCAGCTGGTGCCAGAGGTAGTTCCGCCCGCCCCAGGCGTCGGTCACCGTCTGCGAGCCGGGGCCGCCGTAGACGAACATCAGCACCGGGTACTTCTTCGCCGGATCGAAGTTGGCGGGCTTGATCATCCACCCGTTCAGCTCCGTCCCCCCGGAGTTGGTGAAGGTGAAGAACTCCGGCTCGCGGATCCCCAGCGCCGCGAGCCGCTGCCGCACCTCGCCGTTGTCCACCAGGGTGCGCACCGCGCTCCCGTCGGTGCGGTGCAGGGTGGTCGCCGGCGGCGCGCCGGCGCGCGACCAGGCGTCCAGGTAGTAGGGCGTCCGCGGGCTCAGCAGCACCGAGTGGGTGCCGGGCTCCCGCGTCAGCCGCTCGAAGCCGGTGCCGTCGAGCTTCACGCGGTAGAGGTGGCGCTGCTGCGGGCCCTGCTCGGTGGCCGAGAAGTACACGAAGCCATTGCGCTCGTCCACCCCGAACACCTGCGTCACGTCCCAGCGGCCGCGGGTGAGCTGGCGGGCCACCGTGCCGTCGCGGTTGTAGAGGTAGAGGTGGTTGAAGCCGTCGCGCTCGCTGCTCCAGAGGAACTGCCGTCCCCCGCGGATGAACGAGAGGTCGTCGTCCACGTCCACCCAGGCGCTGTCGGTCTCGGCGAGCACGGGGCGCACGGCGCCGGTGCGCGCGTCGGCCATCAGCAGCTCCAGCCGGTTCTGGTGCCGGTTCAGCCGCTGCACCAGCAGCTCGGTGGGAGACTCGGCCCACTCCATCCGCGCCAGGTAGACGCTCGAGTCGGGGCCGGTGTCGATCCAGGTGGTGCGCCCCGTGGCGGTCTCCACCACGCCGACGCGCGCCGTCGGGTTCGGCGAGCCGGCCTTGGGGTAGCGGAGCTGGACGGGCTGCGAGTACGCGGCGCCGGTGTCCTTCATCCAGGTGAACGCCTGCACCGGCGCGTCGTCGATGCGCCAGAAGGCGATGCGCGCGCCGTCGGGGCTCCAGCGCCAGCCGTCGCGCAGGTCCAGCTCCTCCTCGTACACCCAGTCGAAGGTGCCGTTGATCACCGTCTCGCTCCCGTCGCGGGTCAGGCGCGTCTCGCGGCCGGTGGCCAGGTCGGCCACCCAGAGGTCGTTGTCGCGCACGAAGCCCACGCGGGTGCCGTCGGGGGAGAGCTTGGCGAACTGCTGCCACCCGGGGGCGGTGGAGACCGGCGTCAGCCGCTGCGCCGCCAGGTCCCAGACGTAGAACTGCCCCCTGGTGTTCTGCCGCCAGACCGGCTGGCTGTTGGTGAAGATGAGCACCTTCCGCTCGTCGGCGCTCCAGTCGTACGCCTCGATCTCGATCGGCTTGCCCTCCCCGGCGGGAACGAGCTTCGAGCCGTCGACCAGGAGGGTCTTGTCGCCGGTCTGCGCGTCTTCGGCCACCAGGCTGGTGACGCCGCCGCGCGCCTCCACGTACGAGTAGCGCTGGCCGTTCGCCATCCAGCGCGACTCGGGGAGCGACTTCAGCCGGAAGTCTTCCGAGAAGATGCGCTCCACGGTGAGCCGGTCCTGCTGCGCGCGCGCCGGGGCGCCCGAGAGCAGCGCCGCCGCAACCATCAGCCCGACCGCTGCCGGGCGTGCCCTGAGTCGCATCCGTGTCCTTTTCGCCAGGGGTCGTGCGTCGTTCGTGCGGAGACCACGCGGGATGGGTCCTGATACGGTCCGCCGCCATCGCGCGTTCCCTCGGGCGAGGGGCCCTCCCCTGCGCCTGAGAGCGCAACCCCCTCCCGTACCGGGCGGGGGGCTGGTATCAACCGCCCTGCACACTGCCGTGCGACGACGGCCCTGGCGTTGCCGGTTCGGGTGGCGCAGGCGCTAGGCACTCTACCTCTCCCGGAACGGGAGAGGTGGCGAGCCCCAGCGAGCCGGAGAGGGCGCTGAGCCGCGGCGTGGAGCCAATTCCGGGAGCGCATCGAACCGGGCCGCCGCTTGTCCCCCGTCGCGCCGCCGGGTTAGCTTGGATCCTGGTTCATCCCCCGACCGGCCGTCCTTTCCCCGCGCCTCGCTGCCCACATGGCGAACGTTCCCCTCGCGCGCGACGCAGACGTGATCGACCAGCAGCAGGCCGCCGCCGCGCGCGCCCAGGCCGCCGACCGGCTCCCGCGCCAGCTCGGCATCTGGAGCGCGGCCGCGGTGCTGGTGGGCACCACCATCGGCAGCGGCATCTTCCGCATCGTGGGCGCGAAGGATGGTGTCGCCGACCGGGTAGGCACCGTCGGCGCGATGTCGCTCCTCTGGATCCTGGGCGCGCTGGTGGCGCTGGTGGGGGCGCTCACCATCGCCGAGCTGGCGGCCATGTTCCCGCGCTCGGGCGGCATCTACGTCTTCATCCGCGAGGGATACGGCCCGCTCCCCGCCTTCCTCTTCGGCTGGACCGAGCTGCTGGTGATCCGCCCCAGCGCGCTGGGCGCCATCGCCGTGCTCTTCGCGGAGTACGCGGGGCGGTTCGTGGACTACGGCGAGGTGGGGGTGAAGGTGGTGGCGGCAGCCGCCATCCTCCTCGTGGGGCTGGCGAACATCCGCTCGGTGCGCTGGGGGGCGGCGGTGCAGAACCTGAGCACGGCCGCCAAGGTGCTGGCCATCGCGGGGCTGGCGGTGGCCGCGTTCCTCTTCGCGCACCCGGGCCAGGGCGCGCTCGCCGGGCCCATTGACTGGTCGCCGACCACCTGGGCGGGGTTCGGGCTGGCGCTGGTCTCGGTGATGTGGGCGTACGACGGCTGGGCCGACCTCACCTTCATCTCCGGCGAGGTGAAGGACCCCGCGCGCACGCTGCCGCGGGCCATCATCGGCGGGGTGCTGGCGATCGTGGTGATCTACGTGGCGGTGAACGCCGCCTACCTGTACGTGCTGACGGTGCCGGAGATGGTCGGCTCCAGGCTCGTCGCCGCCGACACCGCGACCAAGGTGTTCGGCGCGATCGGCGCCTCGGTGGTGGCGGCGATGGTGATGGTCTCCGCCTTCGGCGCGCTGAATGGGTCGATGATGACCGGCCCGCGCATCTTCTTCGCGATGGCCGACGACGGCAACTTCTTCCGCCCCATCGCGGCGGTGCATCCCCGCTTCAAGACGCCCTGGACCGCCATCCTGCTCGCCACGGCGCTGGGGATCGCGTACGTCTCGTTCAACACCTTCGAGAAGCTCGCCGACGCGTTCATCCTCGGCATCTGGCCCTTCTACGCGCTCGCCGTGGGCGCCGTCTACATCCTCCGCAGGCGCCGTCCCGACCTCCCGCGCCCCTATCGGACCGCGGGCTACCCCATCACCCCTGCGATCTTCCTGATCGCGTCGGTCGGCATGCTGCTGAACGCGCTGATCAGCGACCCCGTGATCACGCTCATCTGCTTCGGGGTGATCCTGGCCGGCATCCCCGTGTTCATGATCTGGAAGGGGCGGGCAACAGATTGAACTCACGCAAAGACGCAGAGGACACAGGGAGGCACGGCTCTCCCTGCGTCCTCTGTGACTCTGCGTGAGACGCTTTTGCTATGCTTGGTTCACACGGTGAATTTCCGGATGCGGTATGACGATGACAATCACACCTTGATGAAGACCTTCCGACGGTAGAAGACCTCCATGATGCCCCACCACAGCAGCACGAAGGCGATCGCGAAGGCCAGCGAGGCGTTGACGGGCGTGAGCCAGCTCGCGAACGCGCCGTCGTAGATCCAGCCCTTCGCCGTCGTTCCGCCGGGCGCCTTCACCAGGATGAGGAGCCGCGCGAACACGCCGGAGAGGAAGAACGCCGCGATTGCATTCATCCCGAAGACGGTGAACGGGCGCGTCCACCCCGTGGCCGACTTCACGTCGACCAGCCAGTGGCACATCGCCAGGCCAACCATTGCCATCCCGCCCATGAACAGCACGTAGGAGCTGGTCCACAGGTTCTTGTTGATGGGGAACGCGGCGTTCCAGGCCAGCCCCGCCGCCATCAGCACGTTGCCGGCGAAGAACAGCACCACCGCGCGCTCCGCGGGCGGCCGGTCGGCGCGGAGCCAGCGGCCGGCGAAGATGCCGAGCAGCACCGTGACGATCGCCGGGACCGTGCTGAGGATCCCCTCCGGGTCCCACGTCTTCGCCTGCGCCCACAGGTGGCCGGTGCCGATGATCGTGCGGTCGAGATACGCGGCCAGGGAGCCGTCCCTGGTGAGCAGGTCGCCCGCGCCGTGGCCGGGGACGGGCACCCGCGTCATTGCCGCCCAGTAGCCGAGCAGGAGCGCGCCGCCGAGCCACGGCTGCGCCCGCTTCGGCACGAACAGGTACACGGCCGACGCGCCCAGGAAGCACGCCGCGATGCGCTGCAGCACGCCGGGAATCCGCAGGTGCGCAGGGTCCACGTTGTAGTACGGGAACGCAGCCAGCAGCAGGCCGAGCAGGAACAGGATGGCCGCGCGCCTCGCCGCCCGCGCGAAAACCCGGCCGCGGCCCTGCCCGCGCGCGAGCTGCGCCTCGAAAGAGACGTTCATCGCCACGCCGACGACGAACAGGAAGAACGGGAAGATGGTGTCGGTGGGCGTCCACCCGTTCCACTCCGCGTGCTCCAGCGGCGCGTAGATGTCCGACCACGAGCCGGGGTTGTTCACCAGCAGCATCGCCGCGATCGTGATGCCACGGAACACGTCCAGCGAGCGCAGGCGCTCCGGCCGGTCGCGCGTTGTCGGAGGCGGCAGGATCTCGACGGCGGGTAGGGCGCCGCGCGAGGGTGCGGCCGTGTCGGTCATGGTGGATTTCCCCGCGAGCGGAAGTGGGTGATGCCGAAGCATGCATCCGGCAGCGTGCGGTGACAACCCGCTTCGTCGACGCGGAGTTGACGGTTCGAGCGGCCGGACGTACCTGTCATCCCAGGGAATGCCAATCACGAACCCTCCGCGTGCGGATGCAGCAGCCCGTCTATCGTGAGCACGCGCCGTCGCCGGCGCTGGCGGAGCTGGTGCAGTGCTACTGGACCAGCCGCTCGTCCGCGCCCCTTTCCGCGGAGCACACCAGCCGCGTGCTCCCGGACGGCTGCATGGACGTGATCTTCAACCTGGGCGACCCTCCGCTCCCGGGCGGGGCGCCACACCACGCGCTGCGCAGCTACGTGATCGGGGCGATGCGCACGCCGCTGGAGGTGCGCATGGCGGGCGCCGTCGACCTGCTCGGCGTCCGCTTCCGCCCGGGGGGCGCCGCGGCGTTCGTCCCCGCGCCCGCGGGGGAGCTCACCGACCGCGCCGTGGCGCTGCGCGAGTTCTGGGGGCGCACGGCGGAGCTCGAGGAGCGGCTGCACGAGACCCCGCCCGAGGCGCGCATCCGCCTGGTGGAGGAGGTGCTGCGGGGGCGCGCGGCCGCCCGCGATCCGCGCGTCGCGCACGTCAGCCGGCTCATCGAGCGCTCCGGCGGGACGATGCCGGTGAAGGCGCTGCACGAGGCGGTCGGGCTCACCCGGCGCCACCTGGAGCGCATCTACCTGGACCGCGTGGGGCTGACGCCGAAGCACGCCTGCCGCGTGGCCCGGGTGCAGGCGGCGCTGGAGCGGATCCGCGCGCACGCCGGCGTGCCGCTGTCGCGCCTGGCGCTGGAGTGCGGCTGGTACGACCAGGCGCACATGAGCCGCGACTTCCGCGAGATCGCCGGCGCCTCTCCGACCACGTACGCGCGGCAGGTCGCATTTTTCCAAGACGCGCGCCGGAGCGGGGGATAGACTTCCGCGCACCGAAGGCGGAGGCGGCCGCCCGCCGCTTCCGCGCACCCGCGACCGTGATCCCCCGCGAGGCGAACGATGAAGAAGCTGACCCCCGTGCTGAACGTCGAGACGATCGAGCCCGTGCTCCCCTTCTGGGTGGACCGGCTCGGCTTCGAGAAGACCGCCGAGGTCCCCCACGACGGCGCGCTCGGGTTCGTGATCCTGAAGCACGGCGACGTGGAGATCATGTACCAGACGCAGGCGAGCATCGAGGCGGACCTGGGCTCGGCGGCCCGCGTCCCGCTCGGCGGCACCTCGCTCTTCATCGAGGTCGCCGACCTGGACGACGTGGAGCGCCGCCTGGACGGCGTCCAGCACGTGATTCCGCGCCGCACGACCTTCTACGGCGCCGACGAGATCGTGGTCCGCGACCCCGCCGGCAACCTGGTCATCTTCGCGCACTTCGGCGGATAAAGAGACGTGTCTCACGCAGAGACGCAGAGGGCGCAGGGGAGGCACGGCGGCTCTCCCTGCGTCCTCTGCGTCTCTGTGGCTGTGTGAGCCGTTCTAGCAGGAGGGGATCGGGCAGGTCACGTCGTTGTCAGTGAAAGGCTCGTTGCACCCGCAGGGCAGCTTGGTGTGATCTACACCACAGGTGCAATCCGTGTCAGCACCCTGTTGGGTATATACGCCGTTCCCCCGCACCGTTCCCTTCGCCGCATCCACCCTCGCCGTCTGGAACGTCTCCACCTGCAGAGCGTCTACCGTGAGCCTCGTCTTTCTCATGATACCCTCCTGGTGAGAAGCGATTCGCAGACGAACGGGACGGCGCATTTGCTCCTGCGCAGGCTCAATATACGCCCTTTTGTGCTATCGGCAAAGCAATCTCTGCGGAGCGTTGCAAGTCGTTCGGTACCCTCGGTTTCGCGCAACTGGCACGCACGCTCCGCGGCGGGTCGTCCCGCGGCATCGCCTCGCCGAGATCGGCGATGCCGTTGTCTCATGGCTTGGAGCGCGGCTCACCCAGCGTGAACACCGGCACCGTCAGCTTCCACAGGATCGCGGCGAGCCTCAGCCCCGCGATGGAGACCATGCCGGCGACCGCCGCCACGTCGCGCGGGATCGCCATCCCCAGCAGCAGGTAGACGACCACGCCGGCGACGCAGGCGGTGGCGTAGATCGGCCCGCGGCGCATGACCATGGGGATCTCGGCGGTGAGCACGTCGCGGATCACGCCGCCGGCCACCCCGGTCAGCGTGCCCATGATCACCACCACCACGCCGCGGAGCCCCGCCGCCTGCGCGATCTGCGCGCCGCTGATGGTGAACAGCGCCAGCCCCAGCGCGTCCGCCACCGCCAGGCTGCGCTCCGGCGGCCGCCACCGGCGCGTGTAGACCACCGTCGCCAGCGCGGCCGCGAAGATCACCCACAGGTTGGCGGTGTCGGCGATCCAGAACACGGGGTGGCGGCCCAGCAGCACGTCGCGGATGGTGCCGCCGCCGATCGCCGTCACCGTGGCGGTGACGACGACGCCCACCAGGTCCAGGCTCTTGCGCCCGGCCGCCAGCGCGCCGCTGATGGCGAACACCGCCACCCCCAGCATCTCCAGGATCCGCAGAAACGACACGCGCTCCGTCCTCTCCCCAGCTCTGGTTCGCTCCCCGTCACGAATGTGCCGGCACATGGGGCGATGTCGCAAACGACCCCTCTCTCCGTGCCTTTGCGCCTCCGCGTGAGACCTTCTGTTGCGGCGCCCGATCTCCACGCCGTAGCTTCCGGCATCGCAGCGACCCCATCTCCCGGAGGATGTCGATGAAACGCTGGTCTCCGCTGCTCGTTGCGGCGCTCGTGGCGGTGCCGCCGGTGCTAAATGGGCAGCAGGCGTGGCCGCCGCCGCGGCCGGTGCCGAACCCCATCGAGCTGCCGCGCGGCTTCCAGCGCGCCATCCAGCGGGGGACGCGCACCACCACCGGGCAGCCGGGGCCGCGCTACTGGCAGCAGTGGGCCAACTACCGCATCCGCACCAGCGTCGACCCCACGGCGAAGACCGTGACCGGCAGCGAGTCCATCGTCTACTACAACCGCTCGCCCGACTCGCTGGCGACGCTGGTGGTGCAGCTCATCCAGAACGTGCACGCCGGCGAGGCGGTGCGCGACGAGCCCAACGAGGTCACCGGCGGGATCGAGCTCACCCGCGTGGCCGCGCGCGGCGCGAGCCTCGGCGCGCCGGCGGGGCGCGGGCAGCCCGGGTACGTGGTGCAGGGGACCAACCTGCTGATCCGCCCCGCGGCGCCGCTCCTCCCCGGCGACTCGATCCGGCTGGACTTCGAGTGGCGCTTCAAGATCCCGCAGGCGGGGGTATCGGGGCGGATGGGCTACGACGCCGGCAACCTGGTGTTCATGGCCTACTTCTATCCGCAGATGGCCGTGTACGACGACGTGGAGGGATGGCACACCGACCCGTTCCTGGGCACCGCCGAGTTCTACATGGGCTACGGCAACTACCAGTACACGGTCGACGCCCCCGCCGGGTGGGTGGTGATGGGGACGGGCGAGCTGACCAACGCGGAGCAGGCGCTCCCCGCGCCGGTGCTGGCCCGCTGGCGCCGCGCCATGCAGAGCGACAGCACCGTGCACGTGCTCACCGCCGCCGACTTCGGGGCGGGGAAGGCCACCGCGGCGGGGACGAACGGCCGCGTGACCTGGAGCTTCCGCGCCGACAGCGTGCGCGACGTGGCGTTCAGCATGACGCGCGAGAGCCTGTGGGACGCGGGGCGCACCCCCGTGGGCGACCGCAACGGCGACGGGCGGCCGGACTACACCACCATCAACGCCTTCTACCGCGCCAGCGCGACGAGCTGGCGCAACGCGGTGCGCTTCGAGCAGCAGTCCATCACCCACCACTCGCAGTTCACGGGGGTGAAGTACCCGTACCCGCACATGACCGGGGTGGAGGGCGAGAACATCATCGGCGGGGGGATGGAGTACCCGATGATGACGCTGATCGGCGCGTATAACAGCCGCAACGACACCGCCTTCTACAGCGTGGTGTCGCACGAGCTGGCGCACATGTGGTTCCCGATGGTGATCGGCGTGGACGAGCGCCGCTACGGCTGGATGGACGAGGGGACCACGGACTTCAACGAGAACGAGGCGCGCAACGCCTACTTCCACCTCGCGGCGCCGGGCGCGCACCTGGACGAGCAGCGGCAGTACCTGAGCGCCGTGCGCATCGGCCTCGACGTGCGCGAGCTGACCTGGACCGACTACATCACCCCGCCGGCGGCCGGCGGCTTCGCGACCTATCCCAAGCCCGCCACGCTGCTGCAGACGCTGCGCAACCTGATCGGCGAAGAGGCGTTCACCCGCGGCTACCGCGCCTACGCGCAGGGGTGGGCCTTCAAGCACCCCAAGCCGTACGACTTCTTCAACGCCTTCAACACGGCGGCGGGGCGCGACCTCGGGTGGTTCTGGTCCGCCTGGTACGACAACCCCTGGTCGCTGGACCAGGCGGTGCAGGGCGTGACGGCGGGCGCCGGCGGCACCACCATCACCATCGCCGACCGCGGCAACGCGCCGATGCCCGCGCGCCTGGTGATCACGCGCGAGAACGGCCAGACCGAGCGCCGCGAGGTGCCGGTGGAGACCTGGCTCGCCGGCGCGCGCACGGCGACCGTCACCGTCGCCGGCGGCTCGCCCGTGGTGAAGGTGGAGATCGACCCGGAGATGGCGTTCCCCGACACCGACCGCGGCAACAACGTCTGGACGCGGTAGCAACGGCGTCTCACGCAGAGACGCAGAGGCGCGGAGAGAGGCTCGGCAGCTCTCTCCGCGCCTCTGCGTCCTCTGCGTGGGACGTGGGTTTTCTTGGTCTCGGCACGGAGTTCGCGAATCGCGGCGCGCGGAAACGCGGGTGCGTGACGGTCCCGGGCGGGGAGGCGTGGATGCGACGCCATTCACCGTGGTGGTCGCGGGGAGCCGTGGCGCTGCTGGCGCTGTGCGGCTGCGGGGGCGGAGGGGCCGGGGAGGCGGCGAAGGAGGCCGCCTCGATCGCGGCGGGCGCGCAGCTCGCCGCGTCGCTGCGTGCGTCCGGCGCGGTCCCGCGGGTCTACGCGGCCCAGCTCGCCGGGGACCTGCGCGGCGAGCTGGCGAAGGCGCGCCAGACCCTCGGCGCGGATGGCGACGCCGGCGCGGCCGCCGCGCGGCTCGACGGCGTGCTGGAGAAGATGGGCCGCGCCGCGCGCGGCGGCGACCGCGCGGGGCTCAGGCGCGCGGCCGCGGCGGCGGGCGGGCTCGGGCGCGCGCTCTCCGGCGCCGCGGACAGCATCGAGGCCGCCGGGGGCGGACGATGAAGAAGATCCTGGAGGTCTTCCTCGGCATCGTCACGGGGATCGGCGGGTTCCTGGAGGCCGGGTCGCTCGCCACCTCGGCGCAGGCGGGGGCGCAGTTCGGCTACCAGCTCACCTGGGCGCTGGTGCTGGGCGCGCTCTCGCTGATCGTGCTGGTGGAGGCCTCGGGGCGGCTGGCGGTGGTGAGCCGCCGCACCGTGGCCGAGGCGATCCGCGAGCGCTTCGGCTTCGGCTACTTCTCGCTCCCGCTGGTGGCGGGGGTGGTGGTGAGCTTCCTGGTGCTCGCCTCGGAGCTCGCGGTCACCGGCGTGGCGCTCCAGCTCGTGACCGGAATCTCCTACCGCTGGTGGGCGTTCCCGGTGGCGCTCGGCGGCTGGTTCCTGCTCTGGAAGGGGAACTTCGGGATCGTCGAGAAGGGGACGGGGCTGCTGGGGCTGGTGAGCCTGGTCTTCCTCTTCGCCGCGCTGAAGCTGCACCCCGACTGGGGGCGGCTCGCCGCCGGCGCCCTCCCCAGCGCGCCGAAGGAGGAGGGGGCGCAGTACTGGTTCGGCGCGGTGAGCATCCTGGGCGCCTCCATCAGCCCCTACCTCTTCTTCTTCTACTCCTCCGGCGCGGTGGAGGACGACTGGAAGGAGGAGGACCTCCCCATCAACAGGATCACCGCCGGGCTGGGGATGGGCTTCGGGGCGGGCGTCTCGATCATGGTGCTGGTGACGGCGGCGCTGGTCTTCTTTCCGCGCGGGATCGAGGTGGCGCGCTACGAGGAGCTGGCGATGCTGGTGGCGCAGCCGTTCCCGCGCTTCGGCTTCGCCCTCTTCGTGCTGGCGCTGGGGATCACCTGCTTCGGCGCCGCGGCCGAGATCGCGCTCACCATCGCCTACCTGGCGGCGCAGGGGTGGGGGATCCCCTGGAGCGAGAACCAGAAGCCGGCCGAGCACGCGCGCTTCAGCCTGGTGTACAGCGCCGCCTTCCTCCTCGCCCCGCTGCTGGCGGCCGCCACCGACCCGCTGAAGCTCACCAACCTCTCCATGGCGGTGACCGCGGCGAGCCTGCCGGTGAGCGTGCTCCCCCTGCTGGTGCTGCTGAACGACCGGCAGCTGATGGGCGAGCACCGCAACCGCCTCCCGGGGAACGTGGCGCTGGTGCTCATCTCGGTGATGGCGGTGGTGCTGCTGTTCGTTTCCATCCCGCTCGCCTTCCTGGGCGGAGGTTAGGGCCGTGCTGATCGTGCGAGACCTGCTGGACAGCAAGCTGCGCGACACCTTCCGGCGCGAGATCGGGCGCGTGGACGGCATCGTGCTCGAGGTGGAGCCCGGGGCGCCGCCGCGGGTGGCCTGGCTGGAGGCGGGCGGCCCCGTGGCCTGGCGGCGGGCGAGCCACACGCTCGCCCGGCTGGACGAGGCGCTGCGCCGCCGCTGGGGCGCGCGCCAGACGGAGCCCGCGCGCCTCCCCTGGAGCGCCGTGGCCAGCACCGAAGACGGCCTGCGGGTGACGGTGGACGCGGACCGCACCCCGGCGATGGCGTGGGAGCTCTGGCTCCGCGAGCACGTGGTGCACCGCATCCCCTTCTCCGGGAGGGGGCGATGAGCGAGGTGCGGGTGGAGCGGCTGCTGGGGACGTGGGTGGTCGACAGCGAGGGGGAGAAGGTCGGCCGCATCGAGGAGCTGCTGGCGGCGGACCACGACGGGGAGTGCCGCGTGCTGGAGTACCACCTGGGACGCTACGGGAAGCTGGAGAGCCTCGGGGCGATGGGGCGCCTGGGCGGGGCGCTGGCCCGCTTCCTCTCCAATCGCAGCCACGAGGGGTACGCGGTGCGGTGGGACCGGATGGACCTCTCCGACCCCGCGCACCCGCGCCTCACCTGCCGCCGCGCCGAGCTCCCGCGGCTGTAAGGGATATCATGAGGTCTGTGGAGTATCGCCGGGCGCGTGCTCATCCGCGCCGCAGTATTTGCGGGATGAAGGGCAATTTCTCGCGCGCGAAGACAAATTCATCTGCATACCGGATCGCACGGCTATTCACATCTTTGAACCACGCAGCTCTGGGATGCTTTGATTGTAGTGCGGACCCACCCACCGCGAGTACGTGATCGGGGCTGAGCGGAAGCGTGATCTCGTGTGACGAAAGCCACCCTCCGCCCGAAATGGTCCGCGATGCCGGCCAGATTCCTAGAAGTGGGACGTCAGCCAGGATCGCTCGATGGTTCGGCGGACACTCGAACACGCTAAAAGGCAACTTCATGATGACAGGAGCGAACTTCCCGATCCGGGTGGTCAGATAGTCGAGCCACAGTGCTTTCTCTGCCTCCAGGACGTATTCACCTTGATTGATCGCGTCGATCCACCCCTGGATGGTCTCATTCGTCGGTGGCGATTTACCGGTGCCTTCGAACGATTTCCGAACTCGGCTTCGATCGCGCAGCATTCCGGTCATCAACGGGCGCCAACGTCTCTCAAAATGCTCAAAGAAAGATTTTCGCGCCCTTGGAGTGCGGAGTGACTGTGCTGCCAGATACGCCGCGAGGTTGTATGTCTCTTGTGTGGTCAATGCTTCGTTTTTCATTAATTTCGGAAGGATCGGCGCGGCTGGGCCATCGATATGATCGGCCAGCCAGATCTCCACTGCATCGCTCTTGTCGTTCGATTCGCCCTCTGGCGCGTACAGAAATTTCTCATTGGCGGCATCCTTGGTGGAGACATGCACGGGTTCCGGATGCGATCGCCTGTACATCCAAACAAATCCGTCGTTATCGGCAAACCATCGTAGTGCGTGCCGCGGGATATAGTGGTGGCGCTTGCGGAGCTGTTTCCTGTTCGATTCCACGCTCGTCACCCTGTTGAGCCGGCCATCCGCGCCACGCCGTCGATCAGCCGCGCCACGTCATCTTCGGTGGTGTAGGGGGCGATGCCGGCGCGGACCAGGCCGCCGCAGTCGGAGAGGCCGAGGGTGTCGCAGACGGTGGTCGCGTAGAAGTCCCCGTCCCCGACGAACACCCCCTCGCGCCCCAGCCGCCGCGCCACCTCGTCGGGCGAGACGCCGTCGACGGTGAACGCGGCGGTCGGGGTGCGCGGGCGGCCGCGCGCGGCGCCGTGGAAGCGCACGCCGGGGAGGGCGCGCAGTCCGTCTTCCAGGCAGCGGAAGAGCGAGGACTCGTGCTCGTGCAGCGCCTCGCAGGAGCGGCGGAGCGCCTCGCGCCGGCTCCCCGCGCCCTCGCCCTCCAGCGCCGCGATCCAGTCGACCGCCGCCGCGATCCCCGCGATGGCCTCGTGGTTCTGCGTCCCGGTCTCCCAGCGCCCGGGGGCCTCGAAGGGGGCGGGGGGGAGGCGGTACGGCTCGAAGGCCTCCAGCAGCGCGCGCCGCCCCCAGAGGATGCCGGCGTGCGGCCCGAAGAACTTGTAGGCGGAGCAGGCCAGGAAGTCGCACCCCAGCTCCCGCACGTCGACCAGCCGGTGCGGCGCGTAGTGCACCGCGTCGACGAAGGTGAGCGCCCCGGCGGCGCGCGCCATCTCCGCCGCGCGGCGCACTTCGTTGATCGTCCCCACGGCGTTCGACGCGGCGCCGATCGCCAGCAGCCGCGTGCGCGAGGAGAGGAGCGACTCCAGCGCCGCGTAGTCGAGCTGCAGCGTCCCGGGGTCGAAGGGGACCACCCGCACGGTCATCCCCGCGTCCGCGGCCATCAGCCGCCAGGGGGCGACGTTCGCCTGGTGGTCGAGCGCGGTGACGACCACCTCGTCGCCCGCGTTCCAGGCGCGGCCGAGCGCGCGCGAGAGGTGGAGGGTGAGGGTGGTCATGTTCGCGCCGAACACGATCTCGCCCGCGTCGCCCCCCACGAAGTCGGCCATCGCCCGGCGCGCCCCGTCGATGATGGCGTCGGTCTCCTCGCTGGTGGCGAAGTGCCCGAGGGTGTTGGCGTTGTGCAGCGTCAGGTACTCGGCCACGGCGTTCGCCACCTGCCGCGGCACCTGGCTTCCCGCGGGCGTGTCGAAGAAGGCGATCGGCCTCCCGGCGATCTCTCTCTGGAAGACGGGGAAGTCCTGCCGGATGCGGAGCGGATCCATCTGCCTCGTCGCGGGTGAAAGTCAGGCAACGGCCGTTTCACGCAGAGACGCAGAGGAAAAAGAGAGAACTTAAAAAAACAACGCAGTTCTCTCTGTTCCTCTGCGTCTCTGCGTCCAACTAACGCAACCCGAGGGAACACACGAAGGCGGAGGAGCCACGAGAGCCCCTCCGCCTTCGCATCCATGCGTCATCGTGCTTACGAAACCGCCCAGAAGCCTTCCAGCGCCGCCCCGTCGGGGCTCTCGCGCAGCTTCTCGAAGGCGCGGTTGCGGATCTGGCGGATGCGCTCGCGGGTCACGCCCAGCATCGACCCGATCTCCTCGAGCGTGCGCTCCTCGCCCTCGTCCAGCCCGTAGTAGAGGTAGAGGATCTTGCGCTCGCGCTCGGTGAGGTACTTCTCGAACATCCGCTCCAGGAACTCGCGCCGCGCCTGGCTCTCCACCTCTTCCTCGATCTCCACCGCCTCGCTCCCCGCGAAGCGCTCGCCGAAGGAGGCGCTGTCACGGTCGCCGCGGTCGAGCGGCGCGTCGAGCGAGAGCTCGCTGGCGGCCACCCGGCGCAGCGCGCGGATGGTGTCCACCGGCTCGCCCATGTCGTCGGCGATCTCCTCGTCGGTCGGGGAGCGGCCCAGCGACTGCGTGAGCGCCGTCTCCACCCGCGAGAGGCGCACCAGGTTGGAGTTCTGGTTGAGCGGGATGCGCACCGAGCGCGTCTGCTCGGCCAGCGCCTGCAGCACCGTCTGGCGGATCCACCACACGGCGTAGGAGATGAACTTCACGCCCTTGTCGGGGTCGAACTTCTTCACGGCCTTCAGCAGCCCCTCGTTGCCGATGCACACCAGCTCGGCCAGGCCCAGCCCGCGGCCCTGGTACTTCTTCACATAGCTGATCACGAAACGGAGGTTGGCCGTCACCAGGCGCTCCGCCGCCTGCTTGTCTCCCGTGCGCGCCCGGTGGGCGAGCGCGCGCTCCTCGGCGGGGTCTTCGATCAGGGGGTACTTCTCTACGTCGTGCAGGTACTGGTCGAACGAGTCGAGGGCCCGTGAGCTCAAGAACATGTCGGTTCGTCCCTTTCAGAAAGAACAAGAGCAGCGAGCCTCGGTGGTGTTCGAGGACCCGCTGCTCCCGCGTGGCTAATGTCTCCCGGAATTCCCCATAGCCGGCAAAGCTAACCCGGTCAAGTACGGAAGTCAATTTCCCCGCGTGCCCCAAGTGGACGCGGTCGGGGGACCCGGCAACCGCAACAGCTTGTGCCGTTCCGACTTGCGTCAACCTTCGCCCGCCGTCCGTTCCGGGGGCGCGGCTGCCGTCTCTCCCGTCCGGTTCTACCCCGCGCGCGGCGTCCCGTTCACCGCCCCGAAGGCCAGCGCCGCGTTGATCCCCCCGAATCCGAACGAGTTGGAGACGGCGTACCGCACGTTTCGCGCCTCGCCCGTGCCCGTGGCGTACGGGAGGTCGCACTCGTCGCCCGGCTCCTCCAGGTTCAGGGTGGGCGGCACCCACCCGCGCTGGATGGCGAGCGCGGTGATCCCCGCCTCGATGGCGCCGGTCGCGCCCAGGCAGTGGGCGTGGTACCCCTTGGTGCCGCTCACCACCACCCGGTCGGTGTGCTCGCCCAGCACCGCGCGGATGATGCGGCTCTCGGTGCTGTCGTTCAGCGGGGTCGACGAGCCGTGCGCGTTCACGTAGTCGACCTGCTCCGGCCGGAGCCCGCCGGTGCGGAGCGCGGCCGCCATGGCGCGGGCGGCCTGGGTGCCGTCGGGGCGGGGAGCGGTCATGTGGTGCGCGTCGTTGCTGGTGCCGTAGCCCAGCACCTCGGCGTAGATGCGCGCGCCGCGCGCCTTCGCCCGCCCGTACTCCTCCAGCACCAGCACGCAGGCGCCCTCGCCCATCACGAAGCCGTCGCGCGCGCGATCGAAGGGGCGCGAGGCGCGCTCCGGGTCGTCGTTGCGGGTGGACATGGCGCGGATGATGGCGAAGGCGCCGTAGCACAGCGGCGCCAGCGGCGTCTCCACCCCGCCCGCCAGCATCACGTCGGCGTCGCCGTCGCGGATGGCGCGCCAGCCGTCGCCCACCGCGATGGCGCCCGAGGCGCAGCTCATCCCGTTGGTGGAGTTGGGGCCGGTGAAGCCGAACTCGATGGCCACGTTGCAGCTCGCCGCGCCGTTGAACACGGCCAGCGCCAGCATGGGGTCGACCCCGCGCACCCCGTGCTGCACGTAGCTGGTGAACTGCCCCTCGCCGTAGGCCACGCCGCCCAGCGCGCTCCCCATCTGCACGCCCACGCGGTCCGGGTCCTCTGCCTCCGGGCGCAGCCCCGCGTCTTCCAGCGCCAGCCGGCTGGCGGCGATGGAGAACTGGGCGTAGCGCTCGGTGCGCTTTACCCGCTGCCGGTCCATGTAGTCGGTCGGCTCGAAGTCGTTGACCTGCGCGGCGATCTGCGTGCGGAAGGGCGAGGGGTCGAAGCGGTCGATCTTCCGCACCGCGCTCTCCCGGCGCTTCAGCCCCTCCCACAGCCCCTCGACGCCGGTGCCGATGGGGGTCAGGGCGCCGATGCCGGTGATCACCACGCGGCGCTTCTCGGGTCCGGCGCCGCCGTTGCTATCGCTCATGCAGTTGACTGCCGCGGTTGGTCGGGAGTGGAGATGCATCGGGTTCGTCGCATCCATACCCCACACCGCAAGTTTCGGTGCGCGCAGCGGTTTGCGGGAAGGATGCGAGGCGCCGCAACGAAATCGCGCCGCGGCGGCCGTGCGGCCCGCGGCGCCAGCTGTTCCGCGCCGGGACAGGGGCGTGCGCCCCGCGTCCACCCGGTGAGACGCGGCGCGATCACCCCGCTTCCACCGCGCGCCGGATCCCGGCCAGGGTGCGGCGGGCGACGGCGGAGATGAAGACGGGGCCGATGACGGCGCCGGCGACCAGCCGCCGCAGCGCGCGGGGGAGCGGCCAGCGCGGCCCGTCGGCCCACTCGTGCACGATGCGCACGAGGGTGGTGCCGTCGCCCCGGTCCTGGAAGCTCCACTCCACCTCCATCCCGGTGGTGATCCCGTCGACGTGGTGGTAGAGGACGGCGGGGCGGCGCTCGTCCACCGTCATCTCCGACACCCACCAGACGGGCCAGGGGAGGGGGCCGAACCTCCGCTGCGCCGCCATCTCCACCCGCCCGGTGCCGAAGCCGTCCTTCCGCTGGAAGCGCACCCAGCGGTAGTGCGGGAGCCACTCCGGCCAGCGCTCCACCTCCGCCCCGAAGTGGAAGCAGCGCTCCGGGGAGCCGCGCATCACGATCTCGTCGACCGTCCTCATCTTCTCTCCAGGAATGGAAGAGCGAAGGTCTCACACGGAGTCAACGGAGTCAACGGAGTCAGCCGAAGCGCACCCCAACCTTCCGTGCGACTCCGCTGACTCCGTTGACTCCGTGTGAGGTCCTTCTGTTCAGAAAGCTTCGGACGCGATTCAGCTGGGGATGAAGTCGTCGCCCTCGCCCAGGCCGCGGCAGAAGGCGGCCAGCAGGCGCACGGTGGCGTCGATGTCGTCCAGCGCCACCACCTCGTTGGGCGAGTGCATGTAGCGGTTGGGGATGGAGACCACCCCCGTGGCCACCCCGCTGCGCTGCAGGTAGATGGCGTCGGCGTCGGTGGAGGTGAAGCGCGGGCTCGCCTGGATGGTGAAGGGGATCCCCTCCTGCTCCGCCGTCTCCGCCAGCCGCTCGAACACCAGCGGGTGGATGGCCGAGCCGCGCGAGAGCACCGGGCCGCTCCCCAGCTTGTGGTCGCCCACCTGCTTCTTCTCGATCCCCGGCGCGCAGGTGGAGAAGGTGAGGTCCACCACGACCGCCACCGCGGGGTCCAGCGCGAACGCCGAGGTGCGCGCCCCGCCCCCGTGGTAGCCGATCTCCTCCTGCGTGGTGGCCACTGCGACCACCTGCGCCCCGGGACACTCCCCTTCCGCGAGGGCGCGCAGCACCTCGAGCACCACGAAGGCGCCGATGCGGTTGTCCACCGCCCGCGAGGCGATCAGCCCGCTCCCCAGCTCCACCAGCGGACAGTCCACCACCCCCGGGTCGCCCACCCGGATGCCGCGCTCCAGCGCCGCGGCCAGGTCCTTCGCCCCCACGTCGACCCAGAGCTCGTTCAGCTTGATGGCCTTCTCCTTCTCCTCCGGCTTCATCAGGTGGATCGGCTTCTTGCCCACGACGCCCACCACGGGCCCGCGCCGCGTGAGGAAGCGGATGCGCTGCCCCACCAGCACCTCCGCGTCCCATCCCCCGATCCCGTCGATGTAGAGGAATCCCTCCTCGTCCACGTGGGTGACCATCACCCCGATCTCGTCCACGTGCCCCGCCAGCATCACCCGGGGCGACCCGCTCCCCAGCGTCGCGGCCGAGTTGCCGGCCACGTCCACGTTCACGGACTCGGCGAAGCCCTGCGCCTCGGCCCGCCAGACGCGCGCGGCCGCGGTCTCGAACCCGGACGGCCCCGGGGCGTCGAGGAGGCGCTTGAGGAATTCGTAGGAGCTGGTCTGCATCGCGGATGATGGTGGAAGGAGGAGGATGGCGGCGCGCTCAGGCGGCCGGCGGCGGGGTACGGCCCGCGTCGGCGCGGGCGGCGGCCTCGGGGGTGTAGGCGTGGTAGAGGTGCTTCACCAGCACCTCGGCGGCGTACACCTCGGGCGGCAGCTCCTCGGCCGCCGCCAGCGCGCGCAGCGCCTCGGCCTGGCGCGCGGTGAGCCGCAGGGTGACGCTCTCGTGGGCCATGCAGCCGGACGGATGGAGGTTGCCGGGCGTTCGGGGAAGGGACATGCCCCGTCGCCGCCGCGCCCTGGAAGAGGGACGGACCGGGTTCGCCCCGGGTCACGTCCACAATGTCCGAGTGTAAGGCCGCGCGCGCAACCCAGCGGCCCAAACAGGCCAGCGACCGCTCATTCTGGGCCTGCCAATGACACGCTCTGGGCGTAAAGCTCCAGGAAGCCCGCCAGGATGCGGTGGGTCATCCCCCAGACCACCTGGCCGCGCGCGTCGTAGGCGGGGAAGGAGAGGGTGCCGCCGTCGGCCAGGTCGTGCAGGTACTCGATGGCGGCGTCGGGGTGCAGCAGCTCGTCCACCCGCACCCAGAGCGCCTCCTGCACCTCGTGGTTGGGGCGCACCTTCGCCCCCGGCGCCACGTGGTAGACGAAGGGGGAGACCACGATGCTGGGGATGCGGGCGGAGCGGGGCGCCAGCTCGTCGAGCTCGCCCAGCCGCCGGCCGTGCCGCCAGAGGTCGATCCCCACCTCTTCGCGCGTCTCGCGCGCGGCGGTGATGGCCAGGTCCCCGTCGCCCGGCTGCCAGCGGCCGCCGGGGAGCGCCATGTGCCCCGACCAGGGGTCGCCCTCGCGCTCGGCGCGGCGGATCAGCAGCAGCTCCACCGCGCCGCCCTCGATCCGCAGCAGGAGCGCCACGGCGGCCCGCGACGCGGGGGGCGGCCGCTTCGCTACGCCCAGCAGCGACGGGGGCTCGACCGCGCGGAAGGGCGGGCGCGAGGCCAGCGCGGCTTCGAGCGCTGCGATGCGGGGATCGGTCACGGACGGGCGCGGCGCGGACGTGCGGAGGTGCGCGCGGCGACTTGCCCGCCGCGGGCGGAGAGGTTATCACGTCGCACACGTTCCGGCAACGTTTACACTCCTGCTCTCGCGTGTGCCGCCGATGGTGCGACTGGAAGACGTCAGGGCCGCCCGCGAGCGCATCCGCGGCCGGGTGGTGCTCACCCCCTGCACCCCCTCGGAGGCCTTCGGCGAGATGTTCGGGGGGAAGGCCTGGTTCAAGTTCGAGAACCTGCAGCGCACCGGCTCGTTCAAGGAGCGCGGGGCGCTGAACTGCATGCTCTCGCTGGCGCCGGAGGAGCGCGCGCGGGGGGTGATCGCCGCCAGCGCGGGGAACCACGCGCAGGGGGTGGCCTTCCACGCGCGGCGGCTGGGGATCGCCGCCACCATCGTGATGCCGGAGCGCACGCCGCTCACCAAGGTCTCGAACACCGAGCGCTACGGCGCCCGCGTGGTGCTGCACGGCGCCGTGTACGACGAGGCCATGGCCGAGGCGATGCGCATCCGCGAGGCCGAGGGGCAGGTGCTCATCCACCCCTTCGACGTCGACCCGGTGATCGCGGGGCAGGGCACCATCGGGCTGGAACTGCTGGAGCAGTGCCCGGAGATGGACGTGGTGGTGGTCCCCGTGGGCGGCGGCGGGCTGATCTCGGGGATCGCGCTGGCGATCAAGGAGGTGCGCCCCGAGGTGCGGGTGGTGGGGGTCGAGTCCGCGGTGCTCCCCGCGGCGCTGCGGGCGCGCGAGGCCGGCGGGCTGGTGACCATCCCCCCCGCCGACACCATCGCCGACGGGATCGCGGTGCGCCGGATCGGCGAGCGCACCTTCGGGATGATCGAGCGCTACGTCGACGAGCTGGTGGTGGTGGACGAGGAGGAGATCGCCAGCGCGGTGCTCCTGTTGCTGGAGCGCGAGAAGACGGTGGCCGAGCCCGCGGCGGCCTCGTCCGTGGCCGCGGCCGTCTACGGGGTGCTGGGCGGGCTGGTGGGGAAGAACGTGGTGATGCTCCTCTCCGGCGGGAACGTGGACGTCACGCTGATCTCGCGCATCATCGAGCGGGGGCTGCAGAAGGACGGGCGGATGGCGCACCTGAACGTGCGGGTGAAGGACCGCCCCGGCGCCCTGGCCGCGCTCACCGACGCGCTGGCGGATGCCGGCGCGAACATCGTGAGCCTGGAGCACCGCCGCGGCCACGGCAGCGTGTGGGTGACCGAGGCCGAGATCTCGCTCACCCTGGAGACGCGCGGCTCCGAGCACGTGGCCGAGCTGGTGCGCTCGCTCTCGGCCGCCGGCTACGCGGTGGAGAAGGAGTAGCGCCCGGGCGATGAGCGACGCGTCCGACCTCTCCGCGCGGGAGCGGGTGTTCGCCCGCGACGGCTACCGCTGCGTGTACTGCGCCGGCGTCTTTCCCGCCGAGCAGCTCTCGCTGGACCACGTGCAGCCCCGCATGCGCGGCGGCGACAACTCCGACGGCAACCTGGTCACCGCCTGCCGCCCCTGCAACGCGCGCAAGGGCTCCCTCTCCGCCTGGGCGTTCCTGGCCGAGCTGCCGGAGGAGCGCGCCAACTTCCTCCGCTACGCCACCGCCGTCTGGCCGCGCCTGCGCCGCGCCGTCGAAGAGGCCGCCGCGCGCCGATCCTGAGCGGATCTCATACAGAGACGCAGAGACGCAGGGGAGCCGCGGGCGGCCCTGGGTGTCTCCGCGTCCCTGCGCGACACCATCTGTTTTAATGCTGGCAGCCCCTTTGCATAGGGTGTGGGTGGGGGGTGCCGCCCCGTTCGTTCGCTGAATGGTCGCGCCGATTCCGTCCTTACGTGGGAACCGTGGTAGGCAGGGAGATCCGCAGTGCCGCGAAGCAGGATCCAGCAGATGGAGCGCGTGTTGACCTTCGCCGCGCGTTTCCTCGAAGAGGTTCGGGACGACATCTGCAGGTGCAAGATGGACGGCTCGGACGCCCCGCCGATGATTCGCAGCGTCCACGAGCGTTCCGGCCACGCCACCCCGGAGTACCGCACCCTCACCATCCCCATCCCCGACGGCTACGGGGGCCTTTCGCCCGACGTGCTCTCCGGCGCGATCGCGAAGTTCGCGGCGGGGAAGAAGCCCGACTGCCTGCTGCTGGCCTTCGAGGCCGAGAACGGCGACGGGCCGCTGCTGATCGCCGAGGCGCGCTGCCGCTACGGCACCCGGCTCTTCTGGATGCAGCCGTACACCGTCGCCGACACGCGGGTGGAGTGGGGCGAGCCCGTCAACGGCGGCTGGAACGACCCCGGCGGCGAGGAGATGATCCTCGACGCGGCGTTCACGGGCTCCAGGACGGTCGCGGCCGGGGCATAATCAACGACCGATGTTCAGCCGATCTCGGACGAGCGCCGCTCCCCGGGCGTGTCGCGGGGCTTGCGGCCGAAGCGGCGGTCGAGCTCGGCCCAGAGCTCGTCGAGGGGGAGGCCCTTGGCGCGCCAGAGCACCATCAGGTGGTAGAGGAGGTCGGCCGACTCGGCGCGGAGCTGCTCCGTCCCCTCGTTCTTGGCGGCGATGATGGTCTCCGACGCCTCTTCGCCCACCTTCTTCAGGATCTTGTCGATCCCCTCGGCGAAGAGGTACGTCGTATACGACCCCTTCGGCCGCGCCGCGTCGCGCGCCGCGACCGTCTCCTCGATGCGGGCCAGGACGTGGCGCGGATCGTCGGCGGGCGCGAGCGCATCCCCCTCCACCGCCCGGAAGAAGCAGCTCCGCTCGCCGGTGTGGCAGGCGGGGCCGCTCTGGCGCACGCGGTAGAGCACGGCGTCGCCGTCGCAGTCCACGCGCACCTCCTCCACCTGCTGCGCGTTCCCGCTGGTCTCCCCCTTCGTCCACAGCGCGGCGCGCGAGCGGCTCCAGTAGGTCGCGCGCCCGGTGTCGAGCGTCCGCCGCAGCGCCTCGGCGTTCGCCCAGGCGAGCATCAGCACCTCGCCCGTGCGCGCGTCCTGCGCCACCACGGGCACCAGGCCGCGGTCGTCGAGCTTCACCTGGTCGATCCAGGACATCGGGACGGCGAGTGCGTGAGTGCGGGAGTGCGGAAGTGCGCGGGGGATGCGGGTTCCCGCGCGATTCCGTAGCTTCGGCGCGGAACGTACCCGCGGCGGCGAGGGGGGGCAACCCGGCGCTGCCGCGACGAACCCTGCGATCGGACGAGGATGCTTCCCCACGCGCTGGAGCGGGTCCCCGCCTGGGCCGACGCCTGGAGGCGAACGGGCCGGCTGGTGCTGCTGCTGGACTTCGACGGCACCCTGGCTCCCATCGTCGACCGGCCGGAGCTCGCGGCCATGCCGGACGCCACGCGCGGCGCGCTGGAGCGGCTGATGGCGCGCCCCGGCGTGGAGGTCGCGGTGGTGAGCGGCCGCGGCCTGGCCGACGCCCGCGAGCGCGCCGCGATCTCCGGGATCGCGTACGCGGGGAACCACGGGATGGAGATCCACGGCCCGGGGATCGACCGCATCCACCCCGAGGCGGCGGCCGCGCGCCCGGTGCTGGAGCGCGCCGCGCGGGCGCTCGAGGGCGCCGTCGCCGCGATCCCCGGCGCCTTCGTGGAGGACAAGGAGCTGACGCTGTCGGTGCACTTCCGCCTGGCTCCGCGCGACCGGCTCGACGAGCTGCACGCCATCGTCCGCCACGTAGTCGACCCCCTCGAGGGCGTGCACCTGACCGAGGGGAAGCAGGTGATCGAGGTGCGGCCGAACGTCGACTGGAACAAGGGGAAGGCCGTGCTCTTCCTGCTGGAGCAGATGCGTCCCCCTTCCGCCGCGCCCATCCTCTACTTCGGCGACGACCGGACGGACGAGGATGCCTTCCGCGCCCTGCACGGCTTCTCGCCCGCGGCCGAGGGCGTGCTCGTGGCCGATCATCCCCCCGCGCACACCGCCGCCACCTCCTTCGTCCACACGCCGGCCGAGGTCGGCGAAGTCTTCGCCGCGCTGGCGGACGAACCCCGCGCGCCCTGACCGCGGATGCGCGATGGACTCCGAACCCGAAGCAATCCCCTCCAGCCGACGTCCTGGTGGCGGTTCGGTCGAATCGGATGCTTGAAGCGAAGGAGGTCCTTCGCAGCAGCCGCGAGCAGATCCACAAAACGGTTGTCGGCGGCATCTTCCGGCCGCACACTTGGGGGTGAAGTGCCCGGCACCGGTCCGTCAAACAGTCATGACCGTCGGAGCGCACTCCGTTTGCTCCCGCATCCCCCCAGGAGCGCCATGAAGACCAAGGGCCAGTTCATCCTGTTCGAGACGCTCGCGGAGTTCGCGCAGTTCCTGGAGAAGCCGTTCAAGCGGACGGTGAGCCGCATCCAGAACCATCACACCTTCATCCCCAGCTACGGCGACTTCGACGGGTCCAACCACTTCGCGCTGCTCGCCAGTATCAAGGCGGCGCACCTGAAGCGGGGCTTCAAGGACATCGGCGAGAACCTGACCACCTTCCCCGACGGCAGCGTGGCCGTCTGCCGCTCGTTCGAAGACGACCCGGCGTGCGCGAAGGGGGCCAACACCGCGGCCATCTGCATCGAGAACGTGGGCGACTTCGACGCCGGGAAGGACAAGATGAAGGCGGCCCACCGCGACTGCATCGTGCAGGTCAACGCGCTGCTCTGCCGCAGATTCGAGCTGAAGGTGAACACCGACACCATCCTCTACCACCACTGGTTCGACCTGGACACGGGGAAGCGCACCGGCGGCACGGGGAACACCAAGACCTGCCCGGGGAGCAACTTCTTCGGGGGGAACGGGGTGGGGGACTGCAGGGAGAACTTCCTCCCGCTGATCTCGGACGCGCTCGCCGAGCTGGTGGGCACGCCGGGGCCGGTCGCCGCCGTCAAGTCGCCCGACGGGGTGCTGGCGGTGCGCAATGGGCCGCGCGCGAGCTCGGACAAGGTCGACGAGCTCAAGAACGGCGCGGTGGTGCACGTCCACGACGCGACGGGGATCTGGCGGCGGATCGACCCGGTGGAGCCGCGCTGGGTGTCGAGCAAGTTCCTGGTCGCCCGCTGAGCGCAGTCCCGGTCCGCAACGCGGCGCGGGGGCCCCTTCCGGAGCCCCCGCGCTGCGTTTTGCCGTCAGGTACCGCTGCCGCGTCAGGCGACCGGGCGGCGGCCCGTGATCACGCGCCAGGCGATCACGATGATGGCGACGACGACCAGCACCCACGCCAGGCTCCCCAGCGCGTGGAAGATGCCGCCCACGCCCAGCAGGCCCAGCAGCAGCAGGATGATGGCGATGATCAGGATCAGGTCCATAGGTGCCTCCCCTTGGGGGTGTGAACTCGGTACCTCGTCCGACTCGGACAACGGATAAAGCAAGCGCTGTGCCGAAGGCTAAATTCGGTGCACGAACGGCTTTCTGACACCTGCCGCGTTGCCGCCCCGGACGGGTGCCGATAGCTTCCCGCCCATGCCGATCTCCCGTCTCCAGCAGGTGCCCCCGGGGTCGCTCGACCTGCTCGCCGGCGACGTCCGCCGGCGGCGCAGCGTGCAGCGCGCCTGGTTCACGCTGGCCGAAACACATGGCTACGAGGAGGTGATCCCCCCCACCTTCGAGTACGAGGAGGTGTTCACCCGCGGCGCCGGCCCCGAGCTGGCGTCGCGGCTGATCCGCTTCGTGGACCATGACGGGGCGCTGGTGGCGCTGCGGGCCGACTTCACCTCGTCCATCGCCCGCATGGTGGCCACGCGGCTGGCGGGCGCGCCGCTCCCGCTCCGGCTGGCGTACGCGGGAAAGGTGTACCGCCAGGAGGCCGAGGGCGTGGGCCGCCGGCGCGAGATCTTCCAGCTGGGCGCCGAGCTGATCGGCGACCCCTCGCCCGAGGCCGACGTGGAGGCGCTGCGGCTGGTGGTGACGCTCGCGCGCGGGCTGGGGATCGGCGAGTTCCAGATCAACCTGGGCGACATCCGCTTCATCCGCCCGCTCCTGCAGGGGCTCCCGCCCGAGCAGGCGGAGGCGCTGCGCACGGCCATCGACCGCAAGGACCGCGCGGCGCTGGCCGCCGCCGCGCGCGAGATCGGGGCGCCCGCCGCGGTGGCGCGCGCGCTGGTGGAGCTCCCCGAGCTGATCGGGCGCGGCGAGGTGCTGGCGCGCGCCCGCTCGCTGGCCACGGGGCGCGAGGCCGAGGCCGCCATCGAGCGCCTGCGCCAGGTGGACGCGCTGCTCAGCGACGACGAGCGGCGCCACGTGGTCTACGACCTGGGCGAGATCCGCGGGCTGGGCTACTACACCGGGATCCAGTTCGAGCTCTTCGTGGCCGGCGTGGGGCGCGCGGTGGGGTACGGGGGCCGCTACGACGGGCTGCTCGCGCTCTACGGCGCCGACCGCCCCGCCGTGGGCTTCGCGCTGGAGACCGACGCGCTGGCCGACCTGCTCCCCGAGGTGCCGGCGTGACCCCGCTGCGCATCGCGCTCCCCAAGGGGCGGATGATGGACGAGGCGCTGCGGCTCTTCGAGGCGATGGGCGCGGTGATCGACCCCGCCGCGCGCGACACCCGGCGGCTGATCCTCCCCTCTGCCGACGGCCGCTTCGAGTTCCTCCCGGTGAAGAGCGGCGACGTTCCCGTCTACGTGGAGTCGGGCGTGGCCGACGCGGGGGTCGCGGGGATGGACGTGCTGGAGGAGGCGCAGCCGGACGTGCTGCGCCCGCTGGAGCTGGGGTTCGGGGGATGCATGCTGGCGGTCGCGGCGCCGCAGGGCGCGGCGTACCCGCGGCTGGCGGGGGGCGGCATCCCGCGCGTAGCGACCAAGTACGTGGAGAGCGCGCGCCGCTTCTTCGCCGCGCGGGGAATCCAGGTGGAGCTGATCCGCATCTCCGGTTCGGTGGAGCTGGCGCCGCTGCTGGGGCTCTCCGACTGGATCGTGGACCTGGTGCAGACGGGGCGCACCCTGGCCGAGAACGGGCTGGTGGTGGTCGACGACGTCGCCCCCTCCAGCGCGCGCCTGATCGTGAATCGCGCCAGCCACAAGCTGCGCCTGGAAGACCACCAGCGCCTGATCGCCGACCTGGCAAGGGCGCTGGAGAGGGTGGGGTAGGGTGATTCGTTGGGGGAAGGGAATCGGGTGACGCCGAGGCGGTCGGGAATCCCCCGGGTTGGAAACCCGGGGCTGGAACGGCACGAAGTCCGCCTTCGCGGACTGCACCCGCGATCTCGGCGCATCGCGACAGAGCTCGCTCGCACCGAGGGAGCCGCGAGCGAAGCGAGCCGACGTCCCTCCCCCAGGTTGTTTTGGGGGAGGGACCGGCGCGAAGCGCCAGGGAGAGGGTCCCGCGGGGCCGCGGAAGCGCTCTCCAGATCGAACCTGCATTACAGCCGATAGCTTGAAGGGAAGGTCGGATTCACCGTGCTGAACATCCGGACGATCCACGCCGCGCCGCCCTTCGCGGAGTTGCGGGAGATGGCGAACGCCGCGTCGACCGACGACCCGGGGCTGCGCGAGGCGGTCGCGCGCATCGTGGCCGAGGTGGCCGCGCGCGGCGACGAGGCGCTGCTGGAGTACACGCGCCGCTTCGACGGCCTCGATGAGCACGCCGCCGACGGGCTGCGGATCGGGCCCGAGGAGCTGGAGCGCGCGGCGGAGTCCATCGACCCCGCGCTGCTGTCCACGCTCTGGCGGGCGCGGGCCAACGTACGGGAATTCCACGAGCGGCAGCGCGAGCACGGGTTCGTGGAGTGGCTGCCGGACGGGTCGCTGCTCGGCCAGCGGGTGGAGCCGCTGCGGCGCGTGGGGATCTACGTTCCCGGCGGCCGGGCGGCGTACCCGTCGTCGGTGCTGATGAACGCCATTCCCGCCGCGGTGGCGGGGGTGGAGGAGATCGTGATGGCCACGCCCGCCACCGGCGGCGACATCGCCACGGTGGTGCTCGCGGCGGCGCACGTGGCGGGGGTGACGGAGGTGCTCCGCATCGGCGGGGCGCAGGCGGTGGCGGCGCTGGCGTACGGCACCGCGTCCATTGGCCGCGTGGACAAGATCGTGGGCCCCGGCAACAAGTGGGTCGCCGAGGCCAAGCGCCAGGTGTTCGGCGTGGTGGACATCGACATGATCGCCGGCCCCTCCGAGATCCTGGTGATCGCCGACGAGCACGCCAACCCCGTGCACGTGGCGGCGGACCTGATCGGCCAGGCCGAGCACGACCCCGACGCCATCGCCTGGCTGGTGACGACCTCGGCCGCGCTCGCCGCGGCTGTCCCCGCCGTGGTCGAGCACCTGCTGGAGCGCAATCCGCGGCGCGACGTGGCCCGCGCGGCGCTGGAGGCGAACGGCGCCGTCGTCGTGGTGCCGACGCTGGACGACGCGGCCGCGGTGGCCAACCTGCGCGCGCCGGAGCACCTGGAGCTGCTGGTGGCGGAGCCGCTGGCGCTGGTGGGGCGCATCCGCAACGCCGGGGCGATCTTCCTGGGCGCCAGCTCCCCCGAGCCGATGGGCGACTACTTCGCCGGGCCCAACCACGTGCTCCCCACCGGCGGCTCGGCGCGCTTCGCCAGCCCGCTGGGGGTGTACGACTTCGTCAAGCGCACCAGCCTGATCGGCTACTCGCCCGAGCGCCTGCGCGCGCACGCCGACGACGTGATCCGCCTGGCCGAGGCCGAGGGGCTGCACGGCCACGCCGAGGCCGTCCGCGTCCGCATCGACCGATAGCGCGCGCCCTCGCTCGCTCTCGCACTTTCGCACCCTCGCACTCTCGCACCCATGAAGGTTCTCTACGCGCTCGTCTGCGAGCAGGCCCAGGACCGGCACGACGGCCGGCTCGACGTCCACGGCATCTTCCACCAGCTGTACGCCCCCGCCTTCCCGGCGCAGCAGGAGCGGATGACGCTCGCGGTGGCGGTGGAGTGGGAGCCGCACGAGCTGGGGAAGATCGAGTTCTCCATCGAGCTGGTGGACCCCTCGCACAGCCCGGCGCTCAGCATCACCGGCCACACCGAGGTGAGCGAGCGGCAGCCCCTCCAGGGTCCGCCGCAGACGCGCCTGATCATGCCGCTGGACCGCGTCGTCTTCCCGGCCGAGGGCACCTACACCTTCGAGCTGGTCGTCGCCGGAGAGCGCCAGCGCGTGGCGCCCCTGCACCTGATCCGCGATCCAGGCGCGAACTGAGGAATGGCACGCTATTCCTGCCGGTTCAGCACCCAATGATAAGCCTTGTCGCCTACGATCTCGAAATCGACTGCGACCGACCTCCAATCCTCAGCGACCTGTCCTGAGATTCTGGAGCCCAGGGGCGGTGAGAGAACCAACCGGCGAGAACCGCGATCCAACTGCCAGTATCCCTCAAAGGCTCCGCTCGGATCCATCAAAGAGTAGGTCCCGTTTTCGCTCATTCGCAGGGTGTGTCGACCATCAGTCCATGTTCCAGCCACGCTGGGTGGGGGCGCGCTCGCACGAGCCAGGGACGCTTCTGTCTGCTCGATCCGGAGTTGGAGTTTCGAAATGCTGTCCACGAGCACGGCCTGGCGTTCTGTCTCTACGCGTGCACTCTCGCGGGCTACCGCAAGCTGCTGGCGTAGAACTGACTCTTCCTGGGCGTGCCTACTGGCGCTCTTGTCGCTCGTACACGCGGCAACGACGAGAAGACCGACCATGATCCCTGGGTAGACTCTTCGGACTGACACGGTGCCTCCATAGCTGGCGGTTTGCAGCGATTGTAGAACGGCTATACGAAACTTTGGCGTCGTGGCGCTCGGTCCGTCGGAAATGGCCAGAGGAACGTTGGGGAAGCGGTGCGGCGGAGAAGACGAAACGAAGCGCTTACATTGAAGAAACACATGGAAAGTATCTTAAATTGCGCGACGAAAACTGCAAGAACGACATTGGTGACGAGGTTCTGGACCGGAACAGGTGCGGATTCCCGCAGCGTGTTCCGTTCCAATTAGGCGAACGCCAGCACACGCATCTCCAGTGACAGCAGCACCCCAGACGCCGAAATGATGGCCGCCGCGACGCGCCCCCTCCCCACGAGTGCGGGTGCGTCGCGATATTCATCCTCCCATCCGGCCGCATCCCCCGCGCGCCCCCGCCCGACCCGCAGACACATTGCACCGATGACGTCCCACGCCCCCGCGCCGCACGTCCATCCCCCCGCGACCCTGCACTGCCTGCTCGAGCAGGTGGCCGAACGCGATCCCGCCGCCACCGCGCTGATCGACGCGGAGGGGCCGGTTGCCCACGGCGAGCTGCACCGCGCCGCCAACCGTCTCGCGCACCACCTCCGCGCGCTGGGCGTGGGGGTGGAGACGCCGGTGGCGGTGCTCCTGCCGCGCACCCGGCAGCTCCCCGTCGCGCTGCTGGCGGCGCTCAAGGCGGGTGGCGCTACGCTGGCGCTGGAGCTCACGCTGCCGCCCGCGCGCCTGCGCTACATGCTGGCGGACGCGCGCGTGCCGCTGCTGCTGACGGACGAGGCGACCTGGGCGGCCCTCGGCGGCGGGGTGACGGCGGAGGGATGGGAGGGGAGGGTGGTGCTGCTGGACCGCGAGGCCGGCACGGTGGCGGCGCACCCCGACACGCCGCCGGCCGAGGTGGCGACGCCGGATTCGCTGGCGCAGCTCATCTACACCAGCGGGAGCACGGGCGCGCCCAAGGCGAGCCTGATCCCCCACCGCGCCATCCCCGGCTTCAACGGCGCGTACCTGGATCTCGCCGCGCCGGGGCGCGAGGGCGAGCCGGAGGTGTGGCTGCAGAGCTCGTCCGTCTCCTGGGACGCGCTCACGCTGGAACTGTGGATGCCGTTGCTGCGCGGCGCCGCCACGGTGCTCTATCCCCCGAGCGAGGGCGGGGTGAGCGCGGCGGGGGTGGCCCGGCTGGTGGAGCGCCACGGGATCGACGTCCTCTTTCTTCCGCCCACCTTCTTCACCGCGCTGCTGGACGCGGCGCCCGAGGCGCTGGCGCGCGCGCGGCTGATCCTGGTCGGCGGCGACGTCTTTCCCCCCGCCGCCGCGCGCGCCGCGGTGGAGCGCCTGCCGCGCACGCGCATCCTCAACGTCTACGGGCCGAGCGAGTGCACGGTGCTGACGACGGCGTACCCGCTCCCCCCCGCCGCGGACGCGCTGCCGCCCGGCCCGATCCCGCTCGGCGTGACGACCGGCGACCGGCGCGTGCACCTGCTGGACGAGGCGTGGCGCGAGGTGGCGGGCGAGGACGCGGGCGAACTGTGCATCGGCGGTCCGGCGGTGGCGCGGGGGTACTTCGGCCGCCCCGCGCTGACGGCGGACCGCTTCGTCCCCGACCCCTTCTCCCCCGTCCCCGGCGCGCGGATGTACCGCACGGGCGACGTGGCGCGGCGCGCGGCGGACGGGATGCTGTACTTCGGCGGGCGCGTGGACCGGCAGGTGAAGGTGCGCGGCTTCCGCGTGGAGGTGGGCGAGGTGGAGGCCGTGCTCGCCGCGCACCCCGCCGTGCGCGAGACCGCCGTGGCCGTGCGCGGGATGGGCGGCGCCCGCCGCCTGGCCGCGTACGTGGTGCTCCGCGATCCGTCCGTGGAGGCGGAGGCGCTCGCCGGGTGGCTGCGCGAGCGCCTCCCCGCGTACGAGGTGCCGTCCACCTTCACCGTGATGGACGCGCTCCCGCTCGGCCCCAACCTGAAAGTCGACCTCGCCGCGCTCCCCGAGCCTGCCTCGTCCTCGTCTTCCGTCCCGGGCGGGGATGAGGGATGGACGGCGGAAGAAGCCGCCGTCGCGCGGATCTGGGCGGAGGTGCTGGGGGTGGGCCGCGTGGGTGCCGACGACGGGTTCTTCGCGCTGGGCGGGCACTCGCTCGCGGCCGCGCAGGTGGCGGCGCGCGTGCGGCAGGAGCTGGGCGCCCCGCTCGGCGCCGCGGACGTGTTCGCGCACCCCACCGTGGCCGAGCAGGCGCGGCGGATCGCGGCGGCCACGGCTCCGCCCGCGCCCTCGATCCCGCGGGTGGAGCGCGGCGGCGACCTGCCGCTCTCGCCCGGGCAGGAGGCCGTCTGGTTCTTCCAGCAGCTGCGGCCGGGGATGCGCTCGTACACCTTCGGCGCGGCGGTGCGCATCGACGGCGAGGTGGACGTCGGGGTGATGGAGCGCGTGCTCACCGAGCTGGTGCGCCGCCACGAGGCGTACCGCACCACCTTCCACGAGGGTGAAGGCGGCCCGGTGCAGCGGGTCCATCCCCCGGCTCCCGTCGCCCTGCGGCACGTGGACCTCTCCGGCGTGCCGGAGGGCGAGGTGGGCGCCCGCATCCGCGAGGCCTTCGCCGAGCCGTTCGACCTGGCGAACGGGCCGGTGGTGCGCTGGACGCTCTTCCGGCGGTCGGACGACGAGCAGCTGCTGGGCGTGCACGAGCACCACCTGGTGCACGACGGCTGGTCGTTCGCGCTCTTCCTGCGCGAGCTCGTCATGCTGTACGGCGCCTTCAGCCGCGGCGAGCCGTCGCCGCTGCCGGAGCCGTCGCTGCAGTGGGGCGACTACGCGGTGTGGCAGCGCGAGTGGCTGCGCGGCCCCGAGGCGCACGCGCAGCTCGACTGGTGGCGCCGCACGCTGGAGGGCGTGCCCCCGTCGCTGGAGCTCCCCGCCGACCGCCCGCGGCCGGAGCAGATGAGCTTCCGCGGCGCCGCGCACCGCGTGCGCCTGCCGCGCGAGCTGTACGCGGCGGCCGAGGCGTTCGGCCGGGCGCGCGGGGCGACGCCCTTCATGACGCTGTTCGCCGCCTTCCAGGCGCTGCTGCATCGCTACACCGGCGAGACGGACTTCTGCGTGGGCAGCGCGGTGGCCGCGCGCCATGCGCCGGAGGTGCGCGACCTGGTGGGGATGGTGGTGAACACCGTCCCGCTGCGCGCCGACCTCTCCGGCGCCCCCACCTTCGAGGCGCTGCTGGCGCGCGTCCGCGGCCACGCGGTGGAGGCGTACGCGCGCGAGCAGGTGCCGTTCGCCGAGATCGTGGCGGCGGCGGCACCGGGGCGCTCGGCGGCGCAGTTCCCGCTCTACTCCACCGTCTTCTCCTTCCACCACGCGCCCTATGGCGAGCTGGCGCTCCCCGGCGCCACGCTGCGGGTGGAAGAGGGGCTGGAGAGCGGGTGGGCCAAGCTGGACCTGAACGTGATCGTCATCCCCCGCGCGCAGCAGGGCGCCGGCGACGAGGTGGTGATGATCTGGGAGTTCGCCGAAGACCTCTTCGACGCCTCCACCGTGCGGCGGATGATCGGGCACTACGAATCGCTCCTCGCCGCCGCGCTGGCCGACCCGGAGCGCCCCGTCTCCCATCTCCCCCTCGTCTCGGCGGACGAGACGCGCGCGCTGCTGCGCCTGGCCGGCGCGCCGACGCCGTATCCCCGCGACGCGAGCGTGCACGGGCTCTTCGCGCGGCAGGCGGCGGCGACGCCGGGCGTGGTCGCGATCCGGGACGGCTCGGGGGAGATGACGTACGCCCAGCTCGACGCGGCCTCGTCGCGCCTCGCCCGGCGGCTGCGCGCGCTCGGCGCCGGCCCCGAGGCCCGCGTGGCGGTGGCGATGGAGCGCTCCGCGGCGATGGTGGCCAGCTTCCTCGCGGCGATGCGCGCCGGCGCCGCGTACGTCCCGCTGGATCCCAGCCACCCCGCGGAGCGGCTGGAGTACGTGCTGGAGCAGTCGGGTGCGGCCGTGCTCGTCGTCCGCGGCGAGCTGCCGCCGTCGCTGGCGGGGTGGGAGGGCCCCGTCGCCCGCTGGGACGAGCTGCAGGGCGGGGAGGAGGATGCGGCTGTGGGGGACGACGTGCCCGTCGCGGCGGAGTCGCTCGCCTGCGTCCTCTACACCTCCGGTTCGACGGGGCGGCCGAAAGGGGTGGCGATCGTCCACCGCGCCATCGTCCGGGTGGTGAAGGACGCCGATTACCTGCAGCTCGGTCCGGCGGACGTGGTCGCGCAGGTCACCGCGTCCTCGTTCGACGTGTCGCTGTGGGAGATCTGGGGCGCGCTGCTGAACGGCGCGCGGCTGGTGGTGGTCGGCCGCGAGGAGATCCTCTCGCCCCACGCCTTCGCCGCGCGGCTGCGGGAGGAGGGGGTGTCGGCGCTCTTCCTCACCCCCACGGGCCTGCGCCAGGTGCTGGCGGAGGTGCCGGACGCGTTCGCGGGCGTCGCCAACCTCCTCCTCGGCGGCGAGGCGCTGGAGGCGCCGGTGCTGCACCGCCTGCTGGAGTCCGGCGCGCCCGGCCGCCTGCTGAACGCCTACGGGCCCACGGAGAGCACCACCTACGCGTCGTGGTTCCTGGTCGAGCGGGTGGAGCCCGGCGCGTCGACCGTCCCCATCGGCCGCCCCGTCTCCAACACCCGGGCGTACGTGCTCGACGCGGCGCTGCGTCCCCTCCCGCTCGGCGTTCCCGGCGAGCTGTACCTGGGCGGCGACGGGCTGGCGCGCGGCTACCTGGGGCGCCCGGCCCTGACCGCCGAGCGCTTCCTTCCCGATCCCTGGTCCGGCGTCCCCGGCGCGCGCCTGTATCGGACCGGGGACAGAGTGCGGTGGAAGGAAACAGCGAGTGCGGAAGTGCGGGAGTGCGGAGGTGCGCTGGATTCGCGCGAGGGCCAACGCACTCCCGCACCTCCGCACTCCCGCACTGCTGTCCTGGAGTACTTCGGCCGGCTGGACCAGCAGGTGAAGGTGCGCGGCCACCGCGTGGAGCCGGGGGAGATCGAGGCCGTGCTGCGCGCCCACCCCGCCGTGCGCGACGCCGCCGTGGTGCCGCGCGACGACGGCGGCGAGCGCTGGCTGGCGGCCTACGTGGTTTCGGGGGATGGAGATGCGGCCGACGCCACGGCCCTGCGCGAGTGGTGCGCCGGGCGGCTCCCCGCGTGGATGGTCCCCGGCGCGTTCACGCGCCTCGACGCGCTCCCGCTCACCTCCAGCGGCAAGCTCGACCGGCGTGCCCTCCCCGACCCCGGCGGCCCCGCCCCCGCCGCGGCGTGGGAGGCGCCCGCGACCGCCACGGAGCGCGAGATCGCCGCCGTCTGGCGCGAGGTGCTGGGCGTGGAGCGCGTCGGCGCCACCGACGACCTGTTCGACCTGGGCGGCCACTCGCTGAAGGCCACGCGCATCCTCACCCGCATCGGCGCGCGCTTCGGGGTGACGGTGCCGGTGCGCCTGATCTTCGAGCACCCCACCGTCCGCGCCCTGGCCGCGCGGGTCGACGAGCAGCTCGCCCACCTCCGCACCGACGACGAGGCGCTGGTCTCCTGGCTCGAGTCCCTCAGCGACGAAGAGGCCGAGCGGATGCTGGGGGAGAACGACAGGGGACAGGTTACAGGGGACAGGGGACAGCCGGCGGGCCGGTGACGGGTGCCGTTGCTTGCTCTCCCCTGTAACCTGTCCCCTGTAACCTGAAATCGGTGCCGGCCCGGGGTTGACACGAGTGAAGAGTTTTCCTAGATTTCCCGGCCTGTCAACGAACGCACCGGTAGCTCAATTGGCAGAGCAGGGGACTCTTAATCCCAAGGTTGAAGGTTCGATTCCTTCCCGGTGCACTTCTCGCGAAGTGCTCGTAGCGAGATAGGCTGTACATGCGCCCGTAGCTCAGCTGGATAGAGCGTCTGACTACGGATCAGAAGGCCGGGAGTTCGAATCTCTCCGGGCGCACCTTGCTAAGCGAAGCCCCGGCAGCGTTTGCGCTGTCGGGGCTTTCGCTCGTCCCTGCCGGGTGGGATAGGTTTTGGGATAGGTTCACGCGGCATGGTCCAGGTCCGGCCGGTCCGGCTCCCGAAGGTACCGGCGCATGCGCTGGCGAGTCTCGGCGGCGCGGGCGCGCGCCCGCGCCCGGCGGTTTTCCTTCTCCTGATAGACCCGTTCGCGCGTGGCACTGTCGAGGTGGCCTGACAGGCGGTTGAGCACGCGCGCGTCGCTCGCGAACTCGGGCGCGAGATCCGTTGCCTGCCGCCGCAGCCCGTAGAAGGCTCGCCCGTCCACGTGCTCCACGCCCGCAATCGCCTCCACAGCCACGAACATCTTCCGGATGGCCGTCGTCCCGAGCGCCTGCCTGCTCACGCGTTCCAGGGGCACTGAGCCGCGCCGGAGCTTGCCGGCGGGGAAGAGGAAGTAGTCCTCGATCTCGCGCCGCTGGAACGCGGCTTCCGCCTCGGCCAGGTAGCCGGTGGACAGCACCTCGTCCACCAGCGCGCGCAACTCGTCGTGCAGGTCCACGACCTCGCCGTGCTTCTTCCCGGCCCCATGAACGACGAAGCGGCCCAAACGGAAGCCGCCTGTGTCGTCCAGGTGCAGGTCCGATCTCTTGCCCCGTACCGCCTGCCCGGCACGGAGCTCGGCCGCAAGCTCAACCAGCAACCGCAATCGCGGATCGCCCTGCGGCAGCGCGGCGAAGATCGCCGCGACCTCGTCCACCGAGTGCCGCGGCTGGTGGCACTCCACCCGGCGTCCCGTCGCTACCCGCCACTCCTCCTTGAGCTTGGTCTTCCACCCTGGCCGGGGCAGGGCGGCCGTCTCGGGGATCAGCCCCTCGCCGCGAAGCCACGCAGCGACGGCGTAGAGCGTGACGCACGTGTACTCGGCCGACCGCGCCCCTTCGCCCTTCCTGCTGTCCCTCGCGAGCATCCGCACCAAGTAGAGTACCTTCCCGGGTGTCAGCTCGGCCCACGTCAGTCGTTTTCCGAGGATCGCGACCGCGCGTTCCGCCAGCGTCTTCGCCTGCTTTGCGTGGCGGGTCCGGCCCGGATACATACCATGCTCAGGGTCGAATGCCTGAGCGACACCCTTGGCAAGCGTGAGCGGTTCGGCCGGCTTCTCCGGCTGTAGGGCCACCGGGCCATGACCTGCCGCTCCAGCCATCGCGCCCGCCAGCTCAAGCGCTTGCTGCCGCGCCTTCTTGCGGTCCCGATGTCCCAGGGTCCGCTTCTGCTGCTTACCCTCCTTGTCAAGCCAGAGCAGGGACAGCCGGCCACCCGGCACCCGCTCGGCAATGCGGATCTTCGCCCCGTAGACTCCAAAGGACTCGGACCAGCACTTCTTTTCAGCCGGCTTCGGCTGCTTAGTCTTGGGCATCATCGCCTCCGTATTTGGAGTGGATGATGTCCCGGAAGAGCCCATCGGAAATATGGCCCGGCTGCGGAACGAAACAAGGTTTTCCCTTGTGTCTGCCTGCCTTCGCGGGCAGGTCCCGGCGGCGGATGAGCGGCTTCGCCTTGCGTCCGGAGTTCGGGATTTTGCCCTCCCGCAGGAGTCGCCCGAGATGATTCACGCTGTACCCAGATTCCTGCGCAGCGCTGTGCAGGCTCAGAAGCTCGTCCGCCATGTGGAGGACCGTTGCCGTGAGCTGGTCGGCGCAGAACTCCAGCGTCCGGGCCTGCGCCTCGGCGCCCAGGCTGCGCTGCTGGACGGCAAGCGCGCGCCACAGTTCGGGAAGGTCGGTCGGCGTGGTTGCGTGGTGCATGCGGGCCGATCAGCGCAGACGCTCCAAGGGATCGATGGGCGAGCTGTCGCCGCGTCCCCTGCGCTGACGTTCCGCGCGGGCGGGAATCGCGTTCTATGCCGGGGTTCCGGGGCGCCGAGGCGGCACGGGCCTGGCGCGCGACAGACTGCCTACTGATACCCCGACCAACGCCGCCGTGGCTGGGGGGCGTAGGAATGCAGGGATGCGACGGACGCGGATGCGGGCGCAGCCCGCCCCTGTTCGCGTTCATTTGTGTCAACTTGGGAGAGGGGAATATGGGTGTTGTGGGGGGAACTGCTGAAGGCTTTCGTGGACCTCACAGGCGGCTCCCCCACAGCGCGCCCGCCTGAGCGAGCGAGGTTGGAGGTGCGAAGGGGTAGGGGGAGCTGGAGGCGAGGGCGTCTACGCCTCGGCCAGCTCCGGCTCGCACAGCGCAAGGAAGGGACAGTACCGGCACATGCGCCGGCGCTCCGGCTCCACGACCGGAAAGTCTTCCATCGCGCGAGGCGCGTTGCAGTCGACGTCGGCGAGCAGCGCGTGCATGGTGCTGACGCTCTGCCGGACGCGCTCCGCGGCGCGCATCAGGTCAATGCGCGTGATCACCTGCCCGGTGTCGGCTCCGGTCGAGAGGTTGATCACGCGCCCGAACCACTCGTCGTCCCGGAAGGGGATGCCGAGCACGGTGCGGCAGTAGAGCGCGTAGAGCGGGATCTGGAGCGCGGCGTCGCTGGCGTCGCCCGTCTTCCAGTCGAGGATCACGACCTGCCGCCCGTTCGGCCGGTACACCAGGTCAGGCCCGGCGTAGACGGGCCAGCCCTGGTGCACGAACGCCTCGGGGCCTTCCGGCGCCACTACCCATTCAGGTCGACACTGCTCCAGCTCCTCCCATAGGGCGCAGCTCTGCAGGTTGCGAAGGCACGTGCGCGCTTTTGCGAGCGCGGGTGCGAGCCCGGAGGCCTCGCCGCCGCCGGAGTACCACGCGTCCTGCAGCATCACCACGCGCTTCGGATCGCGCAGGAACGCCTCACGGTCACGCGACCCGATCACCGCCCGGTTGAGTGCGTCGGAAACCCGCGCGAGCATCGCCTCGAAGGTGGGGCGGGTGCTCCCCTGCCGGGTCGCCAGCGCGCAGTCGCGCGCACACGTGTGCACCGCCGTCCCCACGATCATCGGGAAGGACGTGAGCTGCTTCAGCGCGTATGCCAGGCGCACCGTCTCCGGAGCATCCGGCAGCCACCCGTTGTGGCTGCCGTAGTAGCGCCAGAAGTAGGCGCGTGCGCACTTCCCCAGGGAGCGGTCGCGGGAGTGGGACCAGCTGAAGTCTGGATAGAGCGATCCGTAGCTCATCCGCGCCTCACAGCGCGGAGGTCTGGACGGCGGTCACCCGCCGCGCCCGAGTGCGCGCCGCGGCCGGCTTGGCGCCGGCGGGCTTGCTCTCGCCGCCACTCAGCACGCCCGCAGGCAGCACCTCGGACGCGCGGATCTCGGTCGTCCAGCGCGTGACGCCGTCCCGGTCCTCGTAGGAGCGGTAGTCGATCTCCCCCTCGACGAAGACGCGGTCGCCCTTGCGGAAGTACGTCTCCACGAAGGCGAACGTCCCCGGCAGGCTGTCCCACACCGCGATGCGGTGCCACTGCGTCTTTTCCTTCGGCTTCCCGTCGGCGTCGTTCCAGCGGCGGGTGGTCGCCAGCGAGAGCTGCGCGACCCGGGCGCCTCCCGGCGTGGTACGGATCTCGGGATCGGCGCCGAGGTAGCCGATCAGGGTGGCGCGGTTGAGGCAGCGTGACATGGCGGTACTCTCCCGTGTGAGATGGTAGAGGGATGGTGGAACCGAATCAGCCAACCGGTTCTTCCCTTGTTTTCTCAGCGGGTATGGGCCACAACGGGAAAACGGCCCCGAGCCAGAAGGGCCGGGGCCGCGCGGGAGTTTGGTAGTTGGAGTTCTTGTTGGAGGTAGAATAGGAGGGATGGAATGAGGTGTGGATCGGTGTCTACTTTTGCTTAGACATGTGTGGGAACGAGAGCGTGAGGACGACGGACGAGCATCTGATGGAGCGGGACCGCGCTGGGGCACTACGCCAGTTCGGTCTTTAGAAACGCGGTGTTCTTCATGACGAAGCACTTGCGTCGAACGGCTACGATTGGTAATGTAATCTTACCACTCGTAAGGAGGGCCTATGGCGGACGATCTGATGAATAGGGTCTTGGGCGAGATCCTCGCGGCGGTGAAGGAGATTGAGGAGCAGTGCGGTCGCCCGCCCCCGGTGTTAAATGGGGCGGTTGTGCCGCTCGCGATGGGCGGGTTCGACAGTTTGAACTGTTTGGAAGCGGCAGTAATCCTCTCGGACCGATTGGGCGTGACAATCGAACATCGGGTCTTTGCCACCAGCCGGGGTGTGCCAGTTTCGTGTGCGGATATCGCCCGGACCATCGTCGCGGAGCACGGCTCGGCGCTCAAACCTTCGACCGGAGTCACGGGATGAGCCCGCGCAGCGATTCTACAGAGCGCAAGGCGCTCATCGGCGCGCGTCTACGCACCGCGCGGGAGATGGCCGGGCTCTCTCAGGGCCAAGTTGCGCGGATGATGGACCTGCACCGACCGAGCGTTAGCGAGACCGAGGCGGGCCGGCGCGGGGTGTCCGCCGAGGAGCTCGCACGCTATTGCGAGATCTACGGCGTCACTAGCGCTTGGCTGATCGGCGAGGTGCCGGATGCGCTGCCATTGGAGGACCCGCGAGTGCAGTTGGCGGCGCGCGAGCTTGGCAAGCTGCAGCGTAAGGACCTAGACCGGGTACTCCAACTCTTGGCGGCGCTTCGCTCGTCCGGGTCGGAGGCGGAATGAGCAACCGAGCGGCCCTGAGCGCGAACGCGCGGAAACAGCTTTGGCTGCAGGCAAGTCGGGCGGCACTCGAAACCCGGGTGAAGCTTAAAGTGCCCGCCGGCGAAGCCTTGTCCGTGTACGAGGCTGCCGAGCGCCTCGGGGTGGAGGTTCGGTTCCTCGACGCTCCGAGCTTGGAGGGGCTATACCTACGTCAGACACCCGGCCAAGCAGTTCCGTTGATTGCGCTGTCTTCGATGCGTCCAGCAGGTCGACAGGTATGGACGGCCGCCCATGAGCTCGGGCACCACGTCTTCGGTCATGGCGACCGGACAGACGACGTCGATCTGACCCGCCAAAAGGCCCCCGACGATCCGGAGGAGGTGCTCGCGCATAGCTTCGCCGCCATGTTCCTAATGCCCAAGACTGCGGTGGAGAGAGGGTTTCGACTCCGTGGATTCGCGGTTTCGTCGCCCACTCCCGCACAAGTGTTCACTGTGGCAGGATGGCTGGGTGTGGGCTACACCACCTTGGTCAATCATATGCTCTGGACGCTGCACCTTATCCCGGAACCTACCGCCAAGGCCCTGCTGACGCGCAAGCCAATGAAGATTCGCGCTGAGCTCGCCGGCGAAGCGGTTACTGGTGACCTGTGGATTGTGGACGGTCACTGGACAGGTCGACCGGTAGATGTTCGCGTCGGTGACGTCCTGCTCGTGCCGGAGCGCACGGAGATATCGGGTGAGATCCTGAGCGCGAGGGACGGCCCGGCCGGAATGATGGCCGTAGATGTCGTGAGCCCCGGGATCGGGCAGGTGATGGGGGATGGATGGGCAGTCTTTGTACGAAGCTCCAAGCGCGACTACCGTGGGCGCGCCTGTTTCCGTCATTTGGAGCCCGATGACGACGAGGTGCTGAACGATGTCTAAACAGGAAACCTGCGTGATTGCGGAGCCGAACCTGTCAGTGGCTTGGATTCGAGCCATGGACGCGGCACTGGACGGCGGCGCCCACGAGCTTGCCCCCTTGGTGCTCACCGTCACCGGCTTCGAGGATGATGGCTCGCCGGAGGAGGTGCCTGGGGTACGCACCCTGATTGACCAAGAGCTGGCCAGGGTTTGCGCGGCCGAAGAAGAGAAAAAGAAGCGCAAGGGGGCAGCGGCGAAGGGGAATCCGGCCAAGCCGCTGACCTGCCACACAGTGGCGAACACGATCTTCCCGGCATCGCTTTGGAACCCGGATCTTCCACGTAAGAAACTCTACGAGCGGTTCCGGAAAATCTATCCGGCACTGAAGCGTCAGAAGGGAAACCAGCGAGGAACATACTTCCATCGCCTCGTAGATTATCCAGACGCCCCCGAAGGAGGGAACCAGCTAGAGTGGATCATTAAGACGTTTCTTGGCGGCCTGGGACGGCGCAGCGCTTTCCAAGCGCCGATAGCGTATCCGAAGAAGGACATGGTCTCGACTCCACTTCTTGGGTTTCCCTGTCTTCAGCAGGTCGCGTTCACGCCAAACCGCAAGCAGCGGACGCTGGCGGTGACCGGTTTCTACGGCATGCAGTACATGGTCGAGCGTGCGTACGGTAACTATCTCGGTCTTGCTCGGCTTGGTCACTTCATGGCCGTGGAGATGGGCCTCCGGCTCGAGCGTATGACCTGCATCGCGGCGATCGGAGAGATCGAGGGTGAGGTCGGAGCAGGCCACGCACGCGAACTGGTCCGGAACGCCAAAGATGCGGTCCGTCTGGTTGGGGTGATTCCGTGAGCGGACATATCTACGTGTTTGAGGGCGTGGACGACGCCGGCAAATCCACTCTTTCCGCTGCTGTCACGGCTCGTTTGACCGAGGAGGGGGTGCGAGTTGCGCTCCGGTCGTTTCCCGGTCGGGACCGCGGAACACTCGGCGAGCTGGTCTATAGACTGCACCACGATTCAACCGCTCTGGGCGTCCAGTCGATTACCCCGACCGCACTACAACTCCTTCATGTAGCAGCGCATCTGGACGCCATCGAGCGCGAGATCGACCCGCTTGTAAGAAGCGGTGCGGTCGTTCTCCTTGATCGATACTGGTGGTCAACCTGGGCCTATGGGGTCGGCAGCCACGCTGACCAAGATGCACTGGTCGAGATGGTCAATCTAGAGCGGTCCTTCTGGGGAAAGCTCCTCCCTGAAGCCATCTTCCTAGTCGAGCGCCCGGGCCCGCAGACTGCGGGTTTTCGCCGGGTCGTGGACGCATATGCGACGCTTGCCAGCCGAGATCCACGAGCGATCCGCATAGACAATTCCGGATCGCTGGAAGCGTCGATCAGCGCGGTGCTCGGCGTCATTTGTGCGCGTCATACGCCGCCGGTGACGTCGTGACGCCGCGCCGCAAGACGTTGGACGCCGTTTCCAAGGCAGAGCAACTGGATCTGGCGCCGCGCACTGAACGGCCTCCTTTCGAGATCATTGTCCGCTTACCGCCTGCGCGAACGACGCCGGTATTCGATTCGTACTGGCGTCTTGCCGCCGAGCGCCAGGAGATCTTCTTCAGACGCCTAGAGGGGCGGCCTGCTCCTTGGACTGAGGATCCGATCCTCCTTCAGTACAAGTTCACCAACGCATACCGGGCCTCGGATCGGGTGAGCCAATTCCTCATCCGAGAGGTCATCTACTCCGGCGAACAAGACTTCACCGAGGTTTTCTTCCGGATCATCCTGTTCAAGCTGTTCAACCGGATCGAGACGTGGCGGCGGCTGGTTACCGAGCTGGGTATCCTCAGTTGGGCGACCTTCGATTTCGGCCGCTACGACGCTGTGCTGGAAGGAATGAAGTGCGCGGGTGAGTCGATCTACTCCGCCGCGTACATCATGCCGAGCGGCGGACGAGGGTCCGAACCGGAGCGGAAGCACCGGATGCACCTCCGGCTTCTCGCGAGGATGATGAAGGAGGAGGTCCCTAAGAGAATCACCGACTGCCGCCGCATGCAGGATGCGTTCGAGTTGCTGCGTGCGTACCCAACTTTGGGCGATTTCCTTGCCTACCAGTACGTGACCGACCTGAACTACTCGGCCGCACTATCGTTCAGCGAGCGTGAGTTCGTGGTCCCAGGCCCAGGCGCGCGTGATGGAATCCGGAAATGCTTTACCGATCCGGGCGGGCTGAACGAAGCCGAATTGATCCGGCTGTGCGCGGATCGGCAGGAGGAGGCATTCGCCAAGCTAGGGCTTGAGTTCAGGTCACTATGGGGACGCCCCCTCCAACTGATCGATTGCCAGAACCTATTCTGCGAAACGGACAAGTACGCGCGCGTCCGTCACCCAGAGTATACGGGACGCACCGGGCGGACTCGGATCAAGCAGCAATTCCGAAAAAACCTGGAGCCGCTCCGCTGTTTTTACCCCCCCAAGTGGGGCATCAATGAACTCATCCCTCCCCCCTTACGTGCGGCGCCCGGAGCCGCCTCATCAGAGGGCCGATGATCCACGTGACTGGCAGGACTGCAGACGAGGTGTGGCGTCAAGCGGCTTCGCTCTTCGAGCCCGATGGCCCCGCCCACAGGCATGACGGGCGTGGCGGAGAGACGCTGGAAGTCATGCACGTGGTTCTCGCGATCAGCGAGCCACGTCAGCGCTGGATTCATAGTCGGGTGCCCGCTCTCAATCCGGCCTTCGCACTTGTCGAGGTCATCTGGATCCTCGCGGGGCGAAAGGACCTGGCGCTTCCAGCCCACTGGAACCCTCGCCTCGCCAGGTATACTGGCTCAGCCGCCGAGCAGGAGGGGGCCTACGGCTACCGTCTTCGCTCGCACTTCGGCCTGGACCAGCTGGACCGCGTGTTTCGCGTGCTCGACTCCGATCCAACCACGCGTCAAGCCGTCCTGCAGATCTGGGACCCGGTGGCCGATTTGCCGTCGCCGGATGGCACGCCGCAGCGACGGGACATCCCATGCAACGTGTCCGCCTTCCCGAAGGTTCGCGGCGGTCGTCTGGAATGGCTCCAGATCCTGCGCAGCAACGACGTCTTCCTCGGGCTCCCCTACAATATCGTCCAGTTCACCTCGCTTCAGGAGGTGCTGGCCGGGTGGCTCGGGGTGGAGATGGGGGAGTACGTCCATGTGAGTGACAGCCTGCATGCTTACGCCGATGACGTGGCGGTCGTTCGGGACGGCCCAAGCTCTCCGGGACGGAAGGTGGTCAATACGGATAATCTTGCGCTTTCGCGGCAGATGTCGGAGGCCGCTATCCGGGAGACGAACCTCCGCCTCAATGATCTTGCCCGTGCCGACGTGGGACAGGACGAGTTCCGGCTGGTAGCCCTCACGTCTTCGCTGCCCGAGGGATTCGAGAACATCGTTCGCGTCGCCGCGGCAGATTCCGCGCGGCGCCGAAAGTGGATTGAACTTTCTGAGGCGTGTGGAAACGCTATCACGAATCCCGCCCTCCAAACCGCATGGTCCGAATGGTCCACGCGCAACCAGTCGGCCGACGCGCAGACATGACGACCATCCTTCACCTGTCGGATTTGCACTTGGTGGATCCGGCGAAGAGCCCCAGACACGCGACCGTGAAGGTCGGACTGCTGCACGAGACGGGAGGGACGTACTACCGAACGCTGCGCAACTCCCTAGAGTCGTTGTCGACACGACTTATCGATGAAGGCCGGTCGATCGACGCGATCGTAATGAGCGGTGACGTAGCGGACAAGAATTCCCCAGAGGGATTCGACGCGTTTATCGAACTCCTTAGCGCTCTCGGTCCGTTGCTTCCGCCGGCCCGGTGTATCGTGGTTGTCCCCGGCAATCACGATGTTCAAGATGGCCTTCTACCCGGCGACAGTGAGCGCTACCGTCGCTTTTCGGACGCGATGCGTGGTGCCGACTATGTGACCCCTCTCTTGGATGGAATCGATCCTAGGCCCAACCCGCACGCCCTCCCGGGCGACCACCTGCTGCGCGTCGGTGACGTGGAAATCGTACCGATCAATTCGTCTGGGTACTCACAGATACGCATTGATACCGGCATCGCGTTGGCTTACTGGGACGCAATGAAAAAGGCGCTGCAGGACGCCGGAGCACCAAAGGAGACGGTGCGGGCGCTAGGCCGGCTCGAGCGAGCCGACGCAGCTCGGATCGACGAGACCCACCTAGAGGATGTGGCGCGACTGCTAAAGGGGTCACGCGCTCTCATGGGCCCCAACCCCAGCGCGTGGCCTGTCCGTATTGGCGTAATGCATCATCAGCTCCTCCCTGTGTCGGTGGAAGAGGAGGTCAAGGCGTTCGAGTCGTTGACCAACCTGGGCCAGGTGCGGCAGTTCTTCCGCGAGCAGGAGATCACGGTTCTCCTGCACGGCCACAAGCACCAGCACTACACCTATGTCGATTATATCGGCGACTTTGAGGATGTGTACGCTCCTCCCCACGAGCTTCGGGTGGTCGCTGGGCCGGCGCCGACCTTGGGAACCTTCAGCCGGAAACTCGTAGCAAGGCTGCTCACCGTTGATCGAACGGCGGGAATGCTGAAGGTGGAGGCGGTCCCGGCCGCGGCCCCCGGTAGATCGCCGTGGCCGTTCAAGTCGAATCTTTTCCCGATCGCAGTGCCGGCTGGAGCGACGACGGCTCGTACTGCCGGGGTCACCGTGGTGGATGCGGACACGGTGAAGGCGCTGCACGCGCGGGTGCTATATCTCACCGATGAGAAGGTGCCGATCAGCAATCTGGTGGCACGGTTGGGCAATTCCCCAGACCTGCGTGAAATCGCGGCGCTCTACGACGGCTTCGTCGCGCCACACCCAGAGGCGTCCGACTCGGACCTCGACCTGCACGCCGAGGCGATGGTGAAGCAGTTCGAGCAACTCGTGGAGTGGTGGCAGAACCCAGTGGCAATTGGAGCGGCGGCCGAACGGTCTTTCACGCACGGGAACCGGATTCTTCGATACGCGGGCCACATTGACCAGCTGGAGGACGTGGCTGCGGCGCTCGAGAACGATTCGGCGACTACGCGGTCGGTGCTGGTTCTGCTGCAGCCCGGAGCGGATCGTATCGCCGATCCTCGGCTTGAGTTCCCATCCTTCTGCTTGGCGCAGTTCGGTATCCGGACCGGGGCGGAAGACGGTGCCCGGTACCTCGACTGTGTGGCTTATTTCCGTAAACTCGAGCTTCGCTACTGGTGGCTGGTGAACCTAGCCGAGCTCTCGTCGTTACAGCGGAAGCTCGCGACTCGTCTTCTGGACGGACCTCGAGGGAAAGAACCGGCGTTCGCGGAGTTGGAGGCGGGAAGCATCGTCACCCTAGCAGTTCGGGCCGAGAAAGGCGCTCACGCGCTTCGAGTGCAGGTGCCCATGGTAGACCGTTACTACGCGGTGGCGCGCCAGCGGCTCTCCGCCCTCGTCTATGCGCTAGTCTTCGAAGGTATACCGGAGCGCGATCGCTACGGTGAGGAATGGGTGATTCTGTTGAAAGAATTGGTCCCACCCGCTCGGCGACCCGTCGGCGACCTGTGGGTCTCCGTCGAGGGATTGGCCCACCTCCGCGACGAGGTCTTGATCCTCGCGAGATCGCACCCTTCGGACGAACAGCTATCGATGCTCGGGGTGGCATTGTCGGAGCTTGTTGCCAAGAACGAGTCGTTCGCCGTGGTGCAGCGGCTGCATGACGTCTCGGCGGCCCGCTACCGGCGGTGGGCAGATGACGTTGACCGGCTGGTTACGCAGACCATCAAACTGACCGCCGGGCGTATCCTTACCTCGGCGGAAGCCGTAGTGCACCTAACATAGAAACACAATCAGAGATCCCATCCGCTCTGTCCTCTCACCTCACGTTCGTGTGCTCGATGCTGACGTTCAAGCTCGCGCACCAGGGCTGACGTGAGGGTTCGGAATGCCGCGTCCGATACGCGGGGCCGCACCTGCTGCAACACCGCGTCCATCGACCGTTCGCTGAGGCGCGCAGCCTCGTTCGCCTCGCGAACCGCAGCGTCCGTGTACTCCGCCGAACTGGTGTGCGGCAGCCGGCGAAGCTTTGCGTCCAGCTCGTAACAGGCGCTGTGCAGCCGAGTTGCGGGACCCGCTCCTCGTCCTGCGCGGTCGGGCGCGCGGCGAGTTGGCACTCCGAATCGTTCGGGTGAAAGCTCGATGATCTCCGCCCCCGCGTCGCGCCTGGGGGTGGACGAAACCCCGACAGCCTCCCGTACGCCAGGGCCGCGGCGGCGCTCCCCCGGCCCCGCCCGCCGCGGAGGGTGGGGCGGGGGATCCGGCTGCGGCAGGTGGCCGCGCTGGCGCGCCCCGTATGCCGCCAGCGCATCTTTCGCGGGCGTTAGAGGTCCCACACTTCCTCCTCCCGCTCAGGCCCTTCTGCGAGCCGCATCGCCGTGCGGATTGCGTCCATCGCGACCTGCATGGCACTGGCTGGAAGCATGGCGGAAACCTTCCTCTCCAACTCCGTTTTTCCCACCTTCCGCAGCACCCGCCGAAGATCCGGTGCGACACTCCGCAGCAGTGACGGGACCGTCTGATCCGAAATCGTGCGCCGGATGTTCTCCGCGGTCTCGACTGCCTCCCAGGCGGCAGCTGCCTTCGCCGCGGCATCGAGGACCTGCGCCTGTGACGGCGGCTCGCCCAGTTCTACTCGGTAGTTGAAGTAGGCGGCCAGCATGTGAACCTGCTCGCGCGCCGCGCTGAAGTCACCCCCTCCGGCGACTTCCCTGAGACGCGCAAGGATGCCGTCCCGGCCGGGGGAGAGAGGACCAAGGAGCTCAGGTCGCTCCTTCAGCTCCTTCAACATCCTCTGAAGTGGGTGACCGTCCTGCCCCTTCCTCAGTGATTCGTGGCGATCCCACAGCGAGGAGAGCGCCTCCTCCGGCCTCCTGTAAATCTGGCTTGCTGCATCCCGCAACAACCCGTCCGCCCCGCTGATCTTACGCTCCAGGTTACGCAGCCTGTCGTATTCCCTCTGGACCTCCTCGGCCAACGAGTACGCGTGGCGGATCTGCTGATCCACGGACTCGGCCTCGGCTGCGGCCCGCAGGCGGACCGTGGATGGGATGAGCCCGGTTCGTGCGCGGTCGAGGTGGTACATCGCGTAGAGCGATCCCACGCGTCCGGCTACGGCCGCATCCTCCCCACGCGAGTCTGAGCGGAGCTGGCCAAGGCGCTCAGGCTCAAACTGCAGTCTTGTGACCGCTTCGTCTCGCCCGCGGCGATACGCGTGAAGAGCGAACGCGCGCCGGGCGGTGTGAGGATCGACATAGACCTTCGCCAATGCGCGGCCGAAGGAGCGCCTCGCGTCTCGGTAGCGCTCACGCTCGGTCGGGGGACGGTCAGGCGGCCGGACGGGTGCAAGTGCGGGCGGCTGCGCTGGAAGCGACGAATGCGACGGCGCAGGCCGCGCAGGTGGACTCTCCTGCAGGGGCTCGGCAGGTCTGGCCGGCGCAACCGGCCTTGCAGACGCGTGTTGTTGATCGCGCGAGGAGCGTGGAGACTTTGGCGCCGCCGGTGTTCCATAGAGGAGGGTGAGCTCGCCCTGGGCCGGTGCAGACGCCGACGTCCTTGGCGCATCCTGCAGTGCGATCTCCGGGCGAAGATGCGGCGTCTCGGGTGGCAGCGGCAGGTCGAGCTGTGCCGGACCGCGCGCCTGGTCGAGCTGGTCAGCGAGCACCGGGTGGGGGGCACGGACGTCGTCTCGACGCACCTGCGAATCATCGGCTCCCGTCAGCAGGTCCAGCTGCGCCGGGCCGTCCGCCGCAGCCTGAGCGGCAGGACGGGTGTCGTCCGTACCACTAGACGGGAGCGGCGTCAGATTCGTCGGCTCGGAGCTGGACAGAAGCTCGACACCAGCCGACTCCGTGAGCCGCTCCGGCTCCAGCGCTGGTCCCGCCGCAATGACATCCCCCGCGCGATCCTCCTGCGGCGGGGCAGACGCCGGGTTGGCCTCGGAGGCGGTTTGAGCCGGAGGAGGCGTGGCGGCGCGTCCTGGCGCGGCCAGAAGCGCCCGGTACTCGCCATAGATGCCCAAGCGTTTTTCCAGGTGGTTCCGCGAGAAGGCCCGATCGATCTCGGACGCCTTCACCACCTGCTCCCCGTCCGTGACGGACATTCCCCGCCCGTTCACCCGCACAGACAAACCCACGGCCGCGAGGTCGCGCTCGAGCTCGTCCCACGACTGCGCCCGCTGCAGCACCGGCCCGGCATGTTCCTGTACCTCGCACAGGAACGCCGCGTCTCCGCGGTGGAGGCGCGGCTGCGGCCGCAGTTCCGCCGAGTGCGGCACGATTGCGTTACGCCCCGGCACCACGCGCAACCCGAGCTCAACCTCCTGCGCGCGAAGGCTGCGCTCGATGCGCGGGAAATCGTACCAGTTGGACCAGACGGTAAGCCGCTCCGGGTGGACACGGTTGACCACCAGGTGGAGGTGCGGGTGCGCGCGATCCCTGTGCGAGACGATCAGCGCCTGGTGCTCCTCGAGGTCCAGGTCGCGCAGCAGCCGGTCGGCGACCTGGATCATGATCGCCCGGTCCACCGGGTCGCCGGGGTCGAAGCTGATGCTGATGTGATAGACCGGCGCCTGTTTGCTCCCGGAATCACGTGCGGTGGCCGACATGATGCGTTCCGCCGCCAGCGCGTTGGACGTCGGCAGGTTTCGAGATTCGATCCATTCCACCCGATCCGGGTTCAGCGCGTCCAGGGGGCCGTACAGCAGATAGAGAACGGTGCCTTTGAACCCCGTGCCGGTCTTGTTTACGTGTACGATCACGGCGCGGGCCCGGGCCCGAGGGCTCGTACCGCCGCGAGCGCTTCCTCCACCTCGCGCGGCGGAGGAAGGCACTTGGCCGCGTTCGCCCGGTGCGCGACCTCGTTCAGCGCGATGCCTGCCTGAATGACCGCGGCGATCATCGGTTCTGCCTCACGAGCGCGCTCGGGCGCTGTTGCCAGCGCCACCTCCGTCATGTCGATCACCTCCCCGATCCGCGCCGCGGCTTCGTCGTTCCCATCATCGTCCGCAACGCGTTGCAGTTGCCGGAGGTTGTTGAGTACGTCGGCGAACTGATGCGCGAGCTCATCGCCAGCGCGGCGAGTGGACAAGCGCGTGGGCGCGTAGCCAGGCCGCGCCTTCTCTAGTGCTGCTTCGCGAACGAAGCGCAACGGGGGGATACCACGAGCTCGCGCCGCGTCCTGGACGCTGCGCCACTCTTCGGGTGTCCATCGGGTCGGCTTGCGGACGGTTCGGTTCGGGCGGGGCATCCGTTGCTGTTTTCCTTTGAGCGAAGCGAAAAGGGGACCGGGGGAGAAAGGGCCGCGAGCGAAGCGAGCAAATAGGCCCCTTTCTCCCCATTGGTCCCTCTGGAAGTCCTCTACCCAGCAGAGGGCGGGCTCCAGGTGGCCTTACACCAACGGCGCGGAAAAGAGAAACGGCCCGCCGGAGAGGCGGCCGGTGGGCGCCGGCGTGCTGGGGGGCAGACGCGATGGACTCCGGGGAAGGGCGGAACGTCTGAGAGAGGGCGGAACGCCCTCTCAGACCACCTTATTGAGCGAGGGATTGTCGAGGGGGGAAGGAGTCAGGAGCGCGGCGAACAGGAGGCGGGGCGAAGACGTGGGACGTGGAAAACGTAGGAGGTGGAGACGTGGAGATTGGGCGAGGGGGCGACAAGGAAACGTGGAGATAGGAGAACGAGGAGACGGAGCAAGGTGGAGATGTGGAGACGGGGAGACGGGGAGACTGGAGGGCAAGCAGAGGGAGTTCGCGGATGACGCGGAACGCCCGGGCACGCGCGAGAGCGACCGCGATCAACTTCCCGGGCACGATGGGGCACGATATGAGGAAGCCCCGCACAGGCGCTTGTGCGGGGCTCCTTTTCTCACAGTCGTAGAAGGGGTGCGGCTACGGGCCGCTCGCTCTCTCGGGGCGGGCGTTCCTGCAGCGGATGGGGCGCAGCGGCACGGGACCCTGTAGGCAACGTTGAGGACCGCACACCCCCCGACCGCCGCGGCGGCCTCCGGTGTCGCTCATAATAGGCTGAACACCGTCGTGACTGGGATCGCCGGGCGGCGCGTTGGTCGCTAGTATGGGAGTCGGTTCCGACACGGAGAGGCGATGGGGAGGACGAATGCCCGAAGAGAGCAGGCTGCGGCGAGGAAGACCAATGTGGCGCCTCGCCGACGTCACGGCGGATGATTTCCACGCGCACGCAAGGACTGCGTTCGACCAGCTGTCCGGGGGACTTTTCCGCGATGCCTTCCTCGTCGGCTTTCCCACAGACGAAGAAGGGCCGGTGCTGGTCGCCGGTGTGGAGGGGCCCGACACCAGCGTTTTCGCCGGGCTAGGCCCTGAGCGTAGCCGCCGCATGCGGGAGGCGGACTTCATGGTCTCGGACGAGCCGTCGGAACCCCCGATGCAGCGTCCGTTAACCACGAGCATAGGAATGCACCTTTCTATCATCCCGGAACTGATCCAGGAGGTGCTGCACCTACACGATCCCGGCACCGCCGTGTTCCCGTCCGTCGCGTACCCTGTGGGTCAGTATCAGGTGAGCGCCGTCGTGCGACTCGACCGCACGGTACTCAACGCACAGCCTTCCGTCACTCTCACCGATGCCGCGACCGCAGAGGAATTTGACGGCCGAGTACGAGTGCCGGCCGAAGCAGCGGCCGGGAACGAGGGTGAGGACGCGTTGTCCTTGGCGCGCGCCCTGGTGTGGGAGTTTCATCGCCGATGCCTTGACGTGCTGCGCGCCGCACCGCGGCCAGCCACCATACGCGCCGCACCCGGCGAGTTGCTGCGCGCCGCCGGCGAGGAGCTGATGCGCGCCGTGTCGGACCGTGACGGGGGCGATCCGCTGGGCACGCACTCGCTGTTCCAAGCCTGCGACATGGTTTCGCGCCTGCGCTACGAGCAGGCGGAGACCGTGGGGCTTCTCGCATTCCTCCCGGTGGGTGCCTCCCGCACCGACGTCTTCGACGGCATCGTGCGGCTGGTGGAGCCGGTAGTGCTTGAGGACCGCGCGAGCGTCCGAAAGCTCGTGCAAGTTTCCTCGCGCAAGCTCGTGCTCGTGAGCGACGGCGCTGTGATTTCGGGCTTGGGGCGCCTGCGCGACACGGCGTTCGTGGAGCAGCTGGACTTCGTGGTTCGGTTCGTAGGGCACCACGCGTGGGAGCTATGGCACGGAGAAACGGCACTCATGCGCGTCCGCTTCGGCGTGCCGGGCCTCCCCCTCCGCCGCTTGCGCCGGGAGGAGTTCACGAGCGCGCTCGCGTCCGCGCTGCCGGGCACGCCGGCCGCGGAACCGCAGCTCTGGGACCTGGTGGAGGCCGCCATGGGGCAGGGGCATGGCACCACCCTCGTAATCTCTACGGAGGCCGCGGACGAAGCCAGGCGCTTGGGCACGCATGGGATCCCCTTTCACCCCTTCAACCCCACACAGGAGCAGGTGGACCGGCTGACGGCCATAGACGGTGCTGTCGTACTGGACCCGGCCGGGCGCTGCCACGCAATGGGGATCATCCTTGATGGAATCGCGGGTACCGGAGGTACGCGTGCCCGAGGGGCCCGCTTCAACTCCGCCGTTCGTTATGCGGCGGGGCACCTCGGCCGGTGTCTCATTCTCGTCGTGTCCGAGGATGGCATGGTCGACCTGGTACTCCCTCAGTTGGTCGGCGGCGCGGGCGCGTAGGCGTCAGAGGCTCGGTTCGGGTGGTGGCGACTGACGAGCCTCGCTGGCGATTCGTGGACCGACGAGGTGGGCGCGGATGGTTCAATCCCCTTGCTGATGCGCGTCCCCCATCACGCTCAGGGTGCTTCAGCACGACACCCGAGGCGGAAGTGTCCGGGTGAGCGGCATCAACGCTGGACAGGGCGATCCCTTCCGCGGCTCGACGCGTCGCGGCTGATGCACTGACCCGCGACCACCCACCACTGGTAGGAGGCATCAGTGAGCAGAGAGCCAAATGTCCTCGATAAACTCGTGGCTAGGATTCTATGTGGTGAGTTGCCCCTAGAACTCGTACTCATTCTGGTCGCTGCTGCGAGTTGCGTAGCGTCCGTCAGATTGGATGAATACGAGTACCTACAGGAATGCCTTGTCGAATTGAGCATAGGCTGTGCGTTTTTCTTGGCGATCTATCTCGTCAGGGTAGAAAAGCTGACTGTGGCAGTCGCTGTGACGGTCTTGATTGGCGGGGGACTCCTTGGTTTATCTGGGTTTTTTGTGCAGCCAACGATTCCGTTGCTCGCAGCTTATCTGCTCAAGCTAGCCTCTGCCATCGTACTATTCGTCCTCGTCGAACAGATCATTCGTGGTATCCTCCTCAAAGCTGAGGCGAGTCGCGGTAGGTGGGAACAGACTGTCCAGCTGAAACGACAAGCTGCGGTCGCGAAGGTTCGCAAGGCGGGGACGGCAGCTGTCGAGGCGGGGACGGAAGCTGTGGAAGCGGCCGGCGTAGTTGCGGCTATTGGCGTAATCATGGTAGCCGGAACAATCTTGGATGCAGGGGGCAGCGGGATCAAAGTCGCCTATGAAGATGAGGCGGGGAGGCACAATCCCATGGAGGGCCCAGACCTGCCGGAGTCCCTGTTTGCCGACGATGCATTTGATATTCCGTGGAGCATGACGGGAATTTTCAATCGCACTCCTGACATCGATGATGAGACGGCGGCGGCGAGAGCGGCATTTCTAGCTCAGGATCGAGCCCCCGAATGATCGAACCGCTGGACAGGTCCGGCAGAAGGTTGAAGTCGACGCCGTTAACGAGCAACCGCAGAACCTCGCGCGCATTGTCGGCGAGTTGCTGCTGCAGCGCTTCCAAGTCTTCACCCGCCACTGACCAGCACTGTCCCGCCGGCGGACCTCACCGCACTGCCGCTCCGGCTGCTGTGCGTGGCCACCGGCAGCGAGAGAACCCGAGGGCGATCGCTGGGAACGATGGACTGCAGATTGATCGGCCGCTCTGCAGGGCTCGCCGGCTCGGCGCCGCTTTCGCGGTCGTCTTTACTCGGGTCCATCGGGCTTCCGGATCTCGACCGCCATGGTGGAGAGCCACGCCGGCCGAGGCGCGTCGTAGGCTCGATAGATCCCATCGAGCGACTGGACGAGCTCGCGCGCGGCGCTCCGGCGCTGGCCGGGTGGAATCGCCGCCAGCGCTTGCTCGATCAGGTACGCGGCGACGTTGGGAGTGAGGCCGTCGCCCCCTTCGGCCCACTCGCTCAGGTACCACGTGCGGAGCTTCCTGAGAGTGACCCCGTACATGTGCGTGGTGCCGCCGGTCACGATCTTGTGTACGCATCCATGACTGAGCCCGGACCGGGCCGCTACGTCCCGCACCGAGCTGCGTTCGACGGCCCGGTGTAACGCCACGTTGAGGAAGGCGGATTCGGAACTGCGGGTCGCCGTCGCGGTCTCTGACACCGTCTCTCGGCAGGCTGCAGGTGAGCGTGTGGGGGCAAGCGGTGGACGGCCGAAGCAACGCCAGGACACGCGCGATCCTCCCCAAGCCCTGGCGCGCTCCATCCCACCTACGTAACGGCCGACCGCGAGGCCGGTGTCCACCCACCCCAGAGGTGACGGCGAGAAGGTAGAGCGACCCGTACTGGAGCGCCAAACCGAGATACGCCAGGAATCGCCACTTCTTTCACTTTGCGGGCACGAGGTGAGCGCTCCGAGGAGCGGCAGTGTCGGGTTCGGGCGCAAAGAGGAGGAGCCAGTCCGGGCGTATGGAAGAACCAGAATGCCGAAGTTCGCTGCTGAATCCGTGCATGTGGGGCGCGGGAACGCAAGCGTCCGCGCGGGTGAACGCGGTTACTGTCCTTTATGTACACGAATAGCGGAAGGACCAGCAGAGGAGCCCGGTTCATCCTCAATCCGCCAGGAATCGCCAGTTCGACAATTCCTCTCCGGGCGTAACGTGGGGAGATTCTGAACTCGAATCCCCGCGCCTGGCGGTGTACCGTGCGATTGAGCTACAGGATGGGCCCGACGTCGATCGACGCGAGCGAGATCGACGCGTACGCCGACATGCGCGAGTTGGAGACCCTTCGGCGGGCGTTGCGGCGGGAACTCGAGGACCACCCGGGCCAGGACGATCTCGCCCGGGTGATTGGGGTGGGACGCTCCGTGCTGCGGAAGTTTCTCGAACAGCGCACCCGCCCCAGGGCGGGCGCTTTGATGAAGATCCGTCGGTGGGCGGAGGATCGCCCACCCATGTTCGTGCCGTTGGGCTCGGTCATCCTGGCCACGGCGGTGCACGACCTCCCGGGAGGCCATCGCGCCCGAGCGCGGCGCGACGTCGCCGAGGCGCTGCTGCTGAGCTACCAGCGCGCCGGCGTGCCCCTGCCCGACTGGCTCCGGGAGGAAGCCGGGCTGCCTGCAGCGGACAAGTTCAGGGACGGGGCCCGGGGCGATGTCGATCCGGTGTGGTCACGCACCGCGGCTTAGCGCTCTCGTGTCCGTAGAGGGGGGACGCTGGCGTCGGGTGGTCTGCTCTTCCATGCGTTTGCCGCTCGTCCGGCCTAACATGGCGCCGCTTTCCGGGTAGCATTATCGTGTCCGAATAAGTGCCTACTTGTACGGAATGCACGGGAAATACCATGGCGAGGCGAACGGGGAAGCCGCGGACCAAGACGATCAAACCCGCCCCGCCGGCGCGCCCCTGGCTATCTGAAGTGAAGGCACTCGAAAGCGTGTCTCCCGACTTCGTGGGACTGATCCTCTGGTTCTCGCTTCGGAACGTGCGCGCCCTGGCGGCTTGCCCGCCCCAGGTCGACCCTGGCACCCTCTTTGGAGAGTTGACGCAGGAGCAGCGCGAACGGTACGCGTACGCCCAGGTTCTCGCGCCCGAGCTCGCAATGCCGCTTGGCGTGTTCGCCCTCCTGCGGCAATCCCCGCAGCTCGTCGAGCGGGAGCAGGTTGCGCTCGCCTGCCACCGCGTTGCCGTGTGGGCGGAAAAGAACGGGATGCTGGATACCGCCTCCCACTTCGCCGAGGCGGCCGCCGCCGCGAACCCCGACAGCGCGGAGCTCGCGGTCGCGGCCGGGCGTGCGTGCCGCCGGGCCGCCGCGCTCGTGAACGCCGGTGCCTGGTTCGAGAGGGGGCATGGCCTGGCCATCCGTGAGAAGAGCCGTAAGCACCGGATCGCGGCGCTGCTCGGCTATGGCGCGGTGCTGAAGGCGGAGGGCAAGAGAGACGAAGCCCGCGAGTGGTTCGTGAAAGCCGCCCGCGGCGCGAAGCGTACCGGCCGCGCACGGCAGTCGGCGGAGGCGTGCCACGACCTCATGACCATAGCGGCCGAAATCGGCACGTTCGCGGAGATGGATCAGCACGTCACCGCCGCACTGAGCCTGTACCCGGACAGCCACCCCTACCTACCCGCCCTCGCGCACGACCTCGGCCGCGGGTTCATCAGCCTCCACAACTACGCGGCCGCCGTGGGGCTGGTAGAAATGACACGGGACCGGATGCGCTCCCCGAGCATTCGCGCCCTCTGCTGGAGCACGCTGGCTTGGGCGCGGGCCGGCTCCGGACGGCCCGATCTCGCGCGAGCCGCGGAGCAGAAGGCGCTCGAGTTGGTGGCGGTGCACGACGAATACGCCCCGGCCGTGCTGCTGCACCTCGCACAGGCGGGCCGCGTCCTCCAGGAGTGGCAGCGCGCACGCCGGTACGCTGACGAGGGAGGGCGCGCTGCCGAGAAACGAGGGGATGCTGCGCTCGCGCGCGACGCGGCGCAGCTCGCGGCCGAGATCGACGCGCGAGTCCCGGCGCCGCCGCAGGACGATGGACCGGACCCTGAACGCGCCGCCTGGCTGGTCCGCAGGGTGCGGGACAAGCTGCAGAGGTGGAGGGCGCCGGGCGAACGTGGGCGGCCGCCGGACGCCGGCCCCGGCGACGCCTAGTCCTAGTTGCCAGACCCGATGGTATAACCGCCCCTCTTGGTGGTATCGACCACGGCATCCGCATGGGGTGCCGTGGTCGGTTGCATATTGCCGGAGCCGATCGTGCTGCCGCCCTCCGAGGTGGTGATCGAGCGGTCACACGCGGCGACGGTGGCGCCCACGGCCAAGGCGACGAGGAGCGCGGCGGGCTTCTTCATGGAGATCCCCTGTGGTGGTGTGGATAGGATTGAGTCCGACCAGGCCATTTTACCCATGCCACACTAAACCCGCCAGCAAGCGCCACCTTCCTTCCCGATCTCGACAGGAAGCGCCGGGGCGGGCCGACGCGCGCCTGCCGTACGCTTTCTACCATGCCGCACTCGAATGACCTCAGTGGCCCCAACGCGCTCGCACTCCGCCACCTCGTAGACCTGGCTGCTGGCGCCGGCGGATACTTATGTCGGGGTGTACGAGGTTGGGCACGCCTTGAGGAGATTGAGCGCGCCGTGCGGATACCTCTCGCCGGGCGGCTGCCCCAGCTCGTGCAGCGGGGCTTCCTCGATCTCCACGACGCTCGGGCGCCGCACCAGCGCGGCGCCGTGCGCATGCACCGGGCGACGGACCGGGCCTCCCGTGTGATCGCCAACCATTTCGGCCAGCGATACCACTGGCTCTCGCCGCCTCGCGAGCTCGCGCCGGGGGAGAAGGACGCGGCCTTCTACTTCCCATCGGGTGCTCTGGCGGCCTTGGAGCAGCTCCGCCACGCGATCGAGGACCCGAGACCCACGCACTTCGCGCAGCACGGGTGGCGGACCTTCCGGGAGCTCCAGGCGCAGTCCGAGCCGCCCGCGCCACCTCGGCCTCGCAACTGGCGGGGTGAACGCAGTGATGACCGTGGCGAGGGATGGAAGCCGGAAGGGTGGGTGCCGGGCTTTGACGAGGACGAAGTCCTCCCACGCCTCCCGGACCAGTATCCGCCGATGCTACGGAGGCTGCTGAATGATCCAGCCGATTGGCAAGATTCCCTCGACGACGATGCGCCGCCGCCCTGGGCGCCTGCCAGGTGGAGACCCGAAGCGGGGATCCCCATCCACTTCACAGGCGAGGACCTGGAGTGGCTGGCACAACAGGGTCTCGCGCTGAAGTCGACCATTCCGGGCCGGAGACGGCGAGTCCCCGTATGGAGGGTGACGGCCGCCGGCGCCGTGGCGATCGCGCTCGACTGGATGGAGCCTCGGAGTGTGGATTGAACCGGAAGGCTTGCACGCGGCCGCGACCTGTCGGTGGCGGCGCTGTCTCTCTATGGTAGATGTCGCGCCCACGATAGCAAACCTAAGCTCTCGACAATGTCAATCTCGGTCTTGCGTTCCGGCTGACACCGTACATTCTTGCAGCAGATCGTTGCGCGCCGTGTCAACGAATGAGGAGGATCATGAGCAGGTTCTGGAGGGGTGGGCACGAAGGGCCTGCTCACTCAGCAGATGCCCGCTATGCTCGCGGATTCGTTTGGCGTGGCGGACACGAGGGGCCCGACTACGCTGCTGACGCACGATACCGAGACGGCTTCATCTGGATCGGCAGCCACGAAGGCCCCGACTATGGAGCCGACGCTAGGTATGGGAATGGGAGCATCTGGCTGGGCAGCCACGAGCGCCCCGAATATTCGGCCGATGCGCGGTATGCGGGAGGACGTGTATGGATTGGGAGCCACGAACGCCCGGACTACTTGGCCGAAGGACGATATGTAGGTTCCGACGCGGGTGCCGCCGCGGCGACAGTCCTGCTGCTCTTGTAACGTAACGCAGCCGGTTCCGGTCAGGGTTGCGAGCCTCGACTCGTTTGAAATGTTAAGCCATCCAACGATGGAGAAATAATGGACGAACTGCTGAAGGATAAATTGAGGCTGACGCATCCGCGTCTTGGAGGCGAGTTGACGGAACTGCTTAAGTGGTTGGAGATGTTGGGGCCTAACGGATACGTCAAGCACATTCCGGCGGAACTCACCAATTCCGGGACACACCAACTCTTGGTAGGCACCCAGTCAAGGCACGTCGATAACGAGAACACCGGGTCTTGGAAGTACTTTGATTTTGACCAAACGATGGTCCGGATTGGTGCAGTTGTGCTCTCTCGCGAGTCATACAATGAGCGGGGTGGCAGTCCGCGCGGGGAATGGGAGCGCCGCTGGTGCAAAGAATCCGTCTTCGTCGCGGTCCCTGCCGATGTACCCATCGTTACCCGTCACGAGGCACCAGAGAACAACAAGTTCTTCAGCATTGACAAGGGGAAACTGACTGACGTCGTAAACACACAAGGCCCCTGGTGGGATATTCTCAGGAAAGAAGCCCCACGATATCTGGCGATAAAGCGAAAGTGGGACGAGGCGGAACGTGAGCGACTGGCCCACGACCAAAGAAAGGCGCAAGAGGCTCAGGCTGAACGTGTACGTGCGGCGGCGGCCGCGGTGAATGTACCACGACCATTGTCACCACTGCCCACGGCCTCAACCCGTACTCCGGTCAAGTCCACCCGTGTGGCCGATACCCAATCGGGATGTGCGACAGTGCTTTTCCTGATCGTGACCATCGGGTCGCTGTTGCTCATTCGTGGAATCTAGCACGGTCTCGTCTTCAGAAATCACAGCGGCGCTTTGTTCGCCGCCCCAACCGCCACGCCGACTCGCTGCGATGCGAGAACGGGGAGGGTTGAATGGTAGCGCGAAATCAGCTCCCGTTATTCTTAGCAGTGCTCGTTCTCGGCTGTGCCGACGCACCGCCGAAACAGGAGCAGTCCCCCGCCGCCAACATGCTGCGGGAGATTGCCGGGAGCTACACGTTGGTCGGCGAGTCTTTTGAACGGGACCGCCACGGGAATCCCGTCCAGGATTCCATCCATACGCCACTCTCCGGATCGGCGCACCTTACAATCAACCCGGATGGCAGCTATACACTCAGCACCATAGATCTGAACGGAAGTGAACAGTCACAGGTGGGCGTCGTCCGGTTAAACGGCGGCACTGTCATGCTGAGCACGAGTAATCCCGACGAACTGGTATCGGTGGAGCATGCTGCGGGTGAGAGCCTTGTCCTGACGATCGAGCGATTGAACCGGGCGAAACTGAAATGGATTTTCCGACGTGTCCCGCCCTGATTCCAAAAGTCAGTTGAACCCTGAGGTTCAGCCTGGAACAGGATTGTTGGGATAGGTTTTGGGATAGGTTTGGCGGCAGAGTGGGGCATTTGTCCCCACAAACTCCGGTAGGCCCTTCCGGAACATCAAGGAATTCGTTATACTTATCGCCTCCTGAGAGATTGGCCTGCTGACTACGGATCAGAAGGCCGGGAGTTCGAATCTCTCCGGGCGCACTGTTGGCGGCGAGACGCCGAAAGGCACTCGCCGCTTGCAATCGGTGTCGGTCGTGGACATCCCCGCTCCTGTGGCGGAATTGGTAGACGCGCTGGATTCAGGATCCAGTGGGCGCAAGCCCGTGGAGGTTCGAGTCCTCTCGGGAGCACTGTCCGCGATGCCGTACGGCACCCCTTGCACTGCCCAGGTGCTGAAACTGGTAGACAGGCCAGACTAAGGATCTGGTGCCTTAACCGGCGTGGAGGTTCGAGTCCTCTCCTGGGCACTGTTTGACAAGACGGGTCGGGAGGCGAGTGAGGGCCGCGGCGCTCCCCAAAGGGCGTCGAGGAAAGTCCGAGCTCCGCAGGGCAGGGTGCCGGCTAACGGCCGGGGGCCGCGAGGCCACGGAAAGTGCCACAGAAAACAAACCGCCGATGGCTCCCGCCGGGAGCACAGGCAAGGGTGAAACGGTCGCGGTAAGAGCGCACCGCCCCGGCGGCAACGACGGGGGCAGGGCAAACCCCACCCGGAGCAAGGCCGAACAGGGACGAGGGGCTGCCCGCCCCGCGAACGGCTTTGGCCGTTCACAGTTCCGGGTAGGCCGCACGAGGCCGGCGGCGACGTCGGTCCCAGAGAAATGGCTCTCCACCCGCGCGAGCGGGTGACAGAACTCGGCTTATTCGCCTCCCTCCCGTCGCATGCGCGCTCGTAGCTCAGCTGGATAGAGCGTCGGCCTCCGGAGCCGAAGGTCACAGGTTCGAATCCTGTCGGGCGCACTGAGAAATCTGGAACCCCCGCGGTTGCTGCACTTGCAGCGGCCGCGGGGGTTCGTGCGTTTGGGCCTGTTCGCGGCTTTCACGTCCGCCGGAGACGCGGGAGCGGCGTAAAGGGGCTGGAGCAGGGTGGGATTACTTTCCAGGACAGTTAATCAGTTACGGGGCGGTTGATCATGGGTCAACCTGCTTACCGGCTGGATCGAGGATCACTCCCTTCCCGTGGCTCCCCGGCGTCCCCAAAGGCCGTATTCTCCGGCCGGGCCGGCATCGCAGGTCCGGCCCGGATCGCCGCGTGCAGCAGGTCTCCGACCCGTTCCTGCCGGGACCGGCCGCTTTCGGCCAGTTACGCTCACAGGGCTCAAAAAGCGCCTGTGGCAGCGAGATCCCGGGGCCGATCGGCCCAGCCCGCGGTCCGTGCCCGGCAGCAGGGCGAGCGGGGGGTGAGGTTGACGCGGGGGGACGTGAATGAGTAACGTTCTGCAACCACGGATCTTGGCGGATCACGTGAGGGCATCCACCTTTCCATCGTCGCGGCGCGTGGACGCCGCCGTCGGACTCCCGGCGCGGCGGTCCATCACACGTCATTTCTCACCGGGCACGCGGTCCAGGCGGCGTGCGACAGCGCCGCGGCGGAGGCGAGCCTCCTCGCGGCGCCCGTGCACTCTCATTCTACCCACCCACGGAGGGCGGTATGGCAACGCTCGAGTCGGAAG
>Ga0207694_10000059_pt1 | contig 143505 bp, 95 predicted proteins | sample KBSC34metaG_FD_184353 | JGI IMG/M metagenome (GOLD analysis project Ga0207694, IMG submission 184353) | Corn rhizosphere microbial communities from Kellogg Biological Station, Michigan, USA - KBS C3-4 metaG (SPAdes) (version 2) | ecosystem: Host-associated > Plants > Roots > Rhizosphere > Soil... | reverse complement strand
GCGAGGGCGACGTGATGCCGGCGCTGGCCTCGTACGCCTTCGACATCTGGCTCTTCGAGGCGCTGCTGCCGCTCATCTCCGGGGCCGCGGTGCGCCTGGTGGAGCGCGAGCGGGTGCTGGACGTGCCGGCGCTGCTGGAGGAGATCGCGGACGCCACGCTCGTGCACGCCGTCCCGGCGCTGATGCGGCAGCTGGTGCAGGCGGAGCGCGAGACGCCCCGGCTCGCCCGGCTGCGGCGCGCCTTCGTGGGCGGCGACCGCGTCGCGGCCGACCTGCTGGCGGAGATGCGGGAGACGTTTTCCCGGGCGGAGACGCACGTCCTCTACGGCCCCACCGAGGGGACCATCCTGGCCTCCACGCACCCGGTGCCGGAAGACGGGATCGTGGAGGGGCACCCGATCGGCCATCCCCTGGGGAACGTGCGCCTGTACGTCTGCGACGGGCTCGGGAGCCCGCAGCCGGCGGGCGTACCGGGCGAGCTCCTGATCGGCGGGGCGGGGGTGGCGCGCGGCTACCTCGGCCGCTCCGCGATGACGGCGGAGCGCTTCGTCCCCGATCCGTTCTCGTCCGAAGGCGGCGCACGGCTGTACCGCACCGGCGACCGGGCGCGCTGGCGGGCGGACGGGACGCTGGAGTACCTGGGCCGCCTGGACGGGCAGGTGAAGGCCCGGGGCTTCCGGATCGAGCCGGGGGAGATTGAGGCCGTGCTGCGGGGCCACGAGCGCGTCACCGACTGCGTGGTCGTGGCGCGCGAGGACGTGCCGGGCGACCAGCGGCTGGTGGCGTACGTGGCCGGTGGCGCGGAGGCGGACGAGCTGCGGGAGCACCTGCGGCGGAGCCTGCCGGAGTACATGGTGCCGGCGGCGTTCGTGGTGCTGGAGGCGCTGCCGCTGACGCCGAACGGAAAGCTGGACCGCAGGGCGCTGCCGGCGCCGGTGTATGCGGCCGAGGCGGACCGGTACGCGGCGCCGCGCACCCCGGCGGAGGAGGTGCTGGCGGGGATCTGGGCCGCGGTGCTGCGCCTGGAGCGGGTGGGCGTGGATGAAAACTTCTTCGACCTGGGCGGGCACTCGCTGCTGGCGACGCGGGTGGTGTCGCGGGTCCGCGAGGTGTTCGGGGTGGAGCTGCCGCTGCGGGCGCTCTTCGAGAGACCGACGGTGGCGGAGCTGGCGGTGGGCGTGGAGGAGATGCGCCGCGCGGAGCTGCCGGTGCTTCCGCCGGTGGTGCCGGTGGAGCGCGCGGGGGCGCTGCCGCTGTCGTTCGCGCAGGAGCGGCTCTGGTTCATCGACCGGCTGGAGCCGGGAAGCACCGTCTACAACATGCCCCTGGCATGGCGCCTGGGGGGTGCGCTGGACGAGGCGGCGCTGGAGCGGAGCCTGGGCGAGATCGTCCGGCGTCACGAGGCGCTGCGGACGGTCTTCGCGGAGGTGGACGGCTCGCCGGTGCAGGTGATCGCACCCTTCGGCGCCTTCGCGCTGCCGGTGGAGGACCTGTCGGAGCTGAGCGAGGCGGATCGCGAGGCGGCGCTCAGGCGGCACGTCGGGGAGGAGGCGCGGCGGGCGTTCGACCTCTCGGCGGGGCCGCTCTTCCAGGCAGGGCTGCTGCGGCTGGGTGAGGAAGACCACGTGCTGCTGCTCTCGATGCACCACATCGTCAGCGACGAGTGGAGCATGGGGGTGCTCTTCCGGGAGCTGTCGGCGCTGTACGCGGCGTACCGCGAGGGCGGGGAGTCGCCGCTCCCCGAGCTGCCGGTGCAGTATGCCGACCATGCGGTGTGGCAGCGCGAGCAGCTCGCGGGCGACCTCCTGGACCGGCAGCTCGCGTACTGGACCGAGCGGCTCGCCGGCGCGCCCGCGCTGCTGGAGCTGCCGACGGACCACCCGCGCCCGGCGGCGCAGGGCTACCACGGCGCCTCCGAGCCGGTGGAGCTGCCGGCCGCGCTGCTGGAGCGCCTGCGCGCGCTGGGGCGGAGCGAGGGCGCGACGCTCTACATGGTGCTGCTGGCCGCCTTCCAGCTGCTGCTCGCCAGGTACGCCGGCAGCGCGGACGTGGTGGTGGGCAGTCCCATCGCCGGGCGCAGCCGGGGTGAGGTGGAGGAGCTGATCGGCTTCTTCGCGAACATGCTGGCGCTGCGCACCGAGCTCTCGGGCGACCCCGGCTTCCGCGAGGTGCTGCGGCGGGTGCGAGAGGTCACGCTGGGCGCGTACGAGCACCAGGAGGTGCCGTTCGAGCGGCTGGTGGCGGAGCTGCAGCCGGAGCGCTCGCTGGGCTACTCGCCGCTCTTCCAGGTGACGTTCGCGCTGGAGGACGACGTCGCCCTGCCGGGCGGCTTCCCCGGGCTGCGGAGCGAGAGCATCGATGCGGAGCTCGGGATCGCCAAGTTCGATCTCGCGCTCTCCCTGGAGACGCACGCGAGCGGCCTCGCCGGCACGCTCGTCTACCGCACCGACCTGTTCGAGCGCGGCACCATCGTCCGGATGCGCGGCCACCTCGCACGGGTGCTGGAGCAGGTCGCCGAGGACGCGGAGGTGCGCCTCTCGCGGCTGGAGCTGCTGGGGATCGACGAGCGCCGCACGCTGATCGAGGCGTGGAACCAGACCGAGCGGCCGTACCCGCGCGGCGTCTGCATCCACGACCTGTTCGCGGCGCAGGTGCAGGCGCGTCCGGACGCCGAGGCGCTGGCGTGGGGCGGCGCGCGGCTGACGTACGCGGAGCTGGACGCGCGCGCGAACCGGCTGGCACACCACCTCGCGCGGCGCGGCGTGGGGCCGGAGAGCCGCGTGGGCGTGCTGCTGGAGCGCGGGGTGGAGCTGATCGTCTCCATCCTCGGCATCCTGAAGGCGGGCGGCGCCTACGTTCCGCTCGATCCGACGTACCCCGCCGAGCGGCTGGAGCTGATGCTCGCCGACGCGGGCGTGCGGGTGCTGCTGACGCGGCGCGACCTGGCCGCGCCGCTGAACGCGCGCGGGGTCGACTGCGTCTGCCTGGACGCGTCGGGAGATGCGCTCGCGGCCGAATCCGCCGAGGCACCCATCAGCCTCGCGGCGCCGGACGGCCTCGCCTACATCGTCTACACCAGCGGGAGCACGGGCCGTCCGAAGGGGGTGATGGTCGGCCACCGCCACGTGGTGCAGCTGGTCTGCGAGACCGACTACGTGCGGCTGGGGCCGGGCGACCGCGTCGCGCAGGCGTCGAACGCGAGCTTCGACGCGCTCACCTTCGAGGCGTGGGGCGCGCTGCTGAACGGCGCCACGCTGGTCGGCATCGATCGCGACGTGCTCCTCTCGGCCCCCGCGCTGCGCGAGGTGCTGCGCGAGCGGGGGATCACCACGCTCTATCAGACGACGGCGCTGCTGAACCAGCTCTCGCGCGAGGAGCCGGACATCTTCGCCCCGCTGCGCGAGGTGCTCTTCGGCGGGGAGGCAGTGGACGCGGAGAGCGTGCGGCGGATCCTGCGCGCGGGCAAGCCGCGGCGGCTGCTGCACGTGTACGGGCCGACGGAGATCACGGCCTGGTGCTCGTGCGAGCAGGTGGAGCAGGTGGACGAGGACGCGCTCACCGTCTCCATCGGGCGGCCGACCGGCAACCAGCGCATCTACCTCCTCGACGCGGCGCTGCGGCCGGTGCCGATCGGCGTGCCGGGCGAAGCGTACGTGGGCGGCGACGGCGTGGTGCGCGGCTACCTCGGCCGCCCCGGGCTGACGGCGGAGCGCTTCGTCCCCGACCCGTTCGCGGCGGAGCCGGGCGCGCGGATGTACCGCACGGGCGACCGGATGCGCTGGAAGGAAAGTACGAGTGCGGAAGTGCGTGAGTGCGGGAGTGCGTCCGACTCGCGTGACACCCAGCGCACTCCCGCACTCCCGCACTCCCGCACTGCCGTCCTGGAGTTCGTCGGCCGCCTGGACGACCAGGTGAAGATCCGCGGCTTCCGCATCGAGCCGGGCGAGGTGGAGAGTGTGCTCTCCGCTCTTCCGGCGGTGCGCGAGGCGCGCGTGATCGTGCGCGAGGACGAGCCGGGCGAGAAGCGGCTGGTCGCGTACGTCGTCGGTGAGATCGACCCTGACGATCTGCGGTCCCATCTCCGGAAGAGCCTGCCGGAGTACATGATGCCGGGCGCCTTCGTCACCCTCGGCTCACTGCCGCTGACCGCCGTCGGCAAGCTCGACGTGAAGGCGCTCCCCGCACCCGGCTTCGGAGCGGAGGATGGCTACGTCGCCCCGCGCACGCCGGTGGAGGAGGTGCTCGCGGCGATCTGGGCCGAGCTGCTGCGCCTGGAGCGCGTCGGGATCCACGACGACTTCTTCGAGCGGGGCGGGCACTCGCTGCTGGCCACGCGCGTCGTTTCCCGCATCCGCGCGGTGTTCTCCGTCGAGCTGCCGCTGCGGGCGCTCTTCGAGGGGCCCACGGTCGCGGCGCTGGCGGACGCGGTCGAGGCGCTGCGGCGCGACGGGCTTCCCATCCTCCCCCCGGTCGTTCCGGTCGGCCGCGACCGGGCGCTGCCGCTGTCGTTCGCGCAGGAGCGGCTCTGGTTCCTGGACCGGATGAAGCCGGAGAGCAGCGTCTACAACATGTACGCGCCGCTCCGGCTCTCCGGCGCCCTCGACGTCGGCGCGCTGGAGCGGGCGCTGGGCGAGATCGTCCGCCGCCACGAGTCGCTGCGCACCACCTTCGCCGAGGTGGACGGCGCGCCGGTGCAGGTCATCGCGCCCTTCGCCGGTTTCGCCCTGGCGGTGGAGGACGTCTCCGGGCCGGGCGAGGCCGAGGCGCGGCGCCGGATCGCCGACGAGGCGTCGCGCCCCTTCGACCTCTCCGCCGGTCCCCTCTTCCGCGCCGCGCTGCTGCGCCTGGGCGAGGAAGAGCACGTGCTGCTGCTCGGGATGCACCACGCCGTCAGCGACGGGTGGAGCCTGGGCGTGCTGCACCGCGAGCTGTCGGCGCTGTACGCGGCGTATCGGGACGGCGCCGGGTCGCCGCTCGACGCGCTGCCGGTGCAGTACGCCGACTACGCGGTGTGGCAGCGGGAGCAGCTCGCGGGCGACCTCCTGGACCGGCAGCTCGCCTGGTGGCGGGATCGCCTCGCCGGCGCGCCCGCGCTGCTGGAGCTGCCGACCGACCATCCGCGCCCGGCGGTGCAGGCGTTCGACGGCGCGCAGGTGCCGCTCGCGCTCCCGGCGGGGGTGCTGGAGCCGCTGCGGGCGCTGGGGCGCGCCGAGGGCGCCACGCTGTTCATGGTGCTGCTGGGCGCCTTCCAGGTGCTCCTCTCGCGCTACGGCGCCGGCGACGACGTGGTGGTGGGAAGCCCCGTCGCCGGGCGCACGCGCGCCGAGGTGGAGGGGCTGGTCGGCTTCTTCGTCAACACGCTGGCGCTGCGCACCGACCTCTCCGGCGACCCGCCCTTCCGCGAGGTGCTGCGGCGGGTGCGCGAGGCCACGCTGGGCGCCTGGGAGCACCAGGAGGTGCCGTTCGAGCGGCTGGTGGCCGAGCTGCAGCCGGAGCGCTCGCTCAGCCATTCGCCCCTCTTCCAGGTGGTGTTCACGCTGCAGAACGGCGACGCCGCCGAGAGCGGCATCCCCGGGCTCGGCGTGGAGCCGGTGGAGGTGGACGAGGACGTCGCCAAGTTCGACCTCACCCTGGGGATGGAGGCGGCCGCCGACGGGTTGCGGGGGGCGCTGGCCTACCGCACGGACCTGTTCGAGCGCGCCACTGTCGAGCGGATGGCGAGCCACCTCGCGCGGGTGCTGGAGCAGGTGGCGGAGGACGCGGAGCTGCGCCTCTCGCAGCTGGAGCTGCTGGGGGGCGACGAGCGGCGGCTGGTGCTGGAGGGGTGGAGCGTCGCGGACGCGCCGTATCCCGACGAGCCCTGCGTGCACGCGCGCATCCGCGCGCAGGCGTCGCGGACGCCGGACGCGCCGGCCGTCGTCTTCGGGGAGCGGTCGCTCACCTACCGCGAGCTGGACGCGCGCGCCGGACGCATCGCCCGCTGGCTGCGCCGCCGCGGCGTGGGCCCCGACGTGCCGGTGGGCGTCTGCCTGGAGCGCAGCCCGGAGCTGGTGGTGGCGATGCTCGGGGTGATGAAGGCGGGCGGCGCGTACGTGGCGCTCGACCCCGCCTACCCCGCCGACCGCCTGGATTCCATGCTGGCCGACTCCGGCGTGGCGGTGCTGCTCACGCAGGCGTCGCTGCGCGGCGCGCTCCCCGCGCGCGCCGGGATCGAGGTGGCGAGCGTGGACGGCGCCTGGGACGATGCCGCGCCGGAGCCCGGGGAGCCGCTGGACGGCGGCGCCGGGCCGCGGAACCTGGCGTACGTGATCTACACCTCCGGCAGCACGGGGACGCCCAAGGGCGTGGGGGTGGAGCACGCGGGGCTCGCCAACCTGTGCGCCTGGCACGCCGCCGCCTTCGCCGTGACCCCCACCGACCGCGCCACCCAGCTCGCCAGCCCCGGCTTCGACGCCTCGGCCTGGGAGGTGTGGCCGTACCTCACGCGCGGCGCCTGCGTCGACGTGGTGCCCCAGGAGGTGCGCGGCGACCCGGCGGCGCTGCGCGACTTCCTGGTGCGCCGCGCGGTGACCGTCGCCTTCGTGCCGACGCCCATCGCCGAGCCGCTGCTGGGGCTGGCCTGGCCGGCGGAGACGGCGCTGCGCTGGCTGCTGGCCGGCGGCGACCGGCTGCAGGCCCGCCCCGGGCCCGGCATCCCCTTCGCCCTGGGCAACAACTACGGCCCCACCGAGTTCACGGTGGTGGCCACCTCCGGCCGCGTCGCGCCCGACGGCGCGGGCGCGCCGTCCATCGGCACGCCGGTGCACAACGCCCGCTGCTACGTGCTGAGCCCGTCGCTGCGGCCGCTGCCGGCGGGCGTTCCCGGGGAGTTGTACGTGGGCGGGGCGCAGGTGGCGCGCGGGTACCGCGGCCGCCCCGCCCTCACCGCCGCGCGCTTCGTTCCCGACCCGTTCGCGGCCGAGCCGGGCGCGCGCATGTACCGCACGGGCGACCGGGTGCGGTGGACGTACGAAAGTGCGGAAGTGCGGGAGTGCGGAAGTGCGCTGGATCCGCGCGAGCCTCAACGCACTCCCGCACTTCCGCACTCCCGCACTGCCGTCCTGGAGTACCTCGGCCGGCTGGACGAGCAGGTGAAGATCCGCGGCTTCCGCATCGAGCCCGGCGAGGTCGAGGCGGCGCTGCGGCTCCACCCCGGGGTGCGCGACTGCGTGGTGGTGGTGCGCGAGGACGCGCCCGGCGAGAAGCGGCTGGCGGCGTACGTGGTCGGCGGCGAGGAGCCCGCGGCGCTGCGCGCGCACCTGCGGCGGCTGCTCCCGGACTACATGGTGCCGGCCGCGGTGACGACGCTCGACGCGCTCCCGCTGACCACCGGCGGCAAGGTGGACCGGCGCGCGCTCCCCATCCCCGCCGCGGCGGCCGCGGAGCCGGGGCGCCGCCAGGAGCCCGGGACGCGGCTCGAGGCGCGGCTGGCGGCGCTCTGGAGCGAGGTGCTGGGCGTGGAGGCGGTGGGCGTGGAGGACAACTTCTTCGACCTGGGCGGCCACTCGCTCCTGCTGGTGCGGCTGCAGGCCCGCCTGGCCGCCGAGCTGGGGCGCGCGGTGCCGGTGGTGGAGCTCTTCCAGTACCCCACCGTCCGCGCGCTCGGCACCTGGCTGCAGGGGACGGCCGACACCGCCGCGGTGGACGAGGGCGAGGAGCGGGGCGAGGCCCGGCAGACCGGGGCGGGACGGCTGGCGGCGCGGCGGGCGGCGCGCGCGCCGCGGCCGGCGTAGCGATTCGCGAACATCCACCATCACGCATGGGCATGGCAGAGCACGGCGGTGAACCCGAGGTGTCGGGGCTGGAGGTGGCGGTGGTCGGGATGGCGGGGCGCTTTCCCGGCGCCGGCGACATCCACGACTTCTGGCGCAACCTGCGGGGCGGCGTGGAGTCCATCTCCTTCTTCACCCGCCAGGAGCTCCTGGCGGCGGGGGCGGACGCGGCGCTGCTGGACCACCCCGACTTCGTCCCCGCGCGCGGCGAGCTGCGCGGCGCGGACGAGCTCGACGCCGCGCTCTTCGGGCTCACCCCGCGCGACGCCGAGATCCTGGACCCGCAGCACCGCGTGCTGCTGGAGTGCGCCTGGGCCGCGCTGGAGCACGCGGGCTACGACCCGGCCCGCGTGGACCGCCCGGTGGGGGTGTTCGCCGGGTGCAGCAGCAACGGCTATGGGGCGGCCCTGGCCTCCATCCCCGAGCTGGTGCGCTCCGTGGGGGCCATCCGCCTGGTGCTGGGGAACGAGAAGGACCACCTGGCGGCCGGGATCGCCTACCGGCTGAACCTGCGCGGGCCCGCCCTGGCGGTGCAGACCGCCTGCTCCACCTCGCTGGTGGCGGTGCACCTGGCCTGCCAGAGCCTGCTGGCCGGCGAGTGCGACCTGGCGCTGGCCGGGGGCGCGTCGGTCGGCGTGCCGCTGCGCGGCGGCTACCTCTACGTGCCCGAGGGGATCAGCTCGCCCGACGGGCACTGCCGGGCCTTCGACGCCCACGCGCGGGGCACGGTGGGCGGGAGTGGGGCGGGGATGGTGGCGCTGCGGCGGCTGGACGACGCGCTGGCCGACGGCGACACCATCCACGCGGTGATCCGCGGCTCGGCCATCAACAACGACGGCGCGCAGAAGGTGGGCTACACCGCCCCCAGCGTCACCGGGCAGGCGCGCGTGCTCTCCGAGGCGCTGGCGGCGGCGCGGGTGGACCCCGCCACCGTGCAGTACCTGGAGACGCACGGCAGCGGCACCCCGCTGGGCGACGCCATCGAGCTGAAGGCGGTGGGGCAGGTGCTGGCCGGCGTGGACGCGGGGCACCGCTGGGCCATCGGCTCGGTGAAGACCAACGTGGGGCACCTGGACGCCGCGGCCGGGGTGACGGGGCTGATCAAGACGGTGCTGGCGCTGGAGCACCGCGAGATCCCGCCGTCGCTCCACTGCGCCGTGCCGCACCCCGAGATCGCGGCCTCGGGGGGGCGCGTGTTCGTCAACACCGCCCCGCGCCCCTGGACGCGCAACGGCACCCCGCGCCGCGCCGGGGTCAGCTCCTTCGGCATCGGCGGGACCAACGCGCACGCGGTGCTGGAAGAGGCCCCGCCGGCGGAGCCCTCCGGCCCATCGCGCCCGCTCCAGCTCCTCGTCGTCTCGGCCCGGACGCCGTCGGCGCTGGCGGCGGCCGCCGCGAACCTCGCCGGGGAGCTGGAGCGCGAGGCGCCCGCGCTCGCCGACACCGCGTACACGCTGCAGACGGGCCGGCGCGAGCTGGAGCACCGCCTGGCCGTGGTCTGCGCCGACGCCGCGGAGGGCGCGGCGCGGCTGCGCGAGGCCGCCGCGCGCGCCCCGTTCGCCGTCCCCCGCACCGACCGCCCCGTGGCGTTCATGTTCCCCGGGCTGGGGATGCACCACGTGGACATGGCGCGCGGCCTCTACGACGCCGAGCCCGCCTTCCGCGCCGCGGTGGACGCGTGCTGCGAGCTCCTCCACCCGGTGCTGGGGAGCGACCTGCGCGAGGTGCTCTACTCCGCCGCGCCCCCTGCCCCGGAGGAGGGGGGCGCGCCGCCGACCCCGTCCACGGGCGGGGGATGGGACCTGCGGCGGCTCCTCGGCCGCGGCGGCGGCGCGGAGCGGGAGGGCTCGCCGCTGGGCGACACGCGCCTGGCGCAGCCCGCCGTCTTCGTGACGGAGTACGCGCTGGCGAAGCTGTGGACGAGCTGGGGGGTGAAGCCGCGCGCGCTGATCGGCCACTCGCTGGGCGAGTACGTGGCCGCCTGCGTCGCCGGGGTGATGCGGCTGGAAGACGCGCTCCGGCTGGTCGCGCTCCGCGCCCGGCTGATCGACGCGCTCCCCGCCGGCGCCATGCTCGCCGTCCCGCTGGGCGAGGCGGCGCTGCGCGAGATCCTTCCCGCCGCGCTGGACCTGGCGGCGGTGAACACGGCGGAGAGCTGCGTCGTCTCCGGCCCGTCCGACGAGATCGCGGCGTTCGAGGCGGTGCTGGCGGAGCGCGGCACGGTGAGCCGCCGCCTCCCCACGCGCCACGCCTTCCACTCCCGCGCCATGGCCCCCGTGGCCGAGGAGCTGGAGCGGCTGGTGGGGGGATTCGACCTGCGCGCGCCCGAAATCCCCTTCGTCTCCAACGTCACCGGCACCTGGATCGGCGACGACGAGGCGCGCTCGCCCGCGTACTGGGCGCGCCACCTCCGCCACCCCGTGCGCTTCGCCCACGGCGTCGCCACGCTGCGCGAGGAGCCGGGGTGGGTGCTGCTGGAGGTGGGGCCGGGGCAGACGCTGGGCGCCTGGGCCCTGCAGCACGCCGGTTCCGACGGCCACGCGGTGTTCAGCTCGCTGCGCCACGCGCACAACCGCGTCCCCGACCTGCGCTTCCTGCTGGAGACGCTGGGGGGCCTCTGGTCATCCGGCGTGGAGGTCGACTGGGCCGCCTTCAGCCGCGGCGAGCGCCGCCGCCGCGTGCCGCTCCCCGGCTATCCGTTCGAGCGCAGGCGCTACTGGATCGACCCGCCCGGGAACGCCGCTCCGCGGACGAACGGCGCGGGAGGGGAGGCGGCATCGGTGGCGGCGGAGACGGGGACGGGGACGGGGGCGGAGATGGAGACCGGGACGGGGATGGGGACGGGCGGCGTAGAGGCATCTCAACCGAAGGAAGCGGACGTGATGGAAAACCGGTCGGCCACGCCGGCGAGCCCGGCCACGGCATCCCCGCGCCGCGAGGCCATCCTGAGCCGCCTGAAGGGGATCACCTCCGAGCTCACCGGCATCGACGAGGGAGAGGTCGAGACCGGCGTCGACTTCTTCCGCGCGGGGTTCGACTCGCTCCTCCTCCTCCAGGGGATCCAGGCGATCGAGAAGCGGGTGGGCGTGCGCGTCTCGCTGATCGAGCTGATGGAGGAGATCGTCACGCTCGACGCGCTGGCGGCGCACATCGACGGCGCGCTGCCGCCCGACGCCGTGGTGCGGAACGGCAACGGAAATGGGAACGGCAACGGGAATAGGCACGGCGGACACACCGCGCCGGCCCCGGCCGAGTCGCCCGCCCCCGCCGTGGCGGAGGCGCCCCGGGCCGTCGCCCCGCCGCCGGCGTTCTACCCGGCCCCCGCCGCGCTCTCCGCTCCCGGCGACAGCGCGGGCGGAGCCGCCATCGAGCGGCTGGTCGCACAGCAGATGGAGCTGATGCGGCAGCAGAGCGAGCGCCAGTTCGAGCTGATGTCGCAGCAGATCGCCGCCCTCCGCGGCGCCCCGGCCGCTCCGCCGGCCCCTGTCGCGGACGCGGCCTCCGCGCCTCCCGCGGCGGCTCCGGCCGCGGCGCTCCCCTCCGTCTCCGCGCCCCCGTCCGGCGCGCCGTCCGCCGCCGTCGCGGTCGCCGCGCCGCGGGCGAAGATCCAGCCGGAGACGTACGTCGCCTACCAGCCGCTGAACACCGAGGCGCCGGGGGGGATGACGCCCGGGCAGAAGGCGTACCTGGACGACTTCGTGGCGCGCTACGTGGAGCGCACGGCGGCGTCGAAGGCGCACCAGGTCCGCTACCACCTGCCGCTGGCCGACAGCCGCGTGACCGCGCGCTTCCGCCGCGCCCTGAAGGAGCTGCTCTACCCGGTCGTGGGCGAGCGCGCCCGCGGCTCGCGCGTGTGGGACGTGGACGGCAACGAGTACGTGGACATCGGGATGGGGTTCGGGTGCAACCTCTTCGGCCACGTTCCCGACTTCGTGACCCGCGCCCTGCGGGAGCAGGCCGAGCGCGGCTTCGCCCTGGGCCCGCAGTCGGCCGACGCGGGGCGCGCCGCCGCGCTGGTGTGCGAGCTGGGCGGCGTGGAGCGGGCGGTGTTCTGCAACTCCGGCACGGAAGCCGTGATGGGCGCCGTGCGCGCCGCGCGGACGTACACCGGGCGCAGCAAGGTGGCCTACTTCGCGGGGAGCTACCACGGCTGGAGCGACCTGGTGCTCGGCCGCCTCTTCACCGCCGGCGGGCGGCGCGAGGTGCGGCCCAGCGCGCCGGGCGTTCCCGCGCTCCCGCTGGGCGACGTGCTGATGCTCGACTTCGACGAGCCCGCGTCGCTCGAGCTGCTGGCCGAGCACATCCACGACGTCGCCCTGGTGATGGTGGAGCCGGTGCAGAGCCGCCGGCCGGACCTGCAGCCCATCGCCTTCCTGCGCGAGCTGCGCCGGATGACGCGCGAGGCCGGGGCCCTGCTGCACTTCGACGAGCTGATCACCGGCTTCCGCATGGCGCCCGGCGGCGCCCAGGCCCGCTTCGGCGTCGACGCCGACCTGGTGACCTACGGGAAGATCGTCGCCGGCGGGCTGCCGATGGGGGTGGTGGCCGGCACGCGCGAGGTGATGAGCGTGTTCGACGGCGGGCTCTGGAGCTACGGCGACGACTCGTATCCCACCGGGCAGCGGACGCTCTTCGCCGGCGCGTTCTTCAAGCACCCGCTCTCCATGGCCGTCACGGTCTCGATCCTGGAAGAGATCCAGCGGCGGGGCCAACCGATGTACGATGCGCTGAACCAGCGCACCACGCGCCTGGTGGAGCGGATCAACGCCTTCTTCGAGGAGGGGCGCTATCCCGTCACCGCCGCGCACTTCAGCTCGTGCTTCCGCTTCTTCTTCGGCCCCGAGGTGCAGTTCCCCGACCTCTTCAACTATCACCTGCTGATGGAGGGGATCCACGTGATCCCCGAGACGGGGACGAACTTCCTCTCCACCGCGCACGACGACGACGACCTGGAGCGCGTCTTCCACGCCGTCCGCGCCGCCGCCGAGGCGATGCGCCGCGGCGGCTTCATCCCCCCCGCCCCCGACGGCGGCCCGGCACCGGCGCGCGGCCCGGAGTCGCGGGTGAAGGGTGACGCGTCGCCCTCCGCGGACGCCGCCGCCCCGGTCCCCGGCGCGGCGGAGGGGCGCGCGGACGGCGTGCGCGTCCTCCCGCTCACCGAGGGGCAGCGGCAGCTCTGGATCGAGTCGCAGATGGGCGACGACGCGGCGCTGGCCTACGTCGAGTCGACCTCGGCCCGCCTGCACGGCCCCCTGGACGCGGACGCCCTCCGCGCCGCCCTGAACGCGCTGGTGGAGCGGCACGAGACGCTGCGCACGACCTTCGGCCCCGACGGCGAGGTGCAGCGGGTCCACCCGCCGCGCGCGGTGGAGGTGCCGTGGGCCGACTTCCGCGCCGCGGCCCCGGATGCGCGCGCCGCGGAGGTGGAGGCGTGGATCCGCGAGATCGTGCGGCGGCCGTTCGACCTGGTGGCGGGCCCGCTGGTGCGCTTCGCCCTGGCGGCGGTGGGCCACGACGAGCACCTGCTGGTGTTCGCCTCGCACCACGCGGTGCTCGACGGCTGGTCGTTCGGCGTGGTGTGGAAGGACCTCGGCGCCCTCTACGCCGCCGCCCGCGCGGGGCGCCGGGCGGAGCTCCCGCCCCCGGCCGACCACGCCGCCGCGGTGCGCGCCCAGGTGGCCGCCGTGCGCGGCGACGCCGCGGCCGAGGCGTACTGGCTGGCGCGCTTCGCCGACGGCGTGCCGGTGCTGGAGCTCCCCACCGACCGGCCCCGCCCGCCGGTGCGCGGCTACGCGGGCGAGCGGGTGGAGCGGGTGATGGACGGCGGGCTGATGCACCGGCTCGCCGAGGCGGGGCGCCCGCACGGGCTCACCCTCTTCCACACCCTCCTCTCCGCGTACTTCGTCTGGCTCTCGCGCCTCGGCGGGCAGGACGACCTGGTGATCGGCACCCCCGCGGCGGGGCAGGCGGGGCGGTCGGGGGCGGCGGAGCTGGTGGGGTACGGGATCAACATCCTCCCCATCCGCGCCCGGGTGGACGCGTCGGCGACCTTCGCGGAGCACGCCCGCGGGGTGCGGCGCGCTCTCCTCGGCGCGCTGGAGCACCAGGGCTTCTCCTTCCCCCGCCTGGTGGAGACGCTGCTGCGCACCCGCGACCCCAGCCGCCCCCCCGTCTTCGCGGCCATGCTCAACCTGGACCGCGAGGCCGAGGCCGGTACCCTGGGCGACCTGCGCGCCGCCTTCGAGCCCGTCTTCACCGGCGGGGCGAAGGTGGACGTCCGCCTCGCCTTCACCGAGACCGCCGACGCGCTGCGCCTGCACTGCGACTTCGCCGCGGAGCTCTTCGACCGCGAGACCGTGGCCCACTGGCTGGCCGGCTTCGAGCGGCTGCTGGAGCAGGTGGCGAGCGACCCCGGCACGCGGCTCTCGGCGCTGGAGCCCATGGGCGCGGAGGAGCGCCGCCTGGTGCTGGAGGCGTGGAACCGCACCGACCGGCCGCGCGCGGAGACCTGCCTGCACCGGATGTTCGAGGCGCAGGCGGCCCGCACCCCCGGCGCGCCGGCCGTCGTCCACGGCGGGCGGAGCGTCACCTACGCGGAGCTGGACCGGCGCGCCAACCGCGTGGCGCACGCGCTGCGGCGCCGCGGCGTGGGGCCCGAAGCGCGCGTGGCGCTCTTCATGGAGACCGGCCCCGAGGCCGTCGCCGCCCTGCTGGGGGTGATGAAGGCCGGCGGCGCCTACGTGCCGCTCGACCTCTCCAGCCCCCCGGAGCGGCTCTCCTACCTGCTGGCCGACTCGGGTGCCCGGCTGGTGCTGGCCGACGCCGGCGCCACCCTCCCCGTGGGCGCGCCCCCCGTGCTGGAGGCCGACGGCGACGCCTTCGCCGGCGAGCCGGAGCACGCCCCGCCCTGCGAGGCCGGGCCCCGCAACCTGGCGTACGTGATCTACACCTCCGGCTCCACCGGGCGCCCCAAGGGGGTGGAGGTGGAGCACCGCGGCGTCTGCAACGCCGTCGCCGGCTACGTCGAGGAGTACGCGGTGCACGCGGCGGCGCGGGTCCTCGCCTTCGCGCCGCTGCACTTCGACGCGTCGCTGACCGACCTGTTCACCCCGCTCTGCTCGGGCGCCGCGCTGGTTACCGCCCCGCGCGACGCGCGGGTCCCCGGGCCCGAGCTGCTGGCACTGCTGCGGGAGCAGCGGGTGACGCACGCCAAGTTCACCCCCTCGGCGCTCGCCGCCCTCCCCCTCGCCGAGCTCCCCGACCTGGAGGCGGTGATGACCGGTGGCGAGGCGTGCGCCGCGGAGCTGGTGGCGCGCTGGGCGCCCGGGCGGCGCTTCTACAACGGCTACGGCCCCACCGAGGGCAGCGTCCGCGTGACGGTGGAGCGGTGCGCCGACGGCGCGCGCACCCCCCCGCTCGGCCGCCCCATCGCCAACGTGCGGCTGTACGTGCTCGACGCGCGGCAGCGCCCCGTGCCGGTAGGGGTTCCCGGCGAGCTCTGCATCGGCGGGGTGCAGGTGGCGCGCGGCTACCTGGGGAAGCCCGCGCTCAGCGCGGAGAAGTTCGTTCCCGACTCCTTCGGCCCCGCGCCGGGCGGGCGGCTCTACCGCACCGGCGACCGGGTGCGGCGGACGGCGCGCGGCGACCTGGAGTTCCTGGGCCGCACCGACTTCCAGGTGAAGATCCGCGGCCACCGCATCGAGACCGGCGAGGTGGAGGCCGCGCTGCGCGCCCACCCCGCCGTGCGCGAGGCGCTGGTGGTGGCGCGCGAGGACGTCCCCGGCGACCCCCGCCTGGTCGCCTACGTCGTCGCGGAGGCCGGCGCGGCGCCCGACGCGCGGGCGCTGCGCGACGCGCTGCGGGAGCGGCTCCCCGAGTCCATGGTCCCCTCGGCCTTCGTGCCGCTGGAGCGCTTCCCGGCGAGCTCCACCGGCAAGGTCGACCGCGCCGCCCTCCCCGCGCCCGGGCGCCCCCTCTCCGGCGAGGCGTACGCGGCGCCGCGCACGCCGGCGGAAGAGGCGCTGGCGGGGATCTGGGCCGAGGTGCTGGGGGTGGAGCGGGTGGGGGTGGACGACGACTTCTTCGCGCTCGGCGGGCACTCGCTCCTGGCCACCCGGGTGCTCTCGCGCGTCCGCGAGGCCTTCGGGGTGGAAGCGCGGCTGCGGATGCTCTTCGAGGCGCCCACCGTGGCCGGGCTGGCCGCGCGCGTCGAGGCGCTGCGCCGCGACGGCCTGGACCCCGCGCCCCCCGTGGTGCCGGTGGCGCGCGACGGGGCCCCGCCGCTCTCCTTCGCCCAGGAGCGGTTCTGGTTCCTGGACCGGATGCCCGGGGGCGCCGCGTACGTGATCCCCTCGGTGCTGTGGATGGAGGGCGCCCTCGACGCCGCGGCGCTGGAGCGCGCCCTGGGCGAGATCGTGCGCCGGCACGAGGCGCTGCGCACCACCTTCGCCGAAGACGGCGGCGCGCCGGTGCAGGTGATCGCGCCCTTCGCCGGCTTCGCGCTCCCCCTCGACGACCTCTCCGCGCTCGACCCCGCCGCCCGCGAGGCCGAGGCCCGGCGCCGGGTGGAGGACGACGCCGCCCGCCCCTTCGACCTGGCCACGGGCCCCCTCTTCCGCGCCGCGCTCCTGCGGCTCGGCGAGGCGGAGCACGTGCTGCTCCTCTGCGTGCACCACGCGGTCGCCGACGGGTGGAGCCTCTCCGTCTTCTTCCGCGAGCTGTCGGCGCTCTACGCGGCCTTCGCGGCGGGGAGCGAGTCGCCCCTCGACGCGCCGCCGGTGCAGTACGCCGACTACGCCCTCTGGCAGCGCGCGCGGCTCCGCGGCGAGACGCTGGCGCGCGAGCTCGCCTGGTGGACGGAGCGGCTCGCCGGCGCCCCCGCGCTCCTGGAGCTCCCCGCCGACCACCCCCGCCCGGCGGTGTCCGGCTACCACGGCGGGTGCGAGCCGGTGCGCCTCCCGGCGGCGCTCCTGCGCGACCTGCAGGCGCTGGCCCGGCGCGAGGGCGCCACCCTCTACATGGTGCTGCTGGGCGCCTTCCAGGCCCTCCTCGCCCGCTGGGCCGACAGCGACGACGTGGTGGTCGGCACCACCGTGGCCGGGCGCACCCGCGCCGAGGTGGAGGGGGTGATCGGGCTGTTCATGAACACCCTGGCGCTGCGCACCGACCTCTCCGGCGACCCCTCGTTCCGCGCGCTGCTGGGGCGGGTGCGCGAGGTCACGCTGGGCGCCTGGGAGCACCAGGAGGTCCCCTTCGAGCAGGTGGTCGACGCGCTGCGCCCCGCGCGCACCCTGAGCCACACCCCGGTCTTCCAGGTGCTCTTCGAGCTGCGCGACGAGGCCCCCCCCACGGCCGCGCTCCCGGGGGTGGCGCTGCGCGAGGCGGGCGCCGAGGCCGTGGGCGGCCTCAAGTGCGACCTCTCCCTGGCGCTCACCGCCTCTCCCGGGGGGCTGGGCGGGGCGCTCCTCTACAGCACCGAGCTCTTCGAGCCCGCCACCGCGCGGCGGATGGTGGAGCAGCTGGGGCGGGTGCTGGAGCAGGTGGCGGCCGACCCGGAGCGGCGCCTCTCGCGGATCGCGCTGATGGGCCCCGACGAGCGCGCGCGGGTGGCGGCGTGGAACCGCACCGCCGCCCCCTTCCCGGCGGAGCGCTGCATCCACCAGCGCTTCGAGGCGCAGGCGCGCGCCACCCCCGGCGCCGTGGCCGTCACCTGCGGCGGCGAGGCGCTCACCTTCGCCGAGGTCGACGCGCGCGCCAACCGGCTGGCGCGCTACCTGGCGCGGCGCGGGGTGGGCCCCGAGGTGCGGGTGGGGATCTGCCTGGAGCGCTCCCCCGAGCTGGTGGTCTCCATCCTGGGGGTGATGAAGGCCGGGGGGGCGTGGGTCCCCGTCGACCCGTCGCACCCCGCCGAGCGCGTGGCCTACGTGCTGGAGGACGCCGGCTGCGAGCAGGTGCTCGCCCAGGAGCGGCTGCGCGGCCGCGTGCCGGCCTCTCTTCCGGTCGAGGTGGTGTTCGTGGACCGCGAGCGGGAGCAGATCGCCGCGCTCGGCGCGGAGCCCGTCGAGAGCGGCGTCACCCCCGGGAACCTGGCGTACGTCATCTACACCTCCGGGAGCACCGGGCGGCCGAAGGGCGTGGCCATGCACCACCGCGGGGTGGTGAACTACCTGGACTGGGGGATCGAGGCGTACGGGGCGGACCGGGGGAACGGGTCGCCGGTGTTCACCTCGATGGCGGTGGACCTCACCCTCACCAACCTCCTCCCGCTCTTCGCCGGCCGCCCCGTGCACCTCCTCCCCGAGGCGTCGCCGGTGGAGGCGCTGGCCGGCGTGCTGCGCGGCGCCCCCGGCTTCGGGGTGGTGAAGATCACCCCCCTCCACCTGGGGGTGCTGAACGCCATGCTCCGCCCCGAAGAGCTGGCCGCCTGCGCCCACACGCTGGTGATCGGCGCCGACTTCCTGACCGCCGAGCCCACCCTCCCCTGGCAGGACCACGCCCCCGGGGTGCGGCTGATGAACGAGTACGGCCCCACCGAGACGGTGGTGGGGTGCTCGGCCTACGTCCTTCCCGCGGGGCGCCACCGCGCGGGGCCCGTGCCCGTGGGCCGCGCCATCCGCAACCTCGCCTTCCACGTGCTCGACGCGCGCGGCGAGCCGGTGCCCCCCGGGCTCCCCGGCGAGCTCCACATCGGCGGCGTGGGGGTGGCGCGCGGCTACCTGGGGCGCCCCGGTCTCACCGCCGCGGCGTTCGTCCCCGACCCCTTCGCGGCGCCCGGCGCGCGGATGTACCGCACCGGCGACCGCGCGCGGTGGACGGCCGACGGCGAGCTGCTGGTGCTCGGCCGCACCGACCACCAGGTGAAGCTCCGCGGCTACCGGGTGGAGCTGGGCGAGGTCGAGGCGGTGCTCCGCCGCCACGCGGGCGTGGCCGCCGCGCGGGTGGTGGTGCGCGAGGACCGGCCGGGCGACCGGCGGCTGGTGGCCTACGTGGTGGGCGAGGCCGCCCCCGGGGCGCTGCGCGCGCACCTGCGGCGGAGCCTCCCCGAGTACATGGTCCCCGACGCCTTCGTCCCCCTCCCCGCGCTGCCGCCCACGCGCACGGGGAAGCTCGACCCGAAGACCCTTCCCGCCCCGGCGCTCCCCGCCGCGGGCGACGGGGTGGAGGGCCCGCGCAACGAGGTGGAGGCGGAGCTGGCGGCCCTCTGGGAGGCGCTGCTGGGGGTGAGCGGGATCGGGGTCACGCAGAGCTTCTTCGAGCTGGGCGGGAACTCGCTCCTGGCGCTGCGCCTCTTCGCCCGCGCCAACCGCGCGCTGGGGTGCGACCTCCCCGTGGCCACCCTCTTCGCCGGGGCCACGGTGCGCCACATGGCCGACGCGGTGCTGGAGCAGCGCCGCGCCGCCCCCGCGCTCCCCGCCGCCGTGGTCCCGCTGCAGCCGGGCGGGACCCTTCCGCCCCTCTTCTTCATCCACTCCGCCGACCGCGGGGTGATGGGCTACGTGGGGCTGGTCCGCCACCTGGGCGGCGGCCAGCCCGCGTACGGCGTCCGCGACCTGGGCGACCTCGCGCGCCCCGTCGCCCGGATCGCCGCCGAGCACGTGGCCGCGATCCGCGCGGTGCAGCCGCACGGCCCCTACGCCCTGGTGGGATGGTCGTTCGGCGGGGTGGTGGCCTTCGAGGCCGCCCTCCAGCTCCGGCGGCTGGGGGAGGCGGTGGCCTTCGTGGGGTTGATGGACACCATGTCGCCGCTGCTGATGCGCGAGTGGTCGTGGGCCACCGACGCCGAGGTGGTCGCCGGGATGGCGCGCGAGGCGGCGGAGCTGAACGGCCGCACGCTCTCCCTGGACCCCGGGGAGCTGGAGGGGATGGCGCTGGACGCCCAGCTCCGCCACGCCGTCGAGGCGCTCCGCGCCCGGGGCGCCGTGCCGGCCGACTACGACGGCGCCGCGCTGGAAGAGGCGGTGCGCACCGTCCGCGCCCGCGAGGCGAGCGGGTCGGCGTACGCGCCCGGACGCTTCGACGGCGTCCTCACCCTCTTCCGCGCCGAGGACGGCGGCGAGCGCCGCGCGCGCTTCTTCGCCGCCCGCGGCGACGACGACGAGCGGCGCGCGCTCGGCTGGTCGCCCCTCGCCACGGCCCCGGTGGAGGTGGTCGACGTCCCCGGCACCCACGTGACGCTCGGCGCGGAGCCGAACGTGGCCATGCTCGCGCGCCGGATGCGCGAATCGCTCGCCGCCGCCCGGGAGCGCGCGGCCCACTCCGCAACGCACGGGCTCCAGTCATGATCCAGCACGCCCCCGCGCTCCCCGCCGCGCGCGGCGACGACGTGGACGACGCGGTGCTCGACGGGTCGCGACGCGTGGACCGCGGGACCGCCGAGCGCGGGCGGCTTGCGCCGGCCACTGCGCTCTACCCGCCCGCGGAGGCGTGCCGCGCCGGCCATGCCGAGGTGCACGCGCACCACGGCGAGATCGTGCAGGGGCTCTTCTACTCGAGCGACGGCCAGGTCGAGCACGGGCTGGTGACGCTCCCCTGCCCGCTCTTCCGCGCCCGGGCGCGCTTCCGCCCGCTGCGCGCGGGGCCGCTCACGGTGGAGCCGCGCGACCGGGCGCGGGCGCACCTGGCGGCGCGGCTCACCCTCGACGCGCTGGGGCGCGCCGGGTGGGGCGGGGCGCTGCGCATCGAGAGCAACGTGCCGCTGCGGTGGGGGTGCGGCTCGTCCACCACCGACGTGCTCGCCACCGTCCGCGCCGTGGCCGCCGCCTTCGGCGCCGCGCTGCAGCCGGCGTGGATCGCGCGGCTGTGCGTGGCCGCGGAGACCGCGTCGGACTCGCTCATGTTCGCGCCCGACCGGGCCGTGCTCTTCGCGCAGCGCCGCGGGAGCCTGCTCCTGGACCTGGGCGGCCCGCTCCCGGCGGTGCGGGTGCTGGGCTTCAACACCGAGGCCGGGCGCGGGGTGGAGACGCTCTCCCTCCCGCCCATCGCCTACAGCGCGTGGGAGGTCGAGGCGTTCCGGCCCATCCTGGGGCTGCTCCGCCGCGCGGTGGAGCGGCAGGACCCGGCGCTGCTGGGGCGGGTGGCCACCGCCAGCACCGTCATCACCCAGCGGCATCGTCCCAAGCGGTGCATGCCGCGGCTCCTGCGGCTCGCGGCAGAGGCGGGCGCGCTGGGGGTGCAGGTGGCGCACAGCGGCACCGTGGCCGGCTTCCTCTTCGAGCCCGGCCCCGGCGCGGCGGAGCGCATCGGGCGGGCGCGCGCCGGCCTGGAGCGGCTGGGCCTGCGGGGCAGCTGGGAGTTCTCGACCGACGACCTTTCCCCCCGGCCGGAGCCTGTCTCGTGAGCGGCACCCTGGTCAACGCGAACTTCGTGGACGCCATCGCCCTTCCCCGCGTGGTGTGGCTGCGCCCCAACCTGATCGGCCTCGCCTTTCCGCTGATGAAGCTGCTCCCCGCGCGCTTCATCGTGCGCAAGGCGCTGGAGGAGGGCGAGCTGCGGCCGGGCGGGATGATCGCCGAGACCACCTCGGGGACCTTCGGCCTGGCGCTGGCGATGGTGGCCCGTCTCCAGGGGCACCCGCTCACGCTGGTGAGCGACCCCGCCATCGACGCGCCGCTCAGGCGGCGGCTGGAGGACCTGGGCGCCAGCGTGCACATCGTCCGCGAGCCGGGGCCCACCGGCGGCTTCCAGCAGGCGCGCCTGGAGGTGCTGGAGCGGGTGCTGGCCGAGAACCCCGGCAGCTTCTGCCCGCGGCAGTACGGCAATCCCCACAACCCCGGGAGCTACGCCCCCTGCGCCGAGCAGCTCGCGCACGCCACGGGCGGCATCGACTGCCTGGTGGGGTCGGTGGGCTCCGGCGGCTCGATGTGCGGGATCTCGTCGTACCTGCGCCTCCTCTTCCCCGACCTCACCGTGGTCGGGGTCGACACCCACCGCAGCGTGATCTTCGGCCAGTCCGACGCGGGGAGCGGGCGGCTGCTGCGCGGCCTGGGGAACAGCCTGATGCCGCCCAACGTGGACCACACCGCCTTCGACTGGGTGCACTGGGTGGGCGCCGCCGAGGCCTTCCACGCCACCCGCCGGCTGCACCGCGAGCACGCGCTGTTCATGGGCCCCACCAGCGGCGCGGCCTGGCTGGTGGCCGAGTGGTGGGCGCGCGAGAACCCCGACGCGCTGACCGCCGTGGTGCTCCCCGACGAGGGCTACCGCTACCAGGACACCGTCTACGACGACGCCTGGCTCGACGCCCGGGGGGTGCGGCTGGACGCGGCGCCCGGCGGGCCGGTGGAGTGGGAGCGCCCCCACGACGGCGGCGATCCGTGGTCGTTCCACCGCTGGGGCCGCCGCAGCCTCGCCGAGGTGATGGGCACGGCCGCGGTGCGGGAGCGGGCCGCGTGACCCCGCCGCGCGGCCGCGGGGCATTGCCGCCGGTGGAGAGCGGCACCGGCGGAACGGAACGCCGGCTCGTGCGTACGGCCCGGGAGATGAAGTACGTCCCCGTTGCGGTCGCGGCCCGGCCCGGGGCGTACGCCTTCCTCCCCGGCGGCGGCGCGCCGGCGGTGTTCCGCGTCCCCCGCAGCGGCGAGGACACGCATGGCTGACGCACGCATCACCGGGCTCTCGCGCTGGCGCGCGCTCCTGGAGATCCTCCGGGACACCGGGCGCGGGCGCCTGGCGGGGTTCGCGGTGCTGACTCTGGCGGCGGGGCTCCTTCCCACGGCGGTGATCCTGGCCACCGGCCGGCTCGTGGCCGCCATCCCCGGCGCGGTGGCGCCCGGGGCCGGCGCCGCGGCGGCGCGCCCCGCGCTGCTGGCCCTGGCCGGCCTGGCGGCCGCGCTCGCCCTGCTCGCGCTGGCCGGCAACGCCCTGGCGCAGGTCGCGCGCGCGATCGACGCCGCCTTCACCCTCGAGGTGCACCACCGCGTCGCCCGCGTGACCCTGGGCACCCCGGGGCTGGCGCCGCTCGAGGACCCCCGTCTCGCGGACGAGCTGCAGGCGATCGACGACGCCGGCAGGCGCGGCGTGCTGCAGCGGACCACGGTGGCGCTCTCCAACGTCGCCACCACGCGGCTGCGCGGCCTCGGCGCCTTCGCGGTGCTGCTCGCCTTCCACGGGTGGGCTCCGCTCCTGCTGGCGCTGGCGTGGCACCTGACCAACCGCGTCTACCTGCAGGCCACGGAGAACGGCGTCAGCGTCAACATGAGCGACGGCGCGGTGCGGCTGCGGCGCGCCGAGTACCTGCGCGCGCTGGCGCTCGAATCGCCCGCCGCCAAGGAGGTGCGGGTGTTCGGGCTGGGCGGGTGGCTGGTGGGCCGCTACGGCGACGCCTGGCTCGACGCGCTCACGGTGATGTGGAAGAGCCGCCGGGCGAACCGCGCCATCACCGCCGCCGCCACCCTCGCGCTGGCGCTCTCGCACGCGGCGGTGCTCGGCGCGCTGGGGATGGAGGCGGCCCGCGGCCAGGTGGCGGGCGGCGCGCTGCTGGTCTTCGTGCAGGCGGTGATCGCCACCGCCGACCTGGGGATGATCGGCGACTGGCAGTGGTTCCTCGCCCAGTCGATGGCCGTGGCGGAGCGCGTGGCCGGCCTGCGCGCGCGGGTGCCGTCCGCGCCCGCCCCGGTAGCGCCCGGGGAGGCCGCCCCGCCCGCGGCCGTGCGCGGCGGAAAGGTCGCCGTGCGGCTGGAGGGGGTGCGGTTCACCTACCGGGGGCGCGAGCGCCCCACCCTCGACGGGCTCGACCTGGAGATCCCCGCCGGCCAGTCGCTCGCCATCGTGGGCGAGAACGGCGCGGGGAAGAGCACGCTGATCAAGCTGCTCTGCGGGCTGTACGAGCCCGACCGGGGGCGGGTGACGCTGGACGGCGGCGCCACGCCGCTGCAGGCGCGGCGGCGGATCGGCGTCATCTTCCAGGACTTCGTGCGCTACCCGCTGCCGCTGCGCGAGAACGTGGGCTTCGGCAGCCTCCCGCTGCTCGGCGACGAGCGGGCGCTGCGGGGCGCGCTGCACGACGCGGGCGGCGCCGGGCTCCTGGCGGGGATGGAGCGCGGGTGGGACACGGTGCTCTCGCGGGAGTTCGAGGGCGGGGTGGACCTCTCGGGGGGGCAGTGGCAGCGGGTGGCGCTGGCCCGGGCGCTGGCCGCGGTGCGCGGCGGCGCCGGGCTGCTGATCCTGGACGAGCCCACCGCCGCGCTCGACGTGCGCGCCGAGGCCGAGCTCTTCGAGCGCTTCCTGGCGGTCACCCGGGGCGTCACCACCATCCTGGTCTCGCACCGGCTCTCCAGCGTGCGCCGCGCCGACCGCATCGTGGTGATCGACGGGGGGCGGGTGGTGGAAGACGGCACCCACGACGCGCTGGTGCGCGCGGGCGGCCGCTACGCCGCGATGTTCGCGCTCCAGGCCGAGCGCTTCGCCCTGGCGCTCCCCGCGCACGAGGCCGCGGGCCGGGAGGCGTGCGATGCGTGAGCAGTGGCGCGCGGTGGCCCTGCTGGTGCGGACCGCGTGGAAGACCGACCCCTGGCGCTCGGCCGGGCTGCTGCTGGAGCCCATCAGCTTCCTGCGCGTTCCGCTGTTCGCCTGGTTCCTGGGCCTCATGGTCGACGGCGCCTTCCGCCACGACGCCCGCCTGCTCGCGGCGGGCGCGGCGGGGATCACCGCCACCCGGGTGCTCTGGTTCCTGGGGCGCTGGAGCGGGAGCTGGATCCGCAACCGGCTCACCGAGGAGGTGGGCTTCGCGCTGGACCGCGAGCTCGCCACCCTCAGCGCGGAGCTCCCCGGCCTGGAGCACCACGAGCGCCCCGAGGTCCAGGACCGGCTGGAGCTGCTGCGGCAGCAGCAGGGGATCCTGGGGAGCTCGCTCAACACCCTGATCTACACCGTCAACACGGTGGTCACGGGGGTGAGCACCCTGGCGGCGCTCGCCTTCGTGAGCCCCTGGCTGCTGCTGCTGGTGCCCTTCGCGCTCACCGCCCTCCCCATCGCCGCGGTGCAGCAGCGCTGGCTCGCGGCGGCCGAGGCGCGCTCCGCGCCGCTGCACCGCCGCGCGCGCCACCTGCAGGGCCTCACGGTCGACCGCAACGCCGGGATGGAGCTGCGGGTGTTCGGGCTGGAGACGGAGATCCTGGGCCGCTTCCGCCGCGCCTGGAGGGAGGCGCAGGGGCTGGCGCTCGCGGCGGGGCGCCGGGGCGCGCTGCTCGACGCGGGCGGCGACCTGCTCTTCCTGGCCGGCTTCGTCGGGGCCGTGGCGCTCATGCTGTGGCGGGCGCGCCGCGGCCAGGCCACGGTGGGCGAGGTGGTGATGGCGGTCTACCTGGCGCAGCAGGTGAGGTCGGGGGTGGTGGAGCCGATCCGGCTGGCGGGCTACCTGGGCGAGATGCTGCGCGCCGCCGGCCGGATGCTCTGGCTGCAGGACTACGCGCGGGAGATGGGCCGCGCCCGCTCCGGCACGCGCCCGGTGCCCGGCCGGCTGGACGACGGCATCGTCTTCGACCGCGTCTCGTTCCGCTACCCCGGCACCGACCGCTGGGCGCTGCGCGACGTCTCGCTGCGCATCCCCGCGGGCGCGGTGGTGGCGCTGGTGGGCGAGAACGGGTCGGGGAAGACCACGCTGGTGAAGCTCCTCTGCCGGATGTACGAGCCCACCGAGGGGCGCATCCTGGTGGACGGGGTGGAGCTGGCGGAGATCGAGGTGGACGGGTGGCGCCGGCGGCTGGCGGCGGCGTTCCAGGACTTCGCCCGCTTCGAGCTCGCGGCGGGGCACACGGTCGGCGTGGGCGACCTGCCGCGGCTGGGCGACCGCGCCGCCGTGCACGCCGCGCTGGAGCGTGCCGGGGCCGCCGGCGTGCTCGACACCCTGCCGGCGGGCGTGGACACGCAGCTCGGCGCGCGCTGGGAGGGCGGGGTGGACCTTTCCACCGGGCAGTGGCAGAAGCTGGCGCTGGGCCGCGCGCTGATGCGCGAAGACCCGCTGGTGCTCTTCTTCGACGAGCCGACGGCGTCGCTCGACGCGCTGGCCGAGCACGCGCTCTTCGAGCGCTACACCCGCGAGGCGCGCGCCGGCGCCGCGCGCGGGGCCATCACGCTGCTGGTGTCGCACCGCTTCTCCACCGTCCGCTCCGCCGACCTGATCCTGGTGATCGAAGGCGGCGGCGTGACCGAGCTGGGCGCGCACGACGAGCTGCTGCGGCGCGAAGGCCTCTACGCCGAGCTCTACCTCCTCCAGGCGCGCGCCTACCAGGCCGTGGAGCCGGCGTCGTCCTGAGCCGGCGAAGGAACGCTCTCCGGGGGGACGTGGAGGCGCGGGACGGCTCCCCCGCGCCTCCCGCGCTCCCGTCTCGGCGGGTCGACCGTGCATGCAGTCGACGGCTGGGCTCACCCGGAGTCAACGGAGGAGTCGACGGAGAGCTGCCTTGTCTTTCCTCCGTTTCCCCCGTTGATTCGGTGTGATGCCATTTCCGATGGTTGATTGTGCATTTCAGGCAAACAGATTGGTCTCACCCGGAGCACCGGAGGACCAGAGGAACACGCGCGGTTCTCCGGTCCTCCGGTCCTCCGGGTGAGGCATTTTCCTCTTGTCGGAAGGCGCAACCGTCCGGGGAAAGCGGTATGAGAGCCCGGTCAGCTCAGGACCTTGCCGCCGCGAAGGGCGCGGGCGGCGCACACCGGCGGGTGAGGAGGGGCGGATGCGACTGGAAGAGGCTCGCGCGCTGGTGACGGGGGCGGCCAGCGGGCTGGGGTACCGCTTCGCGCTGGAGCTGGCGCGCGCCGGGGCGCGGGTGGCGGCCGTGGACGTCGACGGCGAGGGGCTGCGGAGGCTCGCGGCCGAGGCGGCGGGGCTCCCCGGCCGGGTGGAGACGCTGGTCGGCGACGTGTCGGACGAGGCGGCGGTGAAGGGGTTCGTGCGCGAGGCGTCGGAGCGGCTGGGGGGGATCAGCGTGCTGGTGAACAACGCGGCCGTGCTCCTGGACGGGGTGCTGGTGACGGAGGAGGAGGGATGGATCCGGCGCCTCCCCACCGCGCAGTGGCGGAAGGTGCTCGACGTGAACCTCACAGGGCAGTTCCTCTGCGCCCGCGAGGTGGCGGCTGCCATGCTGGAGCGGCGCGAGCCGGAGGGAGTGATCGTGAACCTCTCGTCGCTGGCACGCGTGGGGAACGCGGGGCAGTCGGGATACGCGGCATCCAAGGCCGGGCTCGACGCGGCCACGCGCACCTGGGCGCTGGAGCTGGCCGGCGACGGCATCCGCGTGGCGGCGATCGCGCCGGGCGTCATCCAGACCCCGATCCTGGAGAACATCTCCGGCGAGGCGCGCTCGGCGCTCCTGGCCGGCATCCCCGTCGGGCGCTTCGGCGACCCGTGGGAGGTATGGCTCGCATTGCGCTTCGTGCTGGAGTGCGGCTTCTTCACCGGACGCGTGATCGAGGTGGACGGCGGCGCGCAGATGTGACGACCTCGGGATCGCGGCCCGTCCCGTCGCAGGCACGATGCGCCCTTTTCGCACGGGGATCCACCGAGGAGCCCCGGCGTTACGGTTTGCCGTGGCCGTGGTTTTTGCGTGGCCTTATACTCCGTTGGCCGTGGGTTCGAGTCCCACCCCGGCCCATGATCCAGATCATTCCCAAGCCGTTATCTCCTTGGAGATTCCGCCTTCCGGCGCGCCCGTGTTCCTGCTCGCCGACAGCCAGCTCCTCTTCTCGTCGCCCGGGGGGCGCCCGCTGCTGGCCGAGGCCGTGGCCGCCATCGAGAGCCCGGAGCCGCGCGCGGCCTACGTGGGCGCCGCCAACGGCGACCGGCCCGAGTACTACTCGATCTTCGAGGGCGCCATGGAGACGGTCGGCGTGCGCGACCGGCGCATGATCCTCTCCGGCTACTCCGCCCAGGACCGCGCGTACCTCCGCTCCGCCGACCTCATCGTCCTGGCCGGCGGCGACGTGGGCGCCGGGCTGCGCGTGCTGCGGGCCACGGGGATGGACGACGACATCGACGAGCGGCACCGGGAGGGCGCGGTGCTGGTCGGCGTCTCGGCGGGGGCGGTGCACCTGGGCGCCCTGGGCTGGCTCGGCGACGAACCCGCCGAGGGTGAGCTCGTCGGCGCGCTGGAGATCGTCCCCTTCTCGGTGGACGCGCACGACGAGGCGAGCGGATGGCGGCGTCTCCGGCGGCTCCTCGCCGGCGCGCTCCCCGGCAGCTTCGGGATCGGCGTGCCGTTCGGCGGCGGGATCATCCACCACCCCGACGGCACCGTGGAGCCGGTGGGGCGCAGCGCCGTGGAGCTCCGCGTGGAAGACGACCGGATCATCGAGTCGATCCTGTACCCGCCCGATCGCTCGCCGCCGCCGGCGGAGTGAACGGTCAGGGCCGGAAAGACGTTTCACACAGAGGGACCAGAGGAACCAGAGGAGGGTTCTCCTGGTCCCTCTGGTTCCTCTGTGTGAAACGTTCTGTTCTGTATCAGCGCCGGCGGGCGCAGCCGTGGGCCTGGACCTGGGCGCGGAAGCGGCGGGCGGCGTCGGGGAGATGGTCGCGGCGGGCGCGCAGGGTGGCGGCGAGGGGGGCGGAGCGTACGACGTATTCGCGCGGCATCCGCCCGATCGCGGCGGCGATGGCGCGGTCGGAGAGGGCGCGCGCCATCGCGGCCGCGGTGGAATCCCAGGCGGAGACGGGCAACCCGCAGAGCAGGCGCGCGTCCAGCTCCTGCGACTTCGCCAGCAGGCCCCGCAGGTTGCGGTAGTCGGCGTCGAAGCGCACGACCTTGCGGTCGAAGTTGCGGGCCAGGCCGGGGAGCACGCCCCCGTAGTCGGTGAACGCGTAGTCGCGGTCGCGCGGGATGGGGAACCAGGTGCCGCCGCCGCGCTCCAGCCGCCCCCATTTCAGCTGGCCGGCGTGCCGGTCTCAATCTCCCAGGTAGATGCTGGTGGAGGCGGGCTTGTTGCGCGGGAGCCCGGCGGCGCCTGCCGGTCACGATCGACGAGCTGGCGGCGCGCCTCAACGGAAGAGGCATTCGGTTTTAGGTTTAGGGGGCGTAATCCTGATCGAAGCGCGTGCCGGCGCGGCCGGACTGGAGACGCGGCTGAAACCCCGTTTGCCACCCACCCGGCCTCGGTGCGTTCGGCCAGCGCAGTCATGATGAGCCTGTATCCGCCGTCTCGCCGAGCGTATAGAAGGGGGGAGCTTCCGAAGCTCGGCGATGGCTCGGATTGACGCATTGTATCCCGTTCGAGCGCACCGGTTGCCGGAGGAGTTCCAGGCCGCAGAGCAGAAGGGGCATGCGCGTCGCCAGCGATTCTCCCGTTCCTCGGCGCGTAGATGACTCGCCAACGAGCGGCACATTCGCGGGGCAATTGGACGCGCCTGTCCCACACGCGCGGAAGACGTGCTGTCCAGTGGCTGATGACGAAATCCTTGACGCAAGTTTTTCCTGCCTGTACCATATTTGCCTGTTGTGTCCCTTCGACGTCCCACCAAGTACCTCAAATCATCCGGAATTGGACAATGGGCGGTTTGCGATTTCCGCGTTTCAAATTTTCTGACGGCAACGGTTTAGAGTATTTATTCACACTTTATCGGATTGCTGCGCTCCGTTTGGCCCTACCCTTGCTGCCTGAAACCAACATCGCCCCGTTCGCGACCGGTTCGCTCCTGCCGATCCGGGAAGATGCGCGCGCGCGACGTCCCTCAAGCCCGGCCCTCCCGTCCGCGGGTGTACCCAGTTCTGCGGAGCGACCAATGTGCGAGCCGTGCCGGCGATCAGTTTCATTCGTCATTCGCCTCCCCAGGCTTGGATCCGTGCATCCGTGCCCAGTGATAAGCTTCCGGAGTTCTCCCCCGCGGTTTTCGGCGGTCACTCTGGTGTTGAGCTTCGGGCTGATGACGGGGCCGGCCGCGTGCCAGTCGGAGGCCAGTGTCCAGGCGAGGGACAGGATCAACGACGTGGTCACCTGGAAGAAGCAGATCACACTCGAGGAAAATCACGCGGTCCGGACCGTCCTGCCCACCCTGACCATTGCGCCCAACGGGGATTTCCTGGTCGCGGACCTGAGAGAAGCGCAGATTCGCCGTTACTCGCCTGACGGAAGGCTACTCGGCCGTACCGGGTCCGAAGGAAACGGCCCCGGGCAGTTTACGAAGCTCGCGGCGGCGGTGCGGCTCCCCAGCGGGCGAATCGTAGCGGTCGACATGAGCGGCAGGCTGGCCGTTTTCGATGGGTCGGGAAGGGCGCTGCTACAAACGGAGCGCGTGCTCCTGACGCCACTGTACGATGCCGGGGCGATCAACGACACCATGGTAGCCCTGGTGGGCCGAGCGCCGGGGCAGCTCAACGGGCCGCTGGTTCACATCTGGAACCTTCGAAGCAATCGGATCACGAGGAGCTTCTTCACGGTACCTCCTCATCCAGACCGGCTCGATAATGCCTATGCCTTCAGCGGATGGGCGGATGTTGTGGTCCGGGGCAATACCGCAGCGGTCGTTTACGCCCTGACCGACACAGTCTATTTCTACAAGACGGATGGCACCTTCCTCCGCAAGCTGCCCATCCCGTTTCAACACTTCCGGAGGCTGCGCGAACCGCTGCCCGTAAACGGCTCGCCTCGTGAACAGCAGGACTGGCGATCTTCGTACTCCCGGATCTCTCAGCTTTTCTGGGCACCGGACGGCACGATCTACGTTCAGTACTTCGATTCGGTGGATCTTCAGCCTCAATGGCGTCTGCTCGGCATGAATTCAACCGGCCAACTGAAGTTCGATCTCCTTGACTCGCCACGGCTGCTCGCCGTTTCTCCGCAAGACTCGTCGCTCGTCTTTTTGGATCCCCTTTCCGAGACACCCAACGTATGGTCCGTCGCACGATTATCGCGCTGAGTCTCAGTGCAGCCGCCCTGGGTTCCCCCGGCCTGGGCACGTCGGCAGCGGCTCAGGCATCCGCCTCGTTCGCCGTCATGCGCGGCAGCCCCGCGCCCCGGCTCTCAAACGCCCGGAGCGAGAGCCAACTCGTCGTTCAATGGGTGTTCCGCGCCGCAGACCTGCTGACGTGTCGCACCTCGGCGGCCGAGCTCCGCCACGCGCAGATGCAATTCGGGAATCACGTTCAGGTCTCGGTCGTTGCCGTCGACGTAGATCCGGGAGTCGTCCGTGCACTGCTGCGCTCGGAGCGCGTGGTGGCCGACGTGGTTCACCTCAGTGAACGAGAGTACGCGCGCGACTTTGGCGCGGTCCAGACACCGGTTGTCTTCGTGGTCCGATCCGGCCGCGTGACGGAGATGTTCGCCTCAGGCAACACCGAGGGTGGCGGTCGCCGCAGCAGCGCGTCGCTGAACTCCTACCTGGCGACCCAGTTGCAGCGACCCGCATCACCGGCTCTGGCTGCCCGAACTCACCCCTGAACCTGGCGAAAGGAGATCGAAGATGAAGCGTGGGCTTTCCTGGCGTGTGCGTCTCTGTCTGATCGCGGCGGCGGTCTTCACACCGTGTGCCGTAGGCGTCCAGACGATCAGGGCCGAACCCGACGACGGTCCCGTGTACCGGCTGTGGGAAGGTCCCTACGGTGATCCGTACTGTGGCGGTGCGTGCGGGGGACCCTGCTGCCGCATCGTGCCGGTCCAGATCACCACCAACACTTCCTCCACGCATCTGTTCTCGTTCCCGTTGTGGTAAGAGGCCGCGGAGGTGCACGTCTGCACACACGACGGTCCCGGTAGGTCGATCGAGAAAACACGAGGCGCACCGCTCGTCCGGCGGTGCGCCTCAATTTGCTCATTATCTGAGTGCCCCGTGCGGTTCGGAGAGGAAGGTCCTTGCGTCACGGCAGCCCGGCGAGCACTCATATGCGGCCTTCTGACCCGAGAAATCGATGACCCCGGTCGTTCGTACGCGCGTGGTTGTTGCCGGCGCGGCAATCGCCCTCGCCGCCTGCAGGGCCCCATCGGCAGAGGACGGAACGGAGTTCCGGCCGGTGGATCCGTACGCCGGAACGTTCCCGGAATGGGAAGTCGTGCACGGAGCCACAGGCTTCCAGCACCTCGAGTTGAGGGATGACGCGCGGGAGGGATACGGGACTTTCACAGGTCAGAGCGATGTCACAGCTCACGACAGGGTGCTGCACTACGTCAGCAACGGTCTCTGGGCCGATACTCTCGCGTCCCGATTGACCCGGGCCGAAGCTTCCCAGTTTGCGCTCGGTCCGGATGGCCGCACTGGCTGGGCTCGTGATCCGTCCGGCAGGCTCGTTGGCCGCCTGCTGAACGGGAACTGGTCGTTCACGAGGTTTCCCACCCTCACGAACCCGGCGGCAGAGGTCTGGTACGACCTTTTTGAACAGAAGTTCGCCGCGCTCGTCGCGGATGGCTCTCCCGCTCCAGCGACTCCTCCAGCTGCCGCGCACGTAGCCTTGTTCGACGGCCGGACCTGGGTTGAGCAGCCGAACACCACCACTTCGCTGCCGGGAAAGGTCCGGCGCAACCCCGCAGATGGCCGCTGGTGGCGACTCGACAGCCGGTCCGGGGTGCTGACGTACTACGGCGGTGGTCGCGAGGCGACGTTACCCGGCGTTCAGGATTTCTGGATTGGAGCGGGCGGGGCGGCGCGAGCGGTCAACTCGGGCGGGCAGCTCCTCGTACTCCACGGCGGCGAGTGGCGACGGGAGGCCACTCTCCCGGCCGGCGGTCAATATTCCCTGTGGTTCAATCGCGACGGCAGCAAAGGCTTCGTTTACGGTCTCGGCGGTATTGCGATGGAGCTCACCAACGGCCGCTGGCGAGCTTCAGCCATGAATACACTCGGGGGAGCGGATCTGAGCGGCCTCTGGCTCAACGGGGCACTTACCGAAGGCTGGGCGGTCGGGCTCCATGGGCAGGTACTCCATTACTTCGAGGGATCGTGGCGAAAGGCTCCTGTCGCGAACGGCGACACTACGAATTGGACTGACGTCGCTCTCACGCGCTCGGGTGACCACGGCTGGATGGTCGGGTTCGGCGGAGCGATCGCTGAATATGATTCCGGCGCCTGGCGACGGCTCACACGGTCGCCAACAGAGCAACCGATTTCCAGCCTTTGGCTTGATCCGGATGGCAAGACGGGGCTTGCACTCAGCGGCGACGGCATTCTCCGTCTCGCGGATGGTGCGTGGACGCTGCTCAGCCCGCCTCGCCGGCAAGTTCTGGCGAAAGCAATCATCCTCGCCGGCCCGCCGGACAGGGTGTGGATCGACGGTCCGGGTTCGGAGCGTTTCTCCGTCAAGCCGTTTCATCTTGGCGAAGGAGGGGAGCTGCGCTCTGGAGTGGATTCGTTGAATGAACGCTATGAAGTCATGCGTATGTGGTCGGAGCCTGGCTTCCGCACCTGGGCCGTCGGAGTCGACACGACCAGCCGCGTTGGCGAGTACTCGCTGCTCAAGGTGCAAGGCCATGAGTTGAGTCCGCGCGCAACACTTCAATTCATGCCCCGGGTGCTCTGGATGAGCGAGGACGGCGGTCGGGGGGTGATGGCCACTGGCAATGGCCATGACTCCTTCTCTTTTGTTCTCGATGGCGACTCGGTTTATGCTCGCCGGTTACCGGTAGGGCAGCTCTCCCGCCTCTGGCTCGATGCACACGCGGTGAGCGGGTGGGCAGTTGGTGATGGAGGCCTGATCGTTCGCATCGTGCCACACGAGCTTCCACGGCCACGACTGGTTTCGAACGGGAAGGATGTCGCCGAGCTGAAGGGCTCGCACGAGCTCCGCTTCGGCCCACCGCCACTACGCAGCAAGGTGGTGGGAGTAGCGCTCACCGAAGGGGGGGAGGTCGTTCGCTCGTTTCACAGCCCGGAACACTACCGGGTAGAGCCGGTCGGAGACAGTGTCCTGAAGATCGTGTTCACGGGAGCACGGGCCTACGCCACGCCATTCGAGCACCACAATGTGCGGCTGCGTGTGACGCTGGAATACCCGATCTCGGAGCCTGCGTACCACGTCGTGTACCAGACGGGAGAGATTCCACTCTCCGGGCATTCCGCTCAATGGTGGGGTATCCGGATCGTTGGAGGATTCATCATCCTCAACCTGGGGCTGGTCCTGCTCGCGATTCCTTTCCGGCGGACTCGTCGAATCATATTCAGCGAGACCGGTTCAAAGTTCATCAGCCTCTGGGTCGGCAAATACGTGCTGATCGATTTCTTCGCGACGTACGTGCTCCGCCCCTCCTGGCTGTTCCTGGATTTTCGTCGGCGGATGCGTGCCCACCATCCTGCGGTGGCGCATTGGCGAGCCCAGACCTTCGTCGCTCCCGAGGTCAGCCTTCCCCAGCCTCCACCGGTTCGAACGCGTCGGAGTCCGCGGCGCAGGAAGGCTGCGCGGGCGGACAACGAGCAGTGGAAGACGGTCTATCGGACCATGCGTGAGTCCGGGGCCCAAGGGGTGTTTGTAGTCCAGGGTCGTTCGGGATTGGGAAAGACCGCCCTGCTCGAGAACTGGGCCGCGTTCGCGCTGGAACTGGGCGACACGCCCTTCCTCATCCGGCTGGGGGACCGCAGCGCGGCCGATGAAGCGCGGACGCTGATGGAGCAGTGGGGCGCTTTCCCCTCCGATGCGCCTCCCCTCTTCCAGGGTGGGGGGTTCGTCTTCCTCCTGGATGGCCTCAACGAGGATCTCCACCGGGGCGAAACGGGAGACTTCGTGCGGCGGCTCGTCGGCCGGAATCTCGTGATCGTCGCGAGCCAGGTGTCGCCGGGCTGGGAGGGGAACGTTCCGGTCTTCGACGTGAACCTGCAGCCATTCGGCCGGCCCCAGCTCGAGAGCCTGCTGCCGCGGGAGGCTGTCGACCAGATACTCGCGAACGAACGCCTCCTGGAGTGGGCGCGGCTGCCCCAGGCCGCCATCCTGCTCCGCGAGTACTGGCAGGCGAAGAAAACGCTCCCCGAGGCTCAGGTCGAGCTCTACGCGGCGCTCGTCGACAACCTGGACGATCCCGCGCTGGTCGCGAAGCTCGAGTATAGGGCATGGGAGTTGTTCACGTCCAACCGGGTGCGGTTCGTCGCCGACGAGTCGATTCCCCAGAGTGATCTCGAGCGCGCCCGAGACGCCGGCATTCTCACCCGGCGAGAAGAGGGCTCCGGCATCCATTTCATGTTCGTCCATGAACGGGTGAGCCGCTTCCTCGTCGCGCGCTACCTGCGTCGCCAGCCGGCGCAGCCTCTCCACAAGTGGAACGAGTCGCTCGCTGCTGGAGTGGAGCGGCAGCAGTGGACTCTCGTTCTGGAGTTCTGGGCGGAACTCATTGCCCTGGACGAACGGGATAGATTGGTCGGCGCGGGACGGTACGAAGCCTTCCTCGACGACGTGAAAACGTTCTCCGTTCCCGCTCTTCGGATCCTTTCTCCCGAGGCAGGCCGATTGGAGGATCTCGGCTTCGTTACCCTCTCGCCCGGCTTCTTCCGACGGGTGGCGGACGCGCTGGCGGGGCCAAACTGATCAAACGCGTCTCACGCAGAGACGCAGAGTCACGGAGGGCAGCCGTGGGCCTGGACCTGGGCGCGGAAGCGGCGGGCGGCGTCGGGGAGGTGGTCGCGGCGGGCGCGCAGGGTGGCGGCGAGGGGGGCGGAGCGTACGACGTACTCGCGCGGCATCCGCCCGATCGCGGCGGCGATGGCGCGGTCGGAGAGGGCGCGCGCCATCGCGGCCGCGGTGGAATCCCAGGCGGAGACGGGCAACCCGCAGAGCAGGCGCGCGTCCAGCTCCTGCGACTTCGCCAGCAGGCCCCGCAGGTTGCGGTAGTCGGCGTCGAAGCGCACGACCTTGCGGTCGAAGTTGCGGGCCAGGCCGGGGAGCACGCCCCCGTAGTCGGTGAACGCGTAGTCGCGGTCGCGCGGGATGGGGAACCAGGTGCCGCCGCCGCGCTCCAGCCGCCCCCATTTCAGCTGGCCTTCGTGCCGGTCCCAATCCCCCAGGTAGACGTCCATCAGGCGCACGGCCAGGTACGCCCGCGCGTCCACCCGGTCGCGCGGCGCCCGGCGCAGGGCTTCCCACAGCGCCTCCGTATCCTCCACCCGTGCGGCGCCCGCGAAGCCCGCCTGGGGGACCTCCTGCAGCGTTCCGGGGAGCCCTCCGAAGTCGGCGCGGAACTCGCCCAGCGCGGGGACGTCCGGCATCACCCCGAAGCGCGGGGTGGCGTTCGGAATGCCCGCCGCATCCTCCAGCCCCGCCGCGACCAGCGCCGCCCCCGGGTGCAGCGCGCTCACCTGGTCCTGGCGGATGCGCCCCATCAGCGCGCGGGCCAGCGGCGACAGCGCCTGCGCCTGGTCCTTGTCGAGCGAGCGGAACACGTACTCGCGGCCGTCGGCGCCCCGCAGCCGCAGCGCGCGCGTCTGCCGCCCACCCCCGCGCCGCAGCGGCGTGAGCCCGCCCGCGAAGCCGCGGAGGTCCACCAGCGGCGCGCGGATGGGGATGGCCCACAGCGCCCGGTGGCCGTCTCCCATCCAGAACCGGTGGAAGGCCGAGGCGCGGTAGCGGGGCGCGACCGCGACGACGACTTCGCCCGCGCCCGCGGGAGTCCAGCGCGCCCGCGGGATGCCGGGGCGGGGCAGCCCACAGGTGCCGGCCGCCGCCACGCCCGCGGCGATGCCGAGCGCGACGGCCCCCCGCCGGAGCGCGCGGGACCGGCGCCGGGGCGGCCGCGGCTCCGCGGGCTCGCGCGTGGTCGGGGGGGAGGGTTCGGTCGCGGTCGCCATCGCATCGCCGAGGAGTGGGCGTCGGGTCCACGGCTGTTTTAGCAGGAACCTTGCCCGCGAGCTCTCCGCGTCTCCGCGCCTCTGTGTAAGGCGATCCGTCTGGCGGGTTGCCGTGAGCCCGGAGCCGCTCTACACTCGGGATCTCGCACGCTCGACAGGCACTCCTTTCGACCGGGAGCTCGACTCATGCGCGGGATCGCCGCTGTGCTGGCCCTGCCGATCGCCACACTCCTCGCCGCGTGCGCGCCGCGTCAGGGCGCGCCGGCGGACACCGCCTCGGTTCCCGCCCGCGCGCAGGGCGCGATGCCGGCGGGCGCCAACGAGGTGCAGGCGCGCCTGGCCGCGTCGCCGCGGCACGGGGAGTGGGCGATGGTGGGCGCCGGGCCCGGCGACAGCGTGCGCGCGTGGATCGTCTACCCCGAGCGGCGGGACCGCGCGCCGGTGGTGGTGGTCGTGCACGAGATCTTCGGGCTTTCGAGCTGGATCCGCGGCGTGGCCGACCAGCTCGCGGCCGACGGCTTCATCGCCATCGCCCCGGACCTGCTGTCGGGGAAGGGGATCCCGGTGGGGCCGGACGGCGACCCGGTGCGCGACTCGGCCGTCGCCGCCATCCGCACGCTCGACCCGGCGGCGGTGCAGCGCCGGCTCGACGCGACGGCGCGCTACGCGATGGCGCTCCCGGCGGCGCTGCCGCGGTACGGGATCGTGGGGTTCTGCTGGGGCGGCGGGATCTCGTTCGCGCACGCCGCGCACGCGCCCAACCTGGGGGCGTCGGTGGTCTACTACGGCGTCTCGCCGTCGCGCGAGGCGCTGCCGAACGTGCACGCGCCGGTGCTCGGGCTCTACGGCGACAACGACGCGCGGGTCAACGCCACCATCGCGCCGGCCGACTCGGTGCTGGGGGCGCTCGGCCGGACGTACCAGCACCAGGTCTTCCCGGGCGCCGGGCACGGCTTCCTGCGGCAGCAGGACGGGCAGAACGGCGCCAACCTGGAGGCCTCGCGCGCCGCGTGGCCGCGTACCGTGCAGTGGTTCCACCGCTACCTGCGCGGCTGAAGGAACGGCGGATTTCACACAGAGTCACCAGAGGCACCAGAGGAAAAGCAGTTCTCTGGTGCCTCCGGTGACTCTGTGTGACAAGTCTTTTGCCGGATTGGCTACGCGAGCGCGAGGGGAGATCCGAGCAGCGCGTCCAGGTCGCGGCGGGCCTCGGCCTGGGCGGCGGCGTCGCCCTCGAGCTCGCGGGTGAGCGCGGAGAGGTGCTCCAGCGAGGCGGTGTCGGACTGCTCCGCGGCGAGGAGGCCGAGCACCGTGAGCGCCTCGAGCAGCCGCTGCGCGCCGGCGTCGCGCATCCGCTCGCAGCGGGCCAGGGCGTCGAGCCATGCCTCGCCCGCGGCCGCGCGGGGCCTCGGCTCCTGGAGCCGCGCCAGCGTGGCGTCCAGCCGGTCCAGGTCGCGCGCGGCCCCGCAGGCCGCCCCCATCACCCCCGACACCCGGTTCCCGATCCCGAACGGGTCGCCGCGCTCCCGCGCCGACGCGTACACCGCGCCGCCCAGCCGCGCCACGTCGGCCAGCAGGGTGCGGGCGGCGCCGTTGGGGAGGGAGGTGAGCGCGGCCGAGATCGTCCGGTCGGTCTCCGGCGGAAGGAGGCTGCTGCGGCCGCGGGGGCGCACCAGCGGCCTCGCCGCCTCCTGGCACGCCGCCACCAGCAGCAGCGCCACGTACGGAACGGTGGTCCAGCGCAGCAGCGGCACCGCGGTGCTCCCCGCGTACAGCCCCGCGATCAGCACCGCGCCCGCCAGCAGCAGGAAGGGCGGGGGGATGAGCTCCCACGCCCGCCGCACCGGGACGGCGCGGGCCGCCACTCCCCGTGCGCCGAACTGCTCCGCCGCGTGTGCCGCGGCCGCGGCGGGAAGGCGGGCCAGGGTGGCCTCGTCGCCGCGCGCCAGGCGGTCGCGTGCCGCGCCGCCGCCGGCCAGGAAGGGCGCCAGCGCGGCCCACCCCTCGCCGCTTCCCGTGAGCCGCACCCGCAGCAGCGTGTCACGCCGGGCGTGGGGTGCGTCGCCGCAGGAGAGGCAGGGGCCGATGCCGGTGGACGCGGCGCCGCAGAGCGGGCAGGGCGCCCCGTGCTCGGCCGAGAGGAAGGGCGACGCGGCGGCGCTGCGGGCCTCCAGCGCGTGCAGCAGCGCGTCGGCGGTGGGGAAGCGCGACTCGGGCGCCGCGGCGGTGCAGCGCGCCACCACGTCGTCGAGCCACGCCGGCACCTCGGCGCGCAGCCGGCGCGGGCGATGGCCGACCGGGCTCGCGGTGGGCGGCAGGTGCGGCGAGGGCGACTCGGGGAGCCTGCCGGCGAGCGCGAAGTAGAGGGTGATCCCCAGCGCGTACAGGTCCGCGCGCGCGTCGCCGCGCTCGCCGGCCAGCACCTCGGGGGCGGTGTAGGCCAGGGTACCCACCAGCGCCGCCGTCTGCGTCAGCGACGCCGCGTCGTCGAGCCGCGCGGAGCCGAAGTCGGTGAGGCGGGCGCGGCCGTCGGGGTCGAGCAGGATGTTCTGCGGCTTCACGTCGCGGTGCAGCACCCCGCGCCGGTGCGCCGCCGAGAGCGCGCCGGCGATCCCCGCCGCCACCCGCGCGGCGTCGTCGGGCGCCAGCGGCCCGCGCTCGCGGACGCGCACCTGCAGGTCGGGGCCGGCCACGCGCTCCATGGCGATGAAGCTCCAGCCGCCGTGGTCCGCGAAGTCGTAGACGCGCACCACGTTCGGGTGCGAGAGCGGGCGCGCCGCCCGCACCTCGCGCCGCATCCGCTCGCGCGCCTGCGCGGCCACGGCGGGCGGCGGCACCAGCAGCTTGACCGCGATCCCCGCGTCGAGCACGCGGTCGCGCGCGGCGTACACCACCGAGTAGGCCCCGCGCCCGATCTCCTCGCCGATCTCGTAGCGCTCCGCGAGCACCGAGCCAGGCGCCAGGTACGCGGCCGCCGGGGCGGCCGGGTCGGTCACAGCTCCTCCGCCGGGTGCATCTCCGCCAGCACCGCCTTCGCGCGCGTCCGGAAGCCGTCTTCGGGGGCGTAGAGCTCCAGGAAGCGCCGCAGGTGGCGCTCGGCGGAGCGCCGGTCGCCCAGGGCGTACTCCGAGATCCCCGCGTGGTAGAGGGCGATGTAGCTGTCGGGGCTGAACTCCAGCACCAGCCGCATCATGGGCGCCGCGGCCTGGTCGTCGCCGGCGTCGGCCACGGGGTCGGCGATGGAGAGGAACACCCCCGCGGCGCTGCGGCGCTGGTCGGTGGGGAGCGCGAGGATGACCTGCCGCGCCACGTCGATCTTGCCGGCCAGCGCGTAGCACGCGGCCTGGAACGCGCTTCCTTCGTATCCTGCGGGCGGCGGGTTGCGGCGCATCCCCACGTCCACCTCCACCGGGTTGCACATCGCGCGCACCTGCGCGAACCAGGCGCCGCCGCTCGTCTCCGCGGGCTGCGACACCACGTGGGCCGGGCCCGGCAGCGCCGGACGGGCGTGGGAGAAGGACGTGAGCGCGTAGAGGGACACCCCGAGGTAGGCGAGGGCCGCCAGGTAGAGGGTTCGGCTCATCGCGCGGGAGGGCGGGTGCGGGGGCGGAGTAGCGTGCGGGGTACGTGGTTGGATGATAACCCGCGGCGGGCCTGGATAGAAGGGCGGCAGGTGCGCCTTACCTACCCGGGTTCGGAGGAGGCCCCGTCGCCACCGCCAAGGGTGAAGATACCCTTGCCTAACTGCAAATCTTTAAACATCGAGATAATCGCCAACAAAGTTGTTGCCATCAAAATTGTTGGAGAATTCCCGGGAGCGACGGAATGGCTATTCTCAAGCAGACCCACGGGAACCGGGGGTGGGTGCGGACCGGTTCTGGAACCGCGACGCGGAGACTGGGCTCTTTATACCGTATTTGGACGAGGGGGCGAGCATGTACTTCGTCGCTGCGCTTCAGCTCGCTCAGCGCGCCGTTAACCTGTGCCGCCAGCGCCGCCTCGATCGCCTGGAGCTCGTCGTCGGCGAGGGCGAGGAGGGATTCTGATGCAAACGCCCGAAAAGGAGCGCTGCGAGGTCGGTAACACATCGTGAAGCTGCAGGCTCTTACGCTACGAATCCACCGCAACAGGCCGCGAAGGAGCGGACACCGACCCTGTGAGAAGCTATCTTGCCCCTCCAGCGGGGATGGCCCCCGTGTGTTGAACCTCAATCGGAGAGGGCGCAAGATGAAACGGATCACGATAGCTCTCGTGCTGTTGGCGGGACTGGTCGGAACCGCCGGCTGCGGGAAGAACACACCGACGAGCCCGCAAGCTCCCCCCAAGCGCGCGGCTTACGACGGCGGCGGGTACATGGGGAGCGGGGACTGAGGGTCGGGAGCTGATGAACGGAGGGCGGCCTCAGCTGGCCGCCCTCGCTCCTTGCAGCACCCGCACGAATCTCCGCGATAACGGGTAAGGCACGGGATCCTGACGTGCGGCGACGGGCGGCACCGAAGCGGGGAAGCGAAGAGAGTCCAGAACAGCTTCCGCCTCCAGGATGCTCTGGCTCTCCTTCCGCGCCTTCGCAACGTTGATCGCGTCGCGACCCGCCATCGAGGCTCGCGTTACATCGCCTCGAAACGCGGCGGCGTGCGTGAGATTCAGCAGTATGTCGGCGCCGAAAGGCTCCACTGCACCGGCCTTGACCGCAACCCAGGCTGAAGCCCAGGCGGTCTCGAAGTCCTCCAGCTCACCCGCTCCGGCTGCGGCTCGCGCGATGTCGGACCACGCCAGTGCCCGGTCCGCCGGGCTGCCGAAATGGGCTAATACTTCCTTCGCCAGCGGTAGCGCGCGTTCGAAATAGCCTCGTTGAATCCACCGGAACGCGAGATCCCGCGCGAGTCTCGGCAAGCCTCGGGCATCCTGGGGATAGAACTTGAGAGCGCGTTGCGCGCATCTCTCCGCTTCTTCCCAATTCCCGGCAATCGCTTCGACGGCGAACAGGTTGTGGAAGGCCGCCGCCGCACGCTCGGGCAATTCCTTCCTGTGCGCGATACGCAGCGAGCGGTAAAGAACCAGCCGCGCTCGCGGCAGATTCCCGCGCTGCATGTGGAGGCAACCCAACCCGGAATAGGCCTGGGCGTACGCAGCCCAATCGCCTTCGACCTTGGCGAGATAGATCGCATGATCGAACCAGCTCACCGCCCGCTCATATTCGGCCCGCATTCTCAGCAGGCGAGCTGCCTGCACCGCGTAGCTGGCTTTCACCGGCAGGGTCAAGCTGGCTACCTGGGCGTACTCCACAGCCGTTCGGAGCTTGCTTCCGAGTTCCGACCAGCCGGCGATTGCCTGGCACCCGGCTGCGATAGCGTCTCGCTCCGGCAGTGCTGGCGCGAGCAGGCCGCCGAGCGTTTGGAGCGCTGGCTTCACTGGTCCGAAACACTCGCTGCTCAAACCTTCAATGAGCGCACGTCGCTCGGCCGGACACGAGTGAAACGGCACTGGCAGGTCGGACCGCGCAAATAGCTCGGAGTCGCGGAACGAGATCCAGAGCACAAATCCGCCCACGCCATCGTATTCGTCGAGGATGCCCATACCGCTTGGGCCAGTGCCCCCAAGTGACTGAAGGAGCGGCGGTGTGGTTTTTCGGGGCATTGTAGGCGGCGGGTTTCGAATCTGCATTTCTCGTCACGAACGATACGATAGGCGGCAGTTGTTACCGTGGACAAGAGCGACGAGCGCGCGGAACGACGTTGCCGAAAAGAGCCCGGGGAAACTGGTCGTGAGGATCTACCGCGACCGGCGCCAAACGTGCGAAAATCTCCCTCTCCCATGGCGTGCTCAAACGCGTTTCGGCCCAACCGGCCGCTTTGTGCCTATATCTTCCCCCGCGCGCATTCCGCCGTTTAGCTTCACCTCACGAAGGTCGCCCAGTGCTGGGAGCCCAACTTGTCCCCGTGGTAACGCGGCGGGCTTGTTACGCTCCGACGGTACACACCAGGGCCGGGCGGCCCCCTTCTCTGCGTCGTTAGTAGGGGTGGTCCGGAACGTGGCGCACGCTGAAGAAACAGGGATCAGCAGGGCACCCGGTCCATCCGGACAACTCTCCGCACCCTGACGCCGCCCAGGGTCGCAGGGTGGTGGTGCGCCCGGGACCGACGCTTGGCCCAGACGGCTACTTCGGTTCAAGCAATTGGGAAGCATCGCATTCACCTCGACGCGCCTCGACTCCGTGCCGGCAGTGAGGTAGCCAGCTTGGAACACACCACACCAGACGACGACCTCGCGCGGCTCCAAGGTGAGCTTGCGGACGTTGCGCGGGATACCGCTCGCCTGCTCCTGCAGCCTGGATACGTCGAATCGGAGCTTGGGGTGTTGGATGCGCGCGCGTGGGAGCTGCGCGCGCGCATCCAAAGGGCGGTGCTCCGGCGGGCTCCGGAGCCGGAACCGCGAGTCGCTTCTATTCGGAGCGGGGGCGGGTTGGTGTCCGGCGGCTGACGCGGCAAGGACGCTGCCTTTCCGCCCGGGCTTGGACGCGACAAGGGCCTCCGATGCCTTACAACGCGACTGGTGTGGCTCTACGCAGAATTTGGAGTGACACTCCCGCCGGGCCTGGTCGAGTTCTCCAAACGGATCGGCAGATGAAACGGGGCAAGAAGAAGCACGTCAACCGGCTCCGCGCGTGCCGACCGTGAGCAGGGGGGAGGAAGAAGTCGCGTTCCTGATCGCTGCCGTTCGCCGGGCCGTCGCGCGCAGCTGTATCCGTGCGGTCGCCAAGGCCTCGGGGATAAGCCACGGCGGTATCGCCAACCTTGTTTCCGGAAAATCGCGGCGCGTCTACGGAACGACGCTCAGCAAGCTGCGCGACTGGTACCTGCGCCAATGGGCCGCAGGCGGCGACGGGCTCACGCCAGAGGTTGCAGCCTACCTGATCGAACAGGTGCTTGCGGCGATCGCGCCGGAGAAGCGCAAGGCTGCCGCGCTGGAACTGGTACGCGCGCTGGAGAGCATCTACACACGCCACGACGCGCCGCGGCCGGTGTGGCTCAGCAGCGCCCGCAGCGAGTATGGGGCGTAGCCGCCGTAGCGGACGTGAGTTTGAGGAGTGGCGCATCGGCGCTGGTGCCACACGCCGTAACTCACATGCGTGGTGCTGAACGATGGCGGTTGCCAGGAGGATCAACACGCGTAGGAGGGTTCGGCGGAAGCTGATCAGGTAGATGGTAAGGCAAATGATTCGGCGGGCGAGTTGGGATCTTCTCTGCTCACCCGCCGTTCATTTGCTTTCAGTTCGCGCGCGGCACACGCGCCAGTGGGGCTGGATGGTGGGGTGCCCATCCTTTGACCGGAGTGCACCTCGAACGTTGCGGGCTATCGTGCGGAGCCCGGGCCCGCCAGCACCGCCTCGATCGCCTGGAGCTCGTTGTCGGCGAGAGCGAGGCGGTCGAGGGTGGCGAGGTTGGCCTCGAGCTGCTCCACGCGGCTGGCGCCGATCAGCGCGGAGGTGACGGCGGGCTGGCGCAGCACCCAGGCGAGCGCGAGCTGCGCCAGGCTTTGCCCGCGCGCCGACGCGATCCCGTTCAGCTTCCGCACCTGCTCGATCCGCTCCTCCGTCACCTGCTCGCGCTGCAGGAAGCCGGTCGGGCGCGCGGCGCGCGAATCCTCCGGGATCCCCCCGAGATAGCGGTCGGTCAGCAGCCCCTGCGCGAGCGGGGAGAAGACGATCCCGCCGATCCCCTCCTCCTCCAGCACGCCGAACAGCTCCTCCTCCGGGCGGCGCTCGAACAGGCTGTACTTCGGTTGATGAAGGACGAAGGGCGTCCGCGATTCGCGCAGGATGCGCGCGGCCTCGCGGGTCTGCTCGGGGCCGTAGTTCGACACCGCGGCATAGAGCGCCTTCCCCTGCCGCACCGCCTGCTCCAGCGCGCCCATGCTCTCCTCGATGGGCGTGTCCGCGTCGGGGCGGTGGTGGTAGAAGACGTCGACGTAGTCGATCCCCATCCGCGCCAGGCTCTGGTCCAGGCTGGAGAGGAGGTACTTCCGCGAGCCGCCGTCGCCGTACGGGCCGGGCCACATCCGGTAGCCGGCCTTGGTGGAGATCACCAGCTCGTCGCGGTGCGCGGCCAGGTCGCGCTTGAGGATGCGGCCGAAGGTCTCCTCGGCGGAGCCGGGCGCGGGGCCGTAGTTGTTGGCCAGGTCGAAGTGCGTGACGCCCAGGTCGAAGGCGCGCAGCACCATCGCCCGCGCGTTCTCGAACGGGTCCACGCTCCCGAAGTTGTGCCAGAGCCCGAGCGAGATGGCCGGCAGCCGCAGCCCGCTCCGTCCGCAGCGGCGGTAGGGCATCCGCTCGTAGCGCGCCTCGCCGCTCATCGTCCCGTCCCTCTCGTCGTCGTTGTGGCCGCCGGCGGCGACGCGGCGCCGGTGACGGTGAAGCTCGCGGTGAGCCCTCCCACCATCACGTCGAACACCCCGGGTTCCAGCACCGGCCGCCCGTCGCGGCCGACGTAGGTCAGGTCGCCGGCGGTGAGGGCGAAGGCCACCCTCCGCGACTCGCCCGGCTTCAGCGTCACGCGCTGGAAGCCGCGCAGGCGCTTGACCGCGGGCGTGAGCGCGGCGTAGCGCTGGTGCGTGAAGAGCAGCACCGTCTCCGTCCCCTCCCGCCGTCCGGTGTTGCGGACGGTGACGGTGACGGGGAGGGTGCCGCCGGGGCGTAGCGTGGCGGCGCCGGTCTGCAGGTCGGCGTAGGCGAAGGTGGTGTAGCTCAGGCCGGTGCCGAACTCCCACTGGGGATGGAATCCCGGGTGCGCGTTGTCGGGCCCGATCTCGTCGGTGAGCTTGTGGTCGTACGGGGTGAGCTGGTTGACGAAGCGGGGATAGGTGAACGGCAGCCTGCCGCCGGGATTCACCTCGCCGAAGAGCACCTCGGCCAGCGCCTCGCCGCCCTCCATCCCCGGCCAGTACGCCATCACGACCGCGCGCGCCCGGTCGGCGATGCGATTGATGATGCGCGGGCGGCCCTCGACCAGCACCAGCACCACCGGCGTCCCCGTGGCCTGGATCGCCTCGACCAGCCGGAGCTGCGGCTCGGGGAGGGTGAGGTCGTCGATGTTGCCGGGCGTCTCGGCGTAGGCGTCTTCGCCGATGGCGACCACCGCCACGTCGGCGTCGCGCGCGGCGCGGGCGGCGGCGGCCGCGTCGAGCGTGCTGTCGAAGCCGGCGCCGGCGACGTAGCGAACGTCGCGGCCTCGCTTCAGCATCGCCTCCAGCAGGGTGCGCGGGCCCTCGGGGTAGAACGACGGGTCGTCGCCCTGCCAGGTGTAGGTCCATCCCCCGTTCAGCGCCGTGAGCGAGTGCGCCGCGGGGCCGGTGACGAGGATGCGCGCGTCGGGGCGCAGCGGGAGCACGCCGCCGTCGTTCTTCAGCAGGGTGACGGCCTCGCGCGCGGCCTGGCGTGAGACGGCGGCCGACGCCTCGCCGCCCACGCGGCGCGCGGCCCCCTCGTCGGGGAAGGGGTGCTCGAAGAGGCCGAGGTCCGCCTTCAGCCGCAGGATGCGGCGGACGGACTGGTCGATGCGGCTCTCGGGGATGGCGCCCTCGCGCACCAGGGCGACCAGGTCGTCGTAGAACTGGTAGTCGTTGGGCGTCATGCTCATGTCGACGCCCGCCAGCACGGCGATCCGCACCGCGTCTTTCAGCGTCGGCGCGACGTGGTGGCGCGTGTGCAGGTTGATGACGTCGGACCAGTCGCTCACGATCACCCCGTCGAAGCCGAGCTCGCCGCGCAGCACGTCGGTGAGCCAGTAGCGGCTGGCGTGCACCGGCTCGCCGTCGATCTCCCCGCTGTTCAGCATCACCGTGCGCGCGCCGGCGCGGACGGCCGCCGCGAAGGGCGGGAGGTAGCTCTCGCGCACCTCGCGCACGCTCATGTACGCGGGGGCGCGGTCGTGCCCCGTGCGCGGGTTGCTGTAGCCCAGGTAGTGCTTGAGCGTCGCCGCCACGCGGCCGCCGCTCTGCATCCCCATCACCTGCCGGCTCCCCAGCAGCGACGCCAGCCACGGGTCCTCGCCGAAGGTCTCGTAGAAGCGCGGCCAGAGCGGCTGGCGGCCGACGTCGAGGACGGGGGCGAAGTTCCAGGGGAGTCCGCTGGCGTACGCCTCGGCGCCGGTGATCTCGCCGGCGCGGCGGGCGAGCGCGGTGTCGAAGGTGGCGGCCATCGCCAGGTTCTGCGGGAACAGGGTGCCGCCGCGCAGGTAGCTGGCCCCGTGCACGAAGTCGACCCCGTACAGGACCGGGATCCCCAGCCGCGTCTCCAGCATCGCCATCGACTGGATCTGGCGGATGGCGGCGTGCCACCCCTCCACCGGGAGCGCGCCGCTCTCGACGTTGAGGATGGAGCCGATGTGCCGGTTGACGATCCCCTCGCGCAGCTTCGCCGGGTCCAGGCGGATGCTGTCGCGGAGCGGCGTGCCCCGGGCGGTGAAGGTGGAGACCGTGAGCTGCGTCATCTGCCCGACCTTCTCCTCCAGCGTCATGCGCGCCAGCAGCGAGTCCACGCGCGTCCGCCGCGCCGCCGCGAGCGCGGGCGAGGGCCGCGGCTGCGCGCAGGCGGGGGTGGCCGCCGTGACGAGGGGGAGGAGAAGGGCGATGAGACTGCGGGTTCGCATCATGTCTTCACGTCGATCCGGATCGGGGCGCATGCCGCGGCTCAGCGCCCTCTCCGGCTCGCTGGGGCTCGCCACCTCTCCCGTTCCGGGAGAGGTAGTGACGCCGTCGCCTGCGCCGGCCGAACCGGCAGCGTCACGTCTGCGTCTGCACGACCCTGCGCAGGCTTCGTCTTTTCCCGGCCCCTCTCCCGGTACGGAAGAGGGCTTGCGCTCTCGGGCGCAGGGAGAGGGCGCCACGGCGGAGCGCACGAAGTCTGCCGCGGTTAGAATGTCTCGATCGATTCCTTCCCTCCACCGTCCAATGCCATGGCCGCCGACTTCCTCCTCTACGGCTCCTACGGGTACACGGGCCGCCTGATCGCGCAGCGGGCGCGCGAGGTGGGGCTCGTTCCGCTGCTGGCCGGCCGCGACGCGCACGCGCTGCAGGCGCAGGCGGCGGAGCTGGGCTTCCCGCACCGCGCCTTCGCGCTGGACGACGCGGCCGCGCTGGACGCCGCCCTGCGCGAGACGCGCGTGGTGCTGCACGCCGCCGGGCCCTTCGCGCACACCGCGCGACCCATGCTCGAGGCCTGCCTGCGCACCGGCGCGCACTACCTGGACATCACGGGCGAGATCGCCGTCTTCGAGCTGGCCGCCGCGCACGCCGACGCCGCGCGCGAGGCCGGCGTGATGCTGATGCCCGGCGCGGGCTTCGACGTGGTGCCCTCCGACTGCCTGGCCGCGCACCTCGCGCGGCGCCTGCCCACCGCCACCTCGCTCGTCCTCGCCTTCCAGGCGATCGGCGGCGCCTCGCGCGGCACGCTCACGACCATGGCCGAGAACGCGGGCGAGGGCGGCGCGGTGCGGCGGGGCGGGCGCATCACCCGCGTGCCGGCGGCATGGCGGTCGATGGAGGTGGACTTCGGACGCGGCCCCGTCACCGTCACCACCATCCCCTGGGGCGACGTGTCGACGGCCTTCCACAGCACCGGCATCCCCGACGTGCAGGTGTACACCCGCCTCCCCCGCAGGCAGGTGCGGATGATGCGCGCCACGCGGCGCCTGGGGTGGCTGCTGGGCTCCGCGCCCGTGCAGCGCCTGATGAAGCGGGCCATCCGCAAGGGTCCGCCCGGCCCCACGCCCGAGCAGCGCGCGAAGGGCGCCAGCCTGCTCTGGGGACGGGTGGAGGATGCGGAGGGCCGCAGCGCCGTGAGCCGCCTGCGCACCCCCGAGGGCTACACCCTCACCGCCCGCACCTCCGTCGAGGCCGTCCGCCGCGTCCTGGCGGGCGACGCCCCGGCGGGCTTCCAGACGCCTTCCCGCGCCTACGGCCCCGACTGGATCCTGCAATTCGACGGCGTCGAGCGCGAGGACACCATCTAACGGCCGTCTCACACAGAGACGCGGAGACGCAGGAGAGCCGCCGCGCCTCCTCTGCGGCTCTGTGGCTCCGTTGCCACATCCTGAGCTCGCTCCGGCGGCGCGGCCCGTGCGGGGACCACCCGTAGCGCCCATATTTACGACGAGCGGACCGGCACCATCGCCGGAGATTGCAGGGTATAATTGGGCAGCGACGCACTCGCCTTCATTGGTGAGGAAGCACACGCCGACGGACGGCGCGTCGAGGAATGCGGCCGGCCCGACCGACAGATACTCGGCTTGGTCCAGAAGCGGCCTCGCCGCCTTCCCTTCGGGGCTTTACGATCAGGCATCCACCCTCTGACAGTGATGGAATATCCATGGCTTTCACGCTCCGCCTCACCTTCTCTGGACTCTGTTTGTTCGTTCCCGAGCCCGTCGGTGGCGGCCCCCGTGGCCGGATGCACGTTCTGATGCCCGCGCTGTTCGGAGACCACCACGACCCGGCGGACCGGCACGTACCAGTGATCGCCTATGACGCGGGGTACCTCGTGCAGGGCGGTCAACTCTTGGGGGTCTCCGCGCTGGCGAAGCTCACCGGCCGAACCTTCGTGCCGGTGGCCGGCGACGACGCCGAGCTGAGGCTGTGCAGCCAGATCGTAGACCTGCGCACGGTCACCGGCCGGTCGGTGGACCCTGACCACCTGACCAACGACACGCAGTACAAGCTGGCATCGCGGGTGACACTGGGCGCCGGACGGATAACGCGGGTCTCGCCCGGCGCCTGCTGGGAGTGGGGTCCAGGGGAGTTCCGCCCGATCGCCGACCGGGTAGAGTGGGAGATCCCCGACGTCGAGGGGGACGCGCTCACCCTGGTGTCGGACCCGCTCGGGGGGGGCAGCACGCAGAGGCACATGGGAACGCTCTTCCCGGTGAACGGTGCGCTGCACCTGGACGTGTTCCACGAGACGCCGCAGGACCTGCCGCCGGACCCGCTGCCGGCGGAGTACCAGAGCCCGCCGATGCCTGGCGGAAGCCCGAAGCACTTCGCTGCCTACTACTCCCTGTTCGGTGGCCCCGTGCCGATCCGGATGCCGCGATACTGGGGATCGCTCGCCGACTGCCCCCAACTCCCCGGCGGTTGCGAGGCCATCCCTCCCGGTATGGGTGGAATGCCGTTCAAGTCTCTAGTGGCTGGCGTCGGACCCTGAGCCTTTGAGTCATCCTCGTAGCCCCGTCCGCTGCGCGCGACGGATTTACCCGAGGAGTACGGCCACCGAGACGGGTGTGGCGCTGATCGCATCGCGGGACTGGTCCAGACGGTTTGCCGCGGACCATCAATCAGAGAGAACCGGTTCATGCGCGAGAAGATCAGGGTGCGCGAGCAGATCAGGGTGCTGTTGCTGGCCGCTGATCCATTCACCGAGACCAGGCTTCGGCTCGAAGAAGAGGTGCGGGCCATCGACGGCGCTATTTATCAAGGCAGCAAACGCGACCGACTCGATCTCCTTCCTCACCTCGCGGTGAGGGTCCGGGACCTCCAAGCCGTGCTGCTGCGGCACCAACCGCAGATAGTCCACTTTGCGGGACACGGCGGCGTTTCCGGCGGGATCGTGGTGGGAGACGATTTCGGTCAACCCAAGGCGGTCGCTCGGGACGCGCTCAGTGCCCTGTTTCGCGTGCTCGCGAACCCACCGCGCGTTGTCGTGTTGAACGCGTGCGGCACGCTCACGGCGGAGGACATCGATGACGATGTCGTAGATGTCATCATCGGGATGAACAACGAGATCGGTGACAAATCGGCCATATTCTTTGCGGAGGGCTTCTACGGCGCCTTGGCCGAGGGCGAGACAGTGGCAAAGGCATTCGAGCATGGGGTGGTGCGGCTCAAGCTGGAAGGGAGTCCCTACGCGATGATGCCGGTAATGCGCATCCGTCCAGGCGTCGATCCCGAGACGCTCTTCTAGGCCGGACCCGCGAACGGCCGCCTCACGCAGAGATGCAGAGGCGGAGAGAACCTTGGGAGGCAACGATGAGCACTGCCACTCCGCCGCAGGTCGACTGTGATCGATTCCACACGACGCTGCCCGTGCCGGACGTGGTGGCCGCGGCCGGTTCTACACGACCAAGCTCGGGTTCAGGCAGGGGTTCTTCTATGGGGACCCCCCGACTTTCGCAGGGGTGAACCTGGGGGAGGTGCAGCTCTTCCTGACCCAGGGGACGCCGGATCCCGCCGGGTGCTCGGTGCAGTTCTTGGTGGACGACGCCGACGAGCTGTGCGCGTACCACCGCGTCAACGCAGCGCCGTGAGCCGCCTGCGCACTCCCGAGGGCCACACCCTCACCGCCCGCACCTCCGTCGAGGCTATCCGCCGCGTCCTGGCGGGCGACGCCCCCGCCGGCTTCCAGACCCCCTCCCGCGCCTACGGCGCCGACTGGATCCTGCAGTTCGACGGCGTGGAGCGCGAGGACGTGGAGTAGCACGGGGGATTCCTGGGGGGTGGCGGCTCCGGTTCCCTTGCGGCGGGGAACGTGCCGTGAAATTTGATCGGAGAAGAATATCCATTACAGTGTCGTATCGTTCGTCCAAAGATGCTCCGGTCCAGCCTGCCACGGTACACATGATCTCCGATCGATCTCCACTCCACGCTGTTTACCGGCTGATCAAAGAGAAGCAGTACGCGCAGGCGGTCGTGCTGGCCGAATACTATCCGGCGAGTACCGAGCGGCGCGCACTCGAGTGCGTTGCCCTGCTCGTTCAGCAAAAGTCGGGGGATGCCGCCGGGCTGATGCCGAGCGCCGCCGAGGAACTTCCCGCGATCGCGCGCATCCTCAAATCACTTAGCGCTGAACTCGGGATCGGGTGGGATTTTCTCGATCCGGGCGCGAGGATGACCGACAACTCGTACCTGAAGTACCTGTGCCTGGAGCTCATCGGGGCTGAGAGGCTGGCCGTGATGACCCTCCCCGGATATCCCTTCCGAACCCTCGCGCGTCATGGGATGCAGAAGGGTGACTGGTGCTTTGCAAGGCTTTGCCTCGAACGCGCACTGGAGGTCGATGGGTCGCCTGTCGGCCTTGTTGAGGCCGCGAAGCTGGTGCTGCGGTTACAGAGAGAAGCAGGGCACGACGCATGGCAGGGTCCCGCGGGCTGGAATCTCGTGGTGGATGCTCTCTCGAGCGCGAACAGCGCAAACGCGCGTGCGGATTTCTTCCCGGAGGGAGCATTCCTCCTCTTATCCCTATCCCTGGATTCCGGAGCGGAGGAGTGGGCTGCAGAGCTGGTGAACCGCGCGGCACAGTGGTTTCCTGACCATCACCACGTGCTTCTCGCCGGCTGCGTCCGCCTCGCCGCGCAAGCGGTTGCAGGTGGCCATGCGCTGCTTGCAGTGCAGATCGCAAGGATTGGGGCGAACCTTGTCCGAGACCTGTCGGCCTACCTGCAAATGAGAGCTGCGGACCTCGACGGGCAGCTCAAAGCGTTGCGAGACGAGCATGACGTGTACAGCAACGCGTGGTGGTACCAGGAGAGCGAGGTGCACGGCGTAGTGCTGCAACTGCTTGCGCGTGCCGGCGATTACCAGGTGTCACGGAACATACTCCGCTTGATGCAACTCTCGGCATTCCCGGCTGAGTGGCGAGTCGATTGGATGGTTCACGCGCTTGTACGCTGCGATTGGCTTCCATCGGGTGATACAGAGCAGATCTCGCGTTGGGCTGACACCCTGCCCGAGGATTTGCGGGAGGCGCTTTTGCACGCCTTGCCCCGGGCGAAGCAGGTGGATGATACCCAGAGGGATGATACCACCAAACTGCGGGCCCTTAGCGGTTCGCGGGCTTCGTACGAGGAGAGTTTTCCTTCCCGCGAATACAGCGTTGGCCAGTACGCAAGTTTCTTGCGTTTGGAAGGCTTTGACGTTCACGGCTCTGGTAATGGCTTTGACAACGAAATCGTCGGCTCCCGCCTCCCGCGTCTCCGCCTCCCCAGCCCACCTGCTCGGAGCCGCAAGAAGTCGAAGAAGCGGCGTGTGGAGCGGTATACCCGGGTCCAGTTCCCCGAAGTCTGCGAGCTGGAGCAGAAAGCCGACCTCAAGCTCCAACTCGCCGTCCGGCCGCCCGCGGAGACGCGTGTCTCGCGCAAGGTGGCCGTGGAGGTAGACCCGGAGGTGAAGGAGGTGAGCCTCACGGTGGTGCTCACCGCTCCGGGGTTCGCCACCGACTCGCCGGTGCGCACGATGGTAATGCCGGTGGAGGGAGATTCGGAGGAGGTGGTCTTTCCGCTCTTTCCGCTGAGCAAAGGTGAAAAGACGCTGGAGGTGGAGGTCTTCCATGGTGCCGAACGCGTGACGTACCTGCTGGTCCGCACCAGGGTGGAATACTCCGGGTACCTGCAGTGGGTGACGAGCCCGAAGGGAAGCGATCGCGGCGACGCGCCCGGGCTGGAGCCGTCCATCGCGATCGTGGAGCAGTTTCACCCCCGGCTGAGTGGGCGCGCCCGGAGGCCTCGCGTGTCCACGGGCCGCCGGGTCCTCCACGTCACCTGGCTGCCGGGCGAAGACAAGCTGGGATTCCGGGTGTTCTCGCCGGAGAGGAGCGAGGAACACGCGGAAGAGCATACACGTCCCGGCCTGCACGGGGTGGTTTGCGACGAGCTGCGCCGGCTCAACGAATTCCTTTTCGACGTAGTGACGTACGACGACCCGACCGACGAAGAGTGGGACGCGCTGCAGCTGAACCTGCGTGCAAAGGGGCTGATGTTGGCCGAGCTCCTGCTCCCGCACGGCCTGCGGGAGCAGGTCCGCACGTGGCCTGCGAACTCGACCGTGGTGATCGATACGAACGAGCAGTGGATTCCGTGGGAGATCCTGCACGACGGAGCGGACCTCCTGGGCCTGCGGTTCGTGCTGGCCCGCGCACCCCGGCACGATCAGCGCGCGCAATCCCTCCAATCGGTGCGGAGGCACTCGCGGCCGCGGCGTACGCTCTCGTACATGGTGAACGTGGTGGGCGGAGAGGTGGAGAAGAGGCATGCGGATCGCGCGGTCCGCACCTTCACGCGATTCTCGCCCCCACTGCGGGTGCATACGCTCCTCGGGGAGCCCGTTTCCGCGCTGGAGAAAGTGCTGCCCGGCGCTGACGCCCTGCACCTGACCTGCCACGGTCAGGTAGAGCCGCACCTCCTCCAGGTGGCGAAGACCAGCTCGCAGGCGCTGAACCTGCTCCCGGACAGTGTTCGCGTGCTGCCGCTCAAGCGGGGCAGCATGGTATTCGCCAACTCGTGCGGGTCCGACCGGGGGCTCGTGATGTTCGGGAACTTCACCAGCTTTGGATGGGAATTCTACCGGCACGGCGCCGACGTCTTCATCGGCACACTCGGCGCCGTGCCGACCGTCCATGCGATCTACTTCGCGGAGCAGCTGTACGGGCACCTGCTCGGTAGTGCGAATGGCAGGACGATCGGCGCGGTCGTGAAGGAGGCGCGGGACCTCGCCGGCGAGCAGCGTAATCTCTTCAGCCTGCTCTATTGCCTGTATGGCGACCCCGATACGCTCGTCAGCTGCCGGGGGCCGCGCAGCCGTGCTCGTAAAACCCTCGCCCGCCCCCGGCAGGGAACCGCGTGAGCACACGGGTTCCTGCGCCCGGGTCGAAGGTGAATCCGTGCCTCTGCGCCGGGCGGGTGCGTCGTTCGCCGGCCGCGTGCTTCCAGTAGCGCACGGTCCCCCGCTGCCCGTCCACGCTCCCCTTTCCCACCCGGTTCAGGTCCGGCGATGTTCCGCATCGAGATGCTCCCGGCGGCGCGCGGGGACTGCCTGTGGATCGAGTATGGCGATCCCGCTGCGCCCTGCCGGGTGCTGATCGACGGGGGAATCTCGGCCACGGGAAAGACGCTCCGCGCCCGTATCGAGCAGGCGCCCGTCTCCGCGCGCCACTTCGAGCTCCTGGTGGTCACACACATCGACCTGGACCACATCGCCGGAATCCTGGACCTCTTGGAGAACCGGCCCAACGGGCTCTCCTTCGGAGACATCTGGTTCAACGGATGGAAGCACCTGCCCGAAGGGGTGGAGGTCCTGGGCGTGAAGCAGGCCGAGGTCCTGACCCGGCTGCTGGTCGGCCTGCGCCTGCCATGGAACCGGATGTTCGGTGGAAAGGCGGTGATGGTGCCAGGCGATGGCCGGCTTCCCGAACGGGTCCTGCCCGGCGGAATGAGCCTGACGTTGCTCTCGCCAACCCCGGAGCGCCTGCGGCGTCTTCGGAGGGTGTGGAACATCGAGGTAGAGGCGGAAAGATCGCGTGACCGCCCCGGGCATCCCGCGAAGGCGGAGAGCAGGCTCTCCGTGCTAGGCGAGCCGCGGCCGGATCTCGACCGCCTGGCCAGGTCCCCGTTCAAGCCCGACGATTCAGAGGCGAACGGGAGCAGCATCGCGTTCGTCGCGTCCTTCGGCGGAAAGCGCTGTCTGTTCACGGGTGACGCATTCGCACCTGACATCAGCAGGGCGGTGGAGCGTCTTGCGGGAGAAGAAGGGAAGGCGCGCCTGCGGGTGGACGCGCTCAAGCTCGCGCATCACGGAGGGCGAAAGAACACGAGTGCGGAACTCCTCTCCGTCCTGGACTGCACCAATTACCTGTTCTCCACGAACGGCAGCGTGTACGGCCATCCGGACCCGGAATCGGTGGCTCGGGTCGTGGTCCACGGGCAGAGGGGAGGCCGCCCGCGTCTGTTCTTCAACTACCGGTCCGACAGGAACCGGATCTGGGCCGATGCCGGTCACTTCTGCTCGCGATACGACCCGGTCTATCCCAATCCTCACAGCGATGGCCTGATCGTCGACCTGTAACGGCTCCAGGGCGCGTCGCCAGTCGGGCTCACCCCATCGGGTGCGGAGACGGGGGAGGCTGCCCATATTGACCGGCACACGGGTGGGGACCATCGCAGTGGAGGCCGCGGGGCATGATGGGGAGAGACACACACGCGCCCGGGCGGGTGCGTGAAGACGCCATCTCGAGCGGCGGGGCGGCGGGGGACCCGCTGTTCGCCGGGGCGGGGGAGATGCGGGCGCGCTGCCGCGACTTCGACTGGGCGGCCACGCCGCTGGGGCCGCCGGACGGGTGGTCGCAGAGCCTGCGCACCACCGCCGGGATCGTGCTCGGCTGCCGCAACCCGATGTTCCTCTGGTGGGGACCGGAGCTGGTGCAGCTCTACAACGACGCCTACCGCCCCAGCCTGGGCGGCGAGGGCGGCCGCCACCCGCGCGCCCTGGGGTGCCGCGGGCGCGAGTTCTGGACCGACATCTGGGAGGCCATCGGCCCGCAGATCGAGCAGGTGATGACCACCGGCGAGGCCACCTGGCACGAGGACCAGTACCTTCCCATCGAGCGCAACGGGCGGCTCGAGGACGTCTGGTGGACGTACAGCTACAGCCCGGTATTCGACGACGACGGGCGCATCGGCGGCACGCTGGTGGTCTGCCTGGAGACCACGCTGCGGGTGCTCGCCGAGCGCGAGCGCGAGCGGCTGCTGGAAGACACCCGGCGCGCCGAGCGGCGGGTGACGAGCGTGCTGGACCAGGTGGCCGACGAGCACCTGACCATGGACGCGGACTTCCGCATCCTCAGCGTGAATCGGGCGGCCGAGCGCGGGCTGGGGGTGCCGCGCGAGACGCTCGTCGGCCTCACGCACTGGGAGGCGTTCCCCGCCTCGGTCGGCGAGCGGGTGGAGCGGGAGTACCGCAGGGCGATGGAGGAGCGGGTGGAGGCGCACTTCACCCACCACTACGTGGGCGAGGGGTACGACCGCCACCTGGAGATCGACGCCTACCCCACCGACGACGGGGGGCTGGCCCTCTTCTGGCGCGACGTCTCGGAGCGGGTGCGCGCCGAGCGGGCGCTGCGCGAGAGCGAGGTGCGGCTGCGCGCCATCTACGACGGCACCTACGAGTACATCGGCCTGATCTCCCCCGGCGGCATCCTCCTGGAGTGCAACCGCGCCTCGCTGGAGTTCGCGGGGAACACGCGCGAGGAGGTGGTGGGCGTCCCCTTCTGGGATACGCCCTGGTTCGCGCACACCCCCGGCGCCGCCGAGGAGCTGCGGGCGTGGGTGGCGCGGGCCGCCGCGGGCGAGTTCGTGCGCCGGGAGGTGGCGCTACGGCGCCCGTCGGGCGAGGTCATCACCTTCGACTTCTCCCTGCACCCCATCCGGAACGCGGCGGGCGAGGTGATCTACGTCGTCCCCGAGGGGCGCGACATCACCGACCGGATGCGGCTGATGGAGGCGCTGGAGGTGGAGCGGGCGCGCCTGGCACAGGTGTTCCAGCGCGCGCCGAGCTTCATCGTCGCCTTCCGCGGGCCCGACCAGGTGTACGAGTTCGTCAACGAGGCCTACTACCAGCTGGTGGGGCACCGCGAGATCCTGGGGAAGCCGCTGCTCGAGGCGATCCCCGAGATCCGCGGCCAGGGGTTCGTGGAGCTGCTCGAAGGGGTGCGCGGCACGGGCGAGCCCTGGGTGGGGCGCGAGACCCCGGTGCAGCTGCAGCGCACCCCCGGCGCGCCGCTGGAGACGCGCTACCTGGACATGGTGTTCCAGGCGCTGGTGGACGGCGACGGCACGCGCTCCGGCGTGGTGGCGCACGGCTCCGACGTGACCGAGCAGGTGCTGGCGCGGCGCGAGGTGGAGCGGCTGCTGGCCGAGAGCGAGCGCGCCCGCGCCGAGGCTGAGGCCGCGCGCGCCGAGGCCGAGACCGCCAACCGCGCCAAGGGCGAGTTCCTGGCGGTGATGAGCCACGAGCTGCGCACGCCGCTGAACGCCATCGGCGGCTACGCCGAGCTGCTGGAGCTCGGCATCCGCGGGCCGGTGACGGAGGCGCAGCGCGCCGACCTGGAGCGCATCCAGCAGAGCCAGCGGCACCTGCTGGGGCTGATCAACCAGGTGCTGAACTACACGCGCATCGAGACGGGCACGGTGCGCTACGACCTGGACGACGTGGCCGTGGGCGAGGCGCTCGCCGCGGCCGAGGCGCTGGTGGTGCCGCAGGTGCGCGCCCGCGGCCTCACCTGCCTGCTGGGCGGCTGCGACCCCGCGCTCCGGGTGCGCGCGGACCGCGAGAAGCTGCAGCAGGTGCTGCTGAACCTGCTCACCAACGCGATCAAGTTCACCGACCCCGGCGGCGAGCTGCGGGTGGGCTGCGCGGCCGGCGAGGGCGTGGTGACGATCTCGGTGGGCGACACGGGGGTGGGGATCGCGGCCGACAAGCTGTCGACCGTGTTCGAGCCCTTCGTGCAGGTGGACCAGCGGCTGACGCGCCCGCACGAGGGGGTGGGGCTGGGGCTCGCCATCAGCCGCGACCTGGCCCGCGGGATGGGGGGCGACCTGGTGGCGGAGAGCGCCCCCGGCGCCGGGAGCACCTTCACCCTCACACTCCCCGCGGCCTGATCCCGGGCTCGGGCGCACGCCGGGACCGGTGCCCCGGACCCGCCGCGGCTCGGCGCGGCGGCTTCAGGGGGTCCGGCTCGCGGCGCTCATCCCCCGCAAAAATCGCCCGTGCACTTGCACGAGAACTGTCCACCGCACGACGGGGCGAGCGTGCTCTGCGGCAGGCAGACCCAGCCATTGTCGCAGGTGACCTCCGACTCGCACACGTCGTTGCCCGTGGTGGGCTCACCGGAATCGTGCGCGCGCACCGTGCCGGCCAGGCCCCGGCCGGCGTCGGTGGTGTCGAAGCTCTCCACGCTCAGCGCGTTCAGGTCCAGCTTCAGCTTGGTCATGGAGTCACCGGTTGAAAGGAGTCCGCGGATGGATATCATACCGAGCGTTGCATGCTAATCCCGCCTATTTATCGCAGCAAGCCGTTCGCCGTACCCGCTGCTCCGGAGTGGGATGGGTAAATCCGACGCCCGCCTCGAGTCTCCCACGGCAGTCCTCCCATCGTCGACCCGCGGCCACATTGAGCGCCGCCGCCGCGGTGCGTTATCTTCCCACGCTCCCCGCGGCACCGCATCCCCGCACGCACGGCACCTTGCACTCCTCCGCACTCGCGTCCGCGCACGCCCCGTCTCGCCCCGGCCTGCTGTCGCTGCGGGCGCGGATGCTGGCGCGTGGGGTGCTCTCGCTTGCGCGCACCGAGCCGTTCACGCTGCTCGGCTTCGTCGTGCTCGCAAGCGTCGGCGCGCTGGCGCTGGCCGCGCGGATGGGCACGGAGGGGGGCGCGCGCATCGTGGTGGCGCTGCTGCTGGCGGTGGTGTCGCTGGTGCACGGGGGGCGGACGGACGCGCGGTTCCTGCTGCTGGCGGGGCGCGACCCGCGGCGCGTGTTCGCGGCGGAGTACGCGGCGCTGGCGCTTCCCGCCGTGCTCGTGCTCCTGGCCACCGGCTGGCCGGCCGCCGCGGCGCTGGCGGGTGCAGGATCGCTGCTGTTCGCGGCGCTCCCCGCCGGCGGCGCCACGCGGCTCCTGCGGCGACGGAGCGGGGGGGCGCCGTTGCGGCTGCCGCTACCGCCGCGGGCGTTCGAGTGGATCTCCGGCGTGCGCCGCCATTGGGGCGGGCTGCTGCTGATCGAGGCGGTGGCCGTCCTCGGCTCCAGGTACCCGGCCGTCCCGCTCGCCGCGATCGCCTCGCTGGCGCTGTGGGCGGCGCTGACGCAGCTCGACGGCGAGCCGCTGGTGCTGGTGGAAGCCCTCGGAGGCACGCCGGAGCGCTTCCTTCGTGAGAAGGTGATGCGGTCGCTGTCGCTGTTCGCCGCCGTGTGCGCGCCCCCCGCCGCCGTCTTCCTGCTCCGCCACGCCGCGCTGTGCCCGTTCCTCGGGATCGTCCTGGCGCTCGCGGCGCTGGTGCACGCCGGCTCGGTGTTCGCCAAGTACGCGCTGTACCGCGACGGCCGGCGCGCGGCGGTCGCCGGCACCTTCACGGCGATCGTGCTGATGGGGGCGGCGGCCGTGGTGCCCGTGGGCATCTTCCTGGTGTGGCGCCTGCGCCGGGCCGCCCTGCGCAACCTGCGCGCACGGCTCCCATGATCACGGTGGACGGGCTCACGGTGCGCTACGGCGCCACGACGGTGCTCTCCGGCGTGAGCCTGCCGCTGCCGGAAGGCCGGGTGCACGGGATCATCGGCCGCAACGGCGCGGGGAAGACGACCTTCCTCGAAACGGTATACGGCCTCGTTCGCCCCGCGGCCGGGCGGGTGCTGCGCGGCGACGAGCCGTTTCGACGCGAGGACGCGGCGTACCTTCCCGCGCAGCCGTACGTCTACCCGCGGCTGACCGGGCGCGAGTACCTGGCCGTCTTCCGCCCCACGCCGCGGCGCTTCGACGTGGACGGCTGGAACGAGGTGTTCGAGCTCCCGCTGGACCACCTCGTCGACAGCTATTCGCTGGGGATGCGGAAGAAGCTGGCGCTGATGGGGGTGCTGAGCCTGGGGCGCCCGGTGCTGCTGCTGGACGAGCCCTACAACGGGCTGGACCTGGAGACCAACCAGGTGCTGGCGCGGCTGCTCCGCGCGCTCGCCGCGGCGGGGCGCACGGTGCTGGTCACGTCGCACGTGCTGGGGTCGCTCACGGACGGCTGCGACGAGATCCACCTCCTCGCCGCGCACCGCTTCGCGCGCACCTTCAGCCCCGGCGAGTTCGCCGGCCTCGGCGAGCACCTGCTGGACTCGGATACCGCGCTCAAGCTGGAGCGCGTGGGGCGGCTGGTCCAGGAGGCCGAGCCAGGCTTGCGCATGGTTCAGGCACAGAGAGAAACCGGGAGGCCACGATGAGCACCGCCGCACCTCCGCAGGTCGACTGCGAGCGATTCCACACCACGCTGCCCGTGCCGGACGTCGTGGCCGCGGCCGAGTTCTACACGACGAAGCTCGGGTTCCGGCAGGGATTCTTCTGGGGGGAGCCGCCGACCTTCGCGGGGGTGACCCTGGGGGAGGTGCAGCTCTTCCTGGCGCAGGGCACCCCCAATCCCGCCGGGTGCTCGGTGCAGTTCGTGGTGGGCGACGTGGAGGCGCTGTATGCCTTCCACCGCGCCAGCGGGGTGGAGGTCGTGGTGGAGCCGGGGGACCGGGAGTACGGGCTGCGCGACTACTCCATCCGCGACCTGCACGGCTACGAGCTCGGCTTCGGACAGTACATCTACAACACCGGCCCGTCGATCCACATCGAGCGGGTGGACGTGCACGTGCGCCTGGAGAAGCGCCTCGCCGCGCTCCTGCACGACCTGGCGGAGCACAAGCGGATGAGCCTGGGCAGCTGCCTGGAGGAGATCCTGCTGCACACCAACGAGCCGCTGGGCGACGGCGTCGCCAGCCCGCACACCCCGTCACAGCTGCGCTACATCCAGCAGCTGAAGGCGAAGCACGGCATCGACTACGACTCGCACGGCAGCTACCGCTTCGTGGAGGTGTGATGACCGGCTCCGGCCGGGGCGAGGGTCATTCCGGCTCTTCCTCGTCGGTCTCGAAGGGATCGACGTCGAAGAGGTTCGCGGTGTAGACCTTCTCCACGAACGCACGCGCTTCCTGGTCGTCCTCCACCCGGCGGGTTGCCCGCCGGGTGACCAGGTCGTACAGGACGCCCTCGGGGAGCTCGGCGCGAAGGAGCCAGCGGAACGACAGCCCCACCGGGATCCGCTCGCGCGGGTGCGCCAGGAGATGCTTCATCGCGGCCACCTTCGCGCGCAGGTCGTCCGGCTGCGCGGAGTAGTGCCGTTCGAGGAAATCGCCGGCGCGGGCCAGGTGCCTGCGCAGCGGGTCGCTCTCCATCACCCCCGCTCCGGGTACGCGGTCTCGACCACGTACTGCCGCTGCTCCGCATTCCAGATCCGCACGAAGACCACGAGGTTGCGCAGCGGTTGGGTGAGCGGCGTGGCCGTGTGGTCCGCCCCCAGCTCGTATCCCACCCCGATGTCCTTGTAGAAGCTTCCCCTGAGCTGCGTCTTGGTGCCCTGCGGCTTCGGGGCGCCGTTGTTGGTGAACGCCTCGTCGATCGCCCGCGCGTTCTTCCGCAGCGTCTCGCCGATCGACTGCTCCAGGATTTCCATGCTGCGGAAGCGGGTGGCGAGCGGCGGGATCTGGCCGAGCGGCGTCCCCCACTCGACCAGCGCCGCGCGCATCGAGTGCACGTCGTTGTGCCGGGTGGCCACGTGGATGGCCAGCCGCCGCTGCGCTTCGAGCAGCCGTACGCTCGTCCGTTCCTTCGCGCCCTCGTTCTTCTTCTCGTAGGCCCGGCCGAGCGACTCGGAAAGCTGCGCGATTTCCGTCTCCAGCTCCTCGCGCCGCTCCGCGTGCCGCTCCTGGTAGATCTGGCGGAGTGCCTCGAGCCGGCCGATCAGCACCTCGTTGGGCACGTGGGGGCCGTGCATGGCGAGCAGGTGGACGGTGACCGCCGGCCGGTCGCCGTCGGCCGCGACGATCGGCGGGAAGTTCTCGTGCTCCACGAACGTGCCCGGGGCCCGCGACCAGGTGGCCTTGTACTCCTTTTCGTGCGTGCGCTTCGACGGGTTGATGGTGATGTCGACGTGGAAGCGCGAGGCCGCGTCCTGCACGAGCTCGATCGTGGTCAGCCGGAAGCGCTTCTGGATGCCGGGGAGCTCGCCGCGCAGCCGCTGCGGGGTCATGTCGGGCTGGTCCTGCACCCGCTCCGTCTCGGCGACGGCGGCCGCCAGGTCCTGCTCCTTCTGCCCGTCGGTGCGCTCGTCGGGGCCGGCCGGCGCCGCCGCCGGCTTGGGCCCGGCCACCGCCTTCTCCGACGCCGGCTTCTCCTTCCCGCCGAAGAGCGAGCGCGCGACGCCCGCGATCTTGCCGATCACCTTGTCGATCACGGCGTCGACCTTGTGCTGCAGCTTCTGGATGATGCCGCGGACCTTCTCCGAGACGCCGCCCAGGCCCAGCAGGCCGGCCAGGAACGAGATCATCAGCGGGATGGCGCGCGCCATCGACTTCTCGATCCACCCCGCCGCCCCCTCCACGTCGCCGCGGGCGATGCGCGACACCGAGCTGACGATGGCCTGCACCAGGTCCAGGATCTGGTTGATCCGCTCGATGAAGAACTGCACGGTGGAGATGATCCCCTGGATGGCGGCGATGATGGCCCCCGCGGGGTTGAACATCGACACCAGCCTGGTGATCGCCGCCTTCACGATGCGCGAGACCACCCACTCCTGCACCTGCTCCTGGATCGTGTCGCCCAGGTCGGAGAGGTACTCCCTGGCCTCTTCCCAGAGTCCGCCGATCCCGCCCGAGATCAGCTTCTGCACCCACTCCCACGCCTTCTCCAGCAGCCCCACGTTCCGCTCGCCGATCAGCTTGCCCAGCTTGCGGCGGAGCGTGTCGGTGGTGATCCCCAGCACCTGCAGCACCAGCCCGAAGATGCTCTTGAGGGAGAAGTCCTCGGGGAGGGTGATCCCCGCCGCCGCCAGCGCGCCGAAGAGCCAGCCGAACAGCCCCTCCTTCAGGTGCTCCACGATGTTGTCGGAGAAGCGCTGCACCCCCTGCTTCACCGCGCTCACCAGGTTCCCCAGGAAGCGGATGGGGTGCTTGACGATGGTGCCGATGGCGTCGGCCGCCTCGGCCAGCATGGCCATCAGCCGGTTCTTGAAGTTGCGCAGGATCTCGATGATCTCGCCCAGCTTCTCCACGAACGCGGCGATCAGCCCGCGGTCGGCCTTGCGCATCTCGGCCAGGCGCTCGTCAGCGTGCTGGCGGGCGTCGTTGTAGCGCTGCGCCAGCCCGCTGGCCAGGTCGTCCTTCTTGTCCTCGATCGCCTGCTCCAGCTCCTGGAAGCGCTCGCCCACCTTTGCCTGCGCGTCTTCCCCCACTTTCTTGAGCGAGCCCTTGAGCCCTTCCACGTATACGCGGATGGCGTCCTTCCCCTTCACCACCTCGTCCTTCGCCTCCTGCAGCCGCGCCTCCACCAGGTTGGCGATGCCGACGATCACCCTGTCCATCTCGCCGATGAAGAGGTCGCGCCCCTCCTCGTAGAAGACCTTCGTCTCCTCGGGGAGCCCCCTGAACTTGTCCCGCACCCAGCGGTACTTGCCGCGGAGGCCGGAGTAGCGCCTCCGCTTGTACTCGCTCTTGCGCTCGTCGACGTGGTCTTCCATGAGCTGCCGCGCGCGCGCCTCGCCGGCGTCGAAGCGGGCGTTCACGTCGGTGTCGAGGCTCGACAGCCTGCCCTCGACGGCCGTGCGGGTCTGGTTGAAGAGCAGCTCCACGTGGTCGGCGACCTCGCGGCGCTTCGCCTCGTCGGCGGCGCGCGCGGCCTCCTGCTCGGCGGAGACGCGCTTCTGCGACCCCTTCTTCCCCGCGTGCATCCCGCCCAGCGCCGCCCGCTCGTCCCGCGCGTTGGCGCGCGCGGCGCCGCCCCGGATCCCCGCCTCTTCCGCGCGGTACTGCGCCGGCGCCTCGGCGGCGTGCGCCTTCACCTCGTCGCGCGCGGTGGCCACGGCGCTGAAGCGGGGGTCGTTGGCCTCCTGCAGCTGCGGGTCGTCGATGTCGTTCTCCGCCATCTGCCGGTCGACGGACTGGCTGCTCCCCTCGAGCGAGACGGCCTCTTCCGGCTGCGGGGGCGGCACGGCGCGCGCGGCGCCGACGGGGCCCGGGACGGCCCCGGGCTCCGGCTTCACGAGCGGGGTGACGGGCTTGGCCTCCACGCTGGCGGGGTTCGGCTCGGCCTCGGTGCGGGCCTTCATGTCGCCGGTGGCGGTGTTCTTCGCCGTGGCCACGCCGGCGGTGAGGTCGGCCTTCATCCCGGCGGCTTTGCCGGACGACTTGAAATTGTCGAGCTCGCTGAGGTTCTTGGGCGCGAGCTCGGCGATCTTCGCGCGCAGCAGCTCCAGGAAGCTGCCGGTGGGGGGCTTGGCCACCTGCGCGCCCGACATGGAGTCGACCTGCGCCGCGCCGGCGCGGCTCAGCTGGTCGTTGGCCGGGGGCTCGGCGGCGGCCTGGGCCTCGTCGGCGGCGTGCGCGGCGGGCTGGTGCGCGCGCTCGGCGGCGGCGGTGCGCGCCAGCTTGTGCACGGCCGCCTGGAAGTTGGGGTCCGCCTCGGGCCCCGGCGGCGCGGCCGCCTCCGCCGCGCCGGCTTCTCCCTCCGCTCCCTCGGCCTTCGGCTTCGCGCCGCCCTCGGCCTTCGCCTCGGCGCCTTCCTCCTTCGGCTCTCCGCCGCCTTTCTCCTTCGGCTCTCCGCCGGCTTCCTCCGTCGTTGCCGCGGCCTCGGGAGCCGCCTCCGCCGCGGCTTCGGGAGCCGTCTCCCCCGCGGCAGCCTCGGGCTGCGCCTCGCCCGCGGACGCCTCGGCTCCCGGTGCCGTGGACGCGTCCGCGGGAGGCGGCGCTCCGCCCGCCGCCGGCGCCGTCTCGCCGGCCTTCGCCGGAACCGCGGCCCCTGCCGTCTCCGCCGCCGGTGCGGCGCCGGGCTCCCTGGCCGGAGCGGCCGCCGCGGCGGTGACGGGCTTCGCCGGGGAGGCGGACGATGGCGTGGTGCCGGGCTTTGCCGCGCCCACGGCTGCCGCCGCGCGCGGGGCGGCGGGGCCGGACGGCGGCGGTGACCCGGCCGCAGGCGGGGTCGCGGCGGCGGCGGGCTTCGGCGTCGGCGCGGCTGGCGCGGCGACGGGGAGTGGCGGCGGCGCGACCGGGAGCGGCGTGCGCGCCGAGGGGGTGGACGCCGCGCCGCCCTCCACCGGAACGGTGCCGCGGGGCGCCGGGCGCGATGGGGCCGCCTCCGGGCCGGGCTTCGGTGCCGGGACGACGGACAGGGCCGGGAGCCGGACCCGCGGAGGCGCCGGGGCGGGGCGGCGCGGCGCGCCGGCGCGCGCGGGAGCCGCGGGCTGCGCCTCGGGCCTCTCCGCGGTGGCGACGGCGGCCTCCAGCCGTTTCCGCTCCTCCTCGCCGGGCTCCGGCTGGTCGTGCGCTTCCTCGTCCGGCTCGGGCGGCGGCGGGGGCTCGGGCTCATCCTCCGGCTTGCGGCGGACGATGCCGTCCTGCTGCAGCACGTGCGTGGCCTCGTGCGCCATCAGCCGCGTGTCCGATGGGCTCTCGCCGCGGCCCAGCCAGACGTCGCGCCCGTGGGTGAAGGCGCGGGCGCGCAGCGCGCTCGCGGCGCTCTCCGCCGTGGGGCCGGTGTGCACCCGCACGTCGCGCAGGCTCACGCCCATCCCGGACTCCAGCGTGCCGCGCGTCCGCGGCGGGAGCGGCGCGCCCGGGCCGCGCGTGGCGATCGCCCTCGCCGCCGCGTCGCGCATCGCCGGTGATCCGCCCGCCACGCCGCCGGGTGCGCCCTTGGCCTGCACGGCGGCTTCGTCCGGCTTCTTCTCGTCCTCCGCGCGCTGGACGACGGCGGAGTCGATGGGCTTCGTCTGCACGGTGGCGGCGGAGTCATCCTCCGGCTTCTTCTCGTCTTCCGCGCGCTGGACGACGGCGGAATCGGCGGGCTTCGTCTGCACGGGGGCGGCGGAGTCCTCCGGCTTCTCCTCGCTGCCGTCGCTCGCGCGCTGGATGATGCCGGGGCCGCTGGCGCCGGGATGCGGAGGGTCGTCGTGCTCGGTGCGGTCGCCCACGGACATGCGCTGCACCGGCGCGAGCGCGGCGGGGGTGACGCGGGAGATGGCGAGCGGCGCCTCCGCCGTGCTCCGCGAGGCGACGCGGTCGGCGACGGCGTCGGCCTCGCGCTCGTAGGCGTCGTCCGCGCGGCCGATGACGGGCTTGCGCTGGACCGGGAGCGCCAGGCCGAAGGGCGCGGAGACGCTCCCCGCGGCCCACGCGGACGCGGCCGGCTCCGCCCCCGCCGCGGCGGGCGGGGCGTGGGGCGCGGGGCGCGCTCCCTCCGGCTTCTGCGCCGGGCGGCGGACCGCAACGGTGTCGCTCACGCGAGCGGAGCTCCGTTCGTCATCCCTGCATCATCGATGGTCATCTCTTTCGTAGTGCCGGCTCAGCAGCCTGCTCCGGCTCAGCGCCCTCTCCGGCTCGCTGGGGCTCGCCACCTCTCCCGTCCCGGGAGAGGTAGAGGTCCCCAGCTCCTGCGCCGACCGGACCGGCAACGCAGAACCTGCCTCGCAAACCCCCTTGCAGGCCCCGCCACCGCCAGCCCCTCTCCCGGTACGGGAGAGGTTTGCGCTCTCAGGCGCAGGGAGAGGGCGCTGGCGGACGCGCCTCACACCCGCTCCCGTACCGGCGAGCGGAGCAGCTCCACCAGCTCGTCGGTCCGCGCGTCGGCGCCGCGGTGACCGAGGTCGCGGCGCATCGCGCGGACGAGGTGCGCCCTCTCCTCGCGTGCGTCGCCGCCGGCTTCCTCCGCGCGGCGCAGGCGCAGGTACGCGTTCAGCACCGCGGGCGGGGCGTGCAGCAGCAGCGCCTGGTCCGCGGCCGGATCGGGCGCGGCCAGGTAGCCACGGCCGTCGTAGGAGGAATCGGCCGCGCCGTCCGCGTGGAGGCGGAGGATTCCCTCGTAGGCGGCGGCGCGCTGCCGCAGCTCCTCGCGGCCCGCGATGGCGCGCAGCCCGCCGGCGACGATGGACGCGGCCAGGAGCAGCGTGAGCGCGGCGGCCCCGGTGATCACCGTCGCCTCGCGGCCGACGCCGTCGAAGAGGCCCGCACCGAAGCCGACGGCGCGGTAGATCCCGTACGCCAGGGCCGCGAGGAAGGCCACGCCGAAGAGGGCGGAGAGGGCTGAGCTGGAACGCATCGTCTTCTCGCTCCTGGTTCGGGGGAGGGTGGCCGGCTCCGTCACGCCGGTCACGTGTTGTCGACGTCTTCTGGGACTGCTGGCGTCACCAGCGGGTAAATCTTCTGATAGGTCACGTGCACGGTGTTCGGGTAGTCGGGCGACACCCAGTTCTGCGGCTGCGCGGTGATTTCCATGATCAGCTGGAGCGCCGCATTGCTCTTGTGCGGGTCGTTCTGCAGCGCGCTGCGTACCGGGTTCTCCAGCTTTCTCGCCATCTCTCCCTGGTTGGCGTTGGTCGTCATCGCGACGATGTTTCCGCTGGCCCAGTTTCCGGGCCCGCCGAGCGTCCTGGCGATCAGGTGCCCCCGCTGGTTCCGCCCCATAGCAATGCCCGGCACCGGCTCGCTCGGGTTCGAAGACGTTCCCAGGGGCGACGCCGCGTTGATGCGGACGTGACGGACGGTCGAGCGCCAGGCGCCGCCACCCGCCGTGACGGGCGAGTAGGGGAGGAGCGGCGGCTTGGTGCCCACGGGCCCCCAGCCGCTGGTGCCGGCCGCCGCGTAGCGCGCGAAGTCGTAGAACCGGCCTCCGCTGGTGGCGGACGAGTTGGCGGGCACGGCGCGTGCTCCGTACGCGGACCCTTCGCGGTCGTTCACCTGGGTCACGCGGATGAGCAGGTCGTTGTCGCGGTCGGCCAGGACCTGCCCCATCGTCACCAGGTTGCGGACGCCCCCGGAGAAGTCGTACAGGCCGTCCAGGCGGCGCAGCTCCGCCAGGTAGCGGTAGTAGTACTCGTCCCATGCGTCGGTCATCGCGTCGTTCACGGTGCCGTTGGCGTGCAGCCATTCCCCCCGCTCGTTGGTCGGCACCGCGTTCAGCTTGCGCTGGTGCTCCGTCCGCGCGTGATCGACCGGTCCCCCCGGCGCGCCGACGGTCAGCGACTCGTCGATCATTCCCTGGAGCGAGGTGTTCAGCGCCGTCGCGTCGTCCTGCCGGTTGTCGGCGCGCAGACGCGGCACGTGCTGCGCCTGGAGGCGCCGCAGCACGTCGGGGAAATTCATCCAGTTCTCGCTCGCCATCATCAGGTGCACCGAACCGTCCGCCGCGGGGGCCAGGCGCAGGGAGTGGTCTTCGCCGATGAAGTCGAACTTCTCCTGCAGCGGCGGCTTGTCGTGCACCCCGCTCGGGTCCGCCGCGGCCGCCTCGCGCGGGCCGAGCCCCAGCGACTGCAGCAGCGACTGCACCCCGCTGACCGCGCGGTCGATCAGCCAGTCGATGGCGTGGTCCACCACCTCGCGGATGCCGCCCACGATCTCCGCGATCTTCTCGCCGATGTTCCCCAGCCCGAACTGGTTGGCCAGGAAGCCGATCGCCACGGGAACCGCGTGGGCCAGCCCCAGCTCCACCTTCTGCGCCCCCGGCTCGATCTCGCCGCGCGCCACGGCGGCGATGGTGGTCACGTAGTCGTTGATGATGGCCAGGATGTCGCGCAGGTAGTCGATGGCGCTCTGCACCGCGCGGAAGAAGGCCATGGCGCTGTTGATCACCGGCATGATCCCGGTGACGTCGAGGAGGCTCACCAGCCACTGGATCGCGCGGTTGATGATCCGCTCCATGATCCAGTCCTGCGCCTTCTGCAGCACCATGTCCCACAGGCCGGTGATCTGGCTCTCGATGTACTCCCAGATCGCCGCCACCCCGCGCTGCTGCACGTCGCGGACGAAGGCGATGATCCCCGTCAGCCGGTCGATGGCGCCGCGGATCATGGCGACCCGCTCCGGCCCGATGCGCTCCCCCAGCTTCTGCCAGAGGCGCTCGACGGTGATCCCCAGCACCTGCATCACGAAGTCGAGCACCGAGCCCAGCGAGAGGTCGCGCGGCGGCTCGAGCCCCGCCTGGCGCAGCCCGCGGAAGAGCCAGTCGGCCAGCCCGCCCGCCAGGTGGGTGACGATGTGCGTGAAGAAGCTGCTGAAGCCGCGCTTCAGCGCCGCGATCAGGTTCAGCAGGAAGCCGACGGGGTCGCGCTTGATGTCCTCGATCGCCGCCATGGCGTTGGCGACGATGCTCCCGATCAGGTCGCTCGGGAAGTTCATGATCTCCAGGATGATGGTGATCATCTCCCGGAGCACCACGCCCACGAAGCGGAAGAGGCGCGAGATGGGCTCGCCGAAGCGCTCGACGATGCGCATGAAGGCGTCGACCGGGTGGATCAGGTCCTCGATCGAGAGGCTGTCCCAGATCCCGGTGAAGATCCCGACGATGAACTCCCAGCTGATCCCCAGCTCCCGCACCGCCCCCTCGATGCGCGCGGCGGCCTGGGCGATGGTCCCCGACTCGGCGAGGCGCGCGTAGATCGCACGGCCGTTGGGGAGGAGGGTGATGAAGCCGCGGATCAGGTTCTCGGCGGTGCGCGGCACCCGCTCGCCGGTGAACGGGTTCCGCCCCAGGATCACCGTCACCAGCTCGAAGCCCGGCGTCTCGTTGGCCACGCTGGCCAGCCAGGCCAGGAGCGAGTGCTTGATGAGCTCCAGCACCTTCGCGGCGACCGTGGTCGCGAAGTCCCACACGCGCTGCAGGAAGCCCCCGGCGTCGGCCGCCAGCGAGCGCAGGTTGTCCGCCAGGTTGGGGAGGTTCGACGGCTGGATGGCGTCCCAGGCGCGCCTGAACAGCCCGCCCAGCTCGCTGAGCAGGTTGAGGAAGGCCCCGATCTGCGTGGCGATCCAGTTCGCCGTCTCCTCCAGCGTCCCTCGCTCCTGCATCTGCCGCAGGTGCTCTTCCTTGCCGATGAGGAGGAGGAAGTCGGAGAGGATCTCGACGGGGGTGGCCTGCACCGGCACGTCGCGCAGCGGGTCGTGGCCGAGGACCTTCTTGATCAGCGCCCAGGCGCGGTTCTCCGCCAGGAGGCGCTCGGCGACCGAGATCGCCGCCTCCTTGATCATCGCGATGATGTGGTCGACCAGCGACTCGGCGAAGGCCACCACGTCGTCGTAGAGCGCCCCGAAGTGGCGCCGGAGAATCGCGACGTTGTCCTCGAGGAGGCCCATCTCTCCCACGGCGTCCTCGATGGTGCGCTCCAGGCGGCCGAGCGAGAGGTCCAGGCGGCGCATCTCGCCCTGCACCCAGGCGAAGGCGTCGTCGATGATGCCGTGCTCGTTGAGCTTGTCGAAGATGGCGGTGCCGAAGGGCACCAGCCCCATGAAGCCGCGGAGCAGGTTGGTGGCGGTGCGGGGGACGTCGCGCCCCAGGATCGGGTTGTAGCCGATGATCACGGTGAACAGCGCCCACCCGGGGACCTGCTGGGCGTAGCCGTCCGCCCTCTCCAGCAGCCAGTCCGGCAGCGACAGCCGCTGCACCCGCTCCGGCGCCGCGGCGGCCGCCGGCCGCGGCTGCGGTGCGGCGGCGCCCTGCTGCACCACGTGGGTGGCCTCGTGCGCCATCAGCCGCGTGTCGGCCGCGCTCTCGCCGCGGCCGAGCCAGATGTCGGGGCCGTGGGTGAAGGCGCGCGCGCGCAGCGCCCCGGTGGCGCGCTCGGCGTCCGGGCCGGTGTGCACGCGCACCCCGCCCAGGTCCACGCCCAGCCGCGACTGCAGCGTCTCGCGCACGGTGGGCGTCAGCGGCGCGCCGGGCCCGCGGGCGGCGATCGCGCGCGCGGCGGCGTCGCGCATCGCCGGGCCGCGGTCGTCCTCGTCGCCCTCCCTCGCGGCGCGCTGCACGGGGAGGGAGGAGCGATAGCGGGGCTCGTGCGTCTCGTCGTGGTCGTGCGCGGTGTAGTCGCCCAGCGTGGCGCGCTGGACCACGGGCGCGGGCGGCTTCGGCTTCCGCTTCGGCTCCGCCGCGACGCGGGGAACGGGGATCGCGGCGGGCGGCGGCGATGCCTTCGCCTCCGCGTGGACCGGGGCGGGCTCGTCGTCGTGGGCGGTGCGGTCGCCGGCGGTGGCGCGCTGCACGCAGCCCTCGTCCTCCTCCTCCATCTCCCGATGGACGGTGGAGGCGAGGGCCGCGGGGGTGACGGGGGTGATGCGGGGCGGCGCCGTGGGCCCGCCGCCGGCCACCTGGTCGGCGACGCGGTCGGCCTCGCGCTCGTACGCGTCGTCGGGCGCGCCGATCACCGGCTTGCGCTGCAGCAGCATGGGGCCCGCGATCCCGAAGGGCGGCGCCGGCGCCGAGGCCCACCCGCTCTCCGTCCCCGCCGCCACGCCCGCGGGGGCGCGCGGGCGCGGCTTCGGAGGCGCGGGCTTCGGCTTCTGCGCCGGCGCGTGGGTGACGCTCTTCGGGGGACGGGTGCCGGACACCAGGGTACAGGGTACAGGGTACAGGGGACAGCCAGCGGGATCACCCGGGAGGCGAGCAGTTGCCTGCTGTAACCTGTCCCCTGTCCCCTGTCCCCTCGCCGTCTCGCGTCAGCCGATCGCCGTGAGGAACGCCGCCATCGCCCCGCCGCGGTCGTCGGGCTCGCCGCGCGAGCGCGGGAAGCTCGCGCCGGCCTTGCGGTACTCCGCCTCGATGGAGGCGCGCAGGTCGGCGTCGCGCACGCGGCCGTCGTCGCGCGCCAGGGCGAGGAGGCCGGCGTGCACCGCGGCGTTGCGGATCTGCCCGCCCGCCAGCTCGTAGCGCGCGGCGGCGTCTTCCACCGCCTCCCAGGGAACGGCGTGGTCGGCGGGGAGGTGCAGCCGCCAGAGGTGCAGCCGCTCCTCCACGTCGGGGAGGTGGAAGCCCACCACCGCGTCCATCCGCCGCTGGAAGGCGCTGTCGATGGAGCCCGGCGCGTTGGTGGTGACGATCAGGATCCCGCTGTAGCCATCCAGCCGCTGCAGCAGGTAGTTGGTCTCCAGGTTGGCCCAGCGGTCGTTCGAGCTTTTCACCTCGGTGCGCCGGCCCATCAGCGAGTCGCCCTCGTCCAGCAGCAGCACCACGTCCAGGTCCTCGGCGCGGCCCAGCACGCGGCTCAGGTTCTTCTCCGTCTCGCCGATGTACTTGTTGACGATGCTGGCCAGGTCCACCCGGTAGAGGTCGAGCCCCAGCGCCGAGGCGAGCACCCGCGCCGCCAGCGTCTTCCCGGTGCCGCTGGGCCCCTGGAAGAGCGCGCGCACGCCGCGGTTCAGCCCGCCCGGAAAGTCGTCGGCGAGCGACTCGAGCAGCCGCTCGCGGTGGCGGCAGCGGCGCTCCAGGTGCTCCAGCTCGGCCACCGTCGACGGGTGCAGCACCAGCCGGTCCCACCCGCCGCCGTCGCCCAGGCGCTGCGCCAGGGTGTCGAGCTGCTGGCGGTTGATGGCGCGCGCGGCCGAGCGCACGTCGGCGTCGGTCACCCCGCCGCGCCGCTCCAGCGCGGCGTAGCCCCGCGCCAGCTCGGCGGTGCGGCGGATGTAGCGCGCGCCGAGCGTCAGGGTGCGGGCGAAGCGCTCGCGCTCCCCGTCGTCCGCCTCGGGGAGGGCGCGGCCCCAGTGGCGCAGCCGCAGCGCGGGGGGATCGGGCGGGAGCTGCAGGGTGAGCGCGTGCTCGGCCACGGCGCCCCCCACGCCCCCGTCGGCGCCCGCGACGACGGCGAGCGGGCCGCCGTAGCCGCGCCACTCGGGGAGCTCGAAGGTCTCCCCCGGCCCCAGCTCGGGGGTGAAGACGGGCACGGCGCGGGTGAGCGTGGCCAGCGGGCCCAGCACCCGCGCGGTGTCGGCGTTCTGCCCGGCGGCGGCGCGCACCTCCAGCACGCCGCGGCCGAGCGCCGCGGCCACCGCGCCCAGCGCCTCCAGCCGCTCGCTCCCCGCCAGGCCGCGCACGACCACGGCGCGCGTCTCCCCCGCGCCGAGGAGGGCGGCGAGCTCCACCAGGCGGCCGCGCACCTCGGGGTCCAGGATCATCTCCCCCAGCGGCTCGAAGCTCTCCGCCGGGTGGTGGCGCACGCCGGGGAGCGGCTCGGGGGGCGTCTCGCCGCGCAGCGCCGTCCAGAGCGCGGAGGGAACGCGCAGCTGCCAGCCGGCGCGCGGCGCGTCGGGGTTGGCGACCTCCACCACCCCCGCCTCCACCAGCGGGCGGGCGAGCGTCCACCCGTCGCCGGCCAGGGCGGGGCGGCTCACGCGCACCACGTCGTGCACCAGCGCCACCGCCGGGCGGCGCCCGCCCTTGGGCGCCTGCGCGGCCTCGAACACGTCGCCGAAGCGCGCGTCCTCTTCCACCAGCCCCGCCAGCACCAGCGCCAGCACGTGCTCGTCGGCGAGCCCCAGGCCGGTGCGCAGCGCGAGGAGCGGGAGCCAGGCGCCCTCGGCCGCCTCTTCCCACTCCCGGCGCCGCGCGGAGACGGCGGCCAGCGCCTGGTCCCACGAGGCGTCGGGGTCCAGGTGCGGCGCCAGCTCGGAGATGTACCCCTCCAGGAAGGGGTGCTCGGCGAAGGGGGCGCCGGCGTCCTGCCCGCTCGCCACGGCGCGGGTGGCGGCGTAGGCCACCACGCCCAGCACGGCTTCGTAGAACACCAGCCCCAGGTGGCCGCGCGCGTGGTGCGGCACGGGGTCGACGACGGCGGCGGGCTCGCTCACGGTCTCATCCCTTCTCGGCTAACCGACTGGGAACCCCGCAAAACCATGAAGACGTCATCCTGAGGCCGGTCTCGCCGCCTCCTTCGATCCGGCGAAACCCTGGCAGGCCGAAGGATCTATCGCCGGTCGCCGCGAAACGGCCGGCGGTCGGGCGTCTCAGGGTATAGATCCTTCGCGCTGCGACGGTCGGAGCACGCCGCGGCGTTGCGGTGGTCGCGCTCAGGATGACGAAACGGCGGTGGCCGCGCGCGTGGTGCGGCGCGGGGTCGACGACGGCGGCGGGCTCGCTCACGGTCTCAGCCGAAGTGGAAGGTGACGACCCGCGCCAGCTCCGGCACCCAGCCGGGGTTGGCGTCCAGCCCGGCCATGCGCACGGGAAGGGTGGCCTGGTCCAGCTCCATCCACACGTCCACGTGCGAGCGCGTGGCCTCCACCGTTCCCGTGCGCCGCAGCAGCGCGCTCTCCAGCCGCTCCTCGGGGTCCGCCCCCGCGGCGCGCAGCGCGGCCCCGGTGCGCGCGCGGACCACGGGGATCACCAGGTCGAGGAAGCGCTGCAGCCCGGGCTCGGCGCGCATTCCCAGCGGCGGGTGCGGGGCGGGCGGGGGCGGCGCGCCGCGGAAGAGGTCGATCCACGCCGCCGGCAGCGCCTCCGTGGCGGGGGGAACGAAGCCGCCGCCGGGGGGCTCGGTGGGGGCGCGGCCGTCGAGCTCCGCCAGCAGGCGCCAGAGCGGGTCGTCCGCCACCCCGCCCGCCTCCGGGCCGAGGAGCGCGCGCGCCGTCAGCTCCAGCCATCCCCATCCCCCGACCACCGGCTCCAGCGCGAAGTGCTCGTCGAGCGCGCGGTAGAAGCCGAGCGAGCGCAGCACGTTCACCAGGAAGAACACCCCGCACGCCGCGCTCGCCGCCCGCGCCTCGTCCACCGGCCGCGGCAGCGCGCGCGCCTCCTCCGCCGCTTCCGCTCCGCCGGCTCCATCGCCCGTCCGTCCCGGCGCATCCTCCGCCCCGTCGCCCGGGCGCGGCGCCGCAACGGCGTTCGGGGGATGGAGACCGGGCGACGTGCCGGCGTCCGCGCGCGGCGCCTCGTCATTCCCCCACCCGGTCTTTTCCGGCTGTCGATCGGAAGCTGGACGCCGCGCCGGATCATCTCCCGACGCCGTCGACGGAGCCGGCGGGCGATCCGGGGCCGCGGCCGCGCGCCGTCCCCCATCGACCGGATCGCCCGACGACGGTGGACGACGGACGATCTCCGCGCCGCGCGCCGTCGGGGGCGCGGGGGGAGCGGACGCCTCCGCGCGCCAGCGGACGAAGCGCGCGGCGAAGGCCGAGCCGCGGGCGACCAGGGGCGCGCGGTGCAGCATCAGCGCGAGCCCGAGGAGCGCGGCGTGCTCCGGCGCCAGCCCGCGCGGCACCGCGTCCGGCGGGAGGAAGCCCGTCCACGGCGGGGCGGGGGATGGAGTGCGGCGCGCCACCTCCGCCGCCGCGGACGCCGGCCTCTCCGCGGAACGCCCCGCCTCGCCCGCGGGGGACGCGGCCTCCGTGGACGCAGTTCGGCCGGTCGACGGGGACGCGCCGGTGCGGGGGGCGGCCAGGAGCGCGGGCGCCTCGAACGCGGCGGCGACGGCGGCGAGGATGCGCGTGGCCTGGGGCGCGGGGAGCGCGGCGACCACCCGTGCCGCGTCGCCCGCGGCGGCGAGGTGCTCCAGGGCGGCGGGAACGTGCCGCGCCTCGCGCGCCCAGAGCGCGGTGAGCGCCGCCACCGGGCCGCCGGGGAGGCCCTTCAGCAGCGCCCGCCACCACCAGCGCGCGGCCTCGCCCGCCACCGCGTCGCGCGCGAAGGCCGCGATCATCTCCGCCGGGTCGGCGAACCAGACCGCCTCGGCGCCCGTGGGAACGGGGCCGCGGGCCGGGCGCGCGGCCCCGCGCCAGCGCGCCTCCAGCGCCGCGCGGACGGCGCGCTCCCACTCGGGCGGGGCGCGCACGTCGCCGGGACGCGGCGCCAGGCGGCCGGGGAGCGGGTCCGCGAGCGAGCGCACCACCAGCACCGCGGCGGGCGGGAGCCCCGCCGGCTCCAGCGCCGCCGCGCCCAGCAGCCGCTCCACCCGCAGCCGCGTTCCCGCCCCCGCCGGCGACCGCGCCGCCGCGGTCATGCGCCTTGCGCGAAGTGGACGCGATACTCTCCGGAGTCCTCTTTCTCGAACGGGTCCTCGGCGTGGGAGCAGAACATCAGGTAGCGGCCCTGCCAGTCCACCGTCTCCCCCTGCTCGGCATGGAAGTGGACGAGCCTGAAGGCGTGCGCGTGCACCCCGAACGGCAGCTCGTGCTCCGCGCGGCGGAGCAGCATCTCCGCCCATTGCAGCGGGACCACCACGGGGCTCCGCTCGTTGGCCGGGAAGAAGGTCTCCTCCACGAAGCCCGTCTCCAGCACCTTCTCGTTGCTGTCCCTGGTCTGCAGCGGGAGCACGCCCACGGGCGGGAGGACGAAGAACCAGTCGGCGGCCGCCACGCTCTCGGGCGCCACGGGCGACGAGGACTGCAGGAAGGTGGAGGCGTGATCGCGGAACTGCATGATCATGGCGGCCGCGTCGCCCCGCGGGCGGTGGGCGCCGACGAGCTCCAGCGGGTCGGGGGCCACGCGCGAGACGGGCGCGCGGCGCACCGACCAGACGTCGGCCCATTCCAGCCCGCGCTCGGTGACGTAGAGCAGCGCCAGCGGCACGTCGCACGACGCGATCGTGCCGGCCGCGCGCATCACCTCCAGCGGCGACTGCGGCGCCGCGGGCGCGTCGGGGAAGGGAACCGACAGCGCCAGGACGCGCTGTCCCGGCGCGCCGTAGCCGGCGCACCAGTAGGCCATGAGGTTGCGCAGCTTGCTGAGCTCCTGCGCCAGCCGCAGCGGCAGGGCGGGGTCGGGGTCGTTGCGCAGGTCCAGCTTCACGTCGGCCTCGATCGCCGTCACCAGCTGCGTGATCACCTGCATGACCGGCGCGCCGCCGGTGGGGACCGGAACGGGAACCAGCGAGAACGCGGCGCCCTCTTCCGTGTAGCGGCTCCCGCACCCCGTGCCCACGCCGTCGGAGGAGAGGTCCACCGAGGCCACCCGGTCGCGGCTGAAGGCGGCCGCCGGGCGCGCGGCCAGGATGAAGAAGCCGCCGTTGGTGATGCGGGCGTCGGCGGTGGGCGCGTCGCAGAGCGCGAACTCGCCCGCCTTCGCCGCCACCTCGGCGCTGGCGGGGATCAGCCGCAGCTTCACGTCCTTCGGGAGGGCGACGGGGTCGCCGTCGCGGTTGAAGGCCAGGCCGGCGCTCACGCGCACCGCCGGCGCGGGGAGGGTGCGCGTGTCCACGGCCACCTCCAGGCCGCGCACCACCCCCTCGCCCACCGCGGCGGCCAGGCCGCGGTGGCGGTCGCGCGCCGCGTCCTGCTCGCGGCGCAGGTCCTCGGCCGTCAGCACGCGGCCGTTGAAGAAGTGGGTCAGGCGGATCCCGTCGTCTACCACGGGCTCCAGCAGCTCGGTCGGCATGGCTCAGCCTCCGTTCAGCCTTTGCGGGTGGAGCGGCGGGCCGACTTCTTCGGCGCCGCCGGGGCGGGGGCCGCGTCGGCGGCGGCCAGGGTGCCGGCGTCGGCCGTGTCCGCGGCCGGCGCGGGGTCCTGGGGCACGCCGCCGCGGGAGGCTCGCGGATAGGCGCTCACCTCCACGTGCACCTCGAGCCTGAGCTCGGTGCTCTGGAACAGGGCCGGCACGAAGATGCGAAGCTGCTGGTTGGGAACGTTGTCCAGCTGCACGTCGCTCCCCTGCGCGATCGCCTTCACGACGTAGACGAAGTTGTTGAAGTCGGGCTTGAATTCGCCGCCCAGCACGAACCTGCCGTCGGGCTGGGCCATCAGGAGGAGCCCGCCGAACACCGGGAAGGTGAGCACCGCCGCCTGCCCCCTGCTCACGCTGAACACCCCCGCCGCGACCACCTGGTACGGAGAGGCCGCGACCGGCTGGGGGGCGAGCGCACGCCAGGCGCCCTCCCTCCAGGTGAGCACCTCCCCGTCGGTCCGGGCCCCGGAGGCCGACACCGGGTTCCCCTGCAGCTTGTCGATGGTCGGCTTCGGATAGGTGTCCGTCAGGTCGCCGCCGGCGTCGCCGGTCGCGCCGCCCGGGGCGGGCGCCCTGTTCACCCAGGCCGTGCCGGTCCAGGTGAGCACGTCGCCCGCGTTGGCGGCCGCCGGCGTGGCGCTGTAGGGGTGCCCCTGGAACGACGTCACCCGCGGGTTGGGGAAGGTGCCCTCCAGGTCGCTGACCACGCGCGAGAACAAGATGGGCACGGGCGCCCACTGCCCCTTCCCCTGCACCACGGTGAAGCGGAGGAAGTGGCCGTTGTTGTTCGCCTCCACGGCGGGGAGCAGCGTCTTCCCCTGCAGGCTGGCGATCGTGAGGTTCGGATAGGTGCCCGTGAGGTCGCCGGCGGCCGGGGGGAGCACCGCGGCCACGTTCGCGTTGATCCAGGTGCCGCCCTTGACCGCGAGCACCTGGTTGTCGACCAGCAGCGCGGGGGCCGGCGTGACCACCCTGGCGCCCTGCAGCCCGGTGACGGTGAGGTTGGGGTAGCGGTCCTTGACGTCGCCCGTGCCGTCGGGGAGGTTCGCCGGGGCCCACTTCCCCGCGTTGAAGCGGAGGTACTGGTCGTCCACCGGCACCGTGGCGGCCACCGGCTGCGACTGGATCCCCCGCACGGTGCAGTCGGGGTAGCGGTGCTCCAGGTCCTTCGTTCCCTCGGGGAGGAGGTCGGGGCTCCACGCCGTCCCGTTCCAGTGCAGGTACACGCTCCCGCTCGGCGCCGCGGGGGAGACGGGGTGCCCCTGCAGGCCGCGCACGGTGCAGTCGGGGTAGCGGTGCTCCAGGTCCCTGGTGCCGTCGGGAAGGGGGTGCGGCTGCCACTCGCCGGTCGCGCCGCCCACCCAGCGGAAGTAGTCGTCGGCCACCGGCTGCGTGCGCGCCACCTTGTGCTGCTGGATCTTGGCGACGATGGGGAGCTTGTACTCGCCGCGCAGGTCGCCGCCCTCCAGCCGGTTGTAGATCACGAAGGCCGAGAGCGTCCAGCCGTAGCGGTCCAGGTACTCGCCCGTGGGCCCCTTCAGCTCGTCGGCGATGGTGCCGACCTGCGCCGCCCCGGCCGGCGTCCAGGTCGCGTCGACGGGGTGTCCGTGCGAGTCGAGCGCCGGCGGCGCCACCACCGCCACCTGCCCGCTGTCGATGCGGACGTCGATGGTGTTGCCGTCGCCCATGTCGATCTTCAGCACCACGTCGAAGACGTTGCGCATCTTCGCCCAGGTGACGGACTTCACGTTCGCCGTGGTCACCGCCCGGTCGTTCACGGTGAGCGAGAGCGCGCCGGCGGGGAGGTGCAGCCAGCCGTCGTGGTGCAGCCAGACGCGCAGCCGGTTGGGGCCCAGCACCTCGACGGTGGCGAACGAGTCCACGTCGGGGCGGCCCTCCTCGCTCCCCGCCAGCAGCCACTCCTGCAGCAGCCGGGTGTGCAGCAGGTAGGGGCGCCGGTCTTCCTCCGTCTCCACCGCCACCGCGGCCACCGCCCACTCCGAGGTGAGCGGCAGGTCGATCTCCGCCAGCAGCACGCAGCAGTCGTCGGCCGCGTCGCCGCAGGCGCTGGGGGTCTCGGCGCGGCGGATCACCGGGCGCACCTCGGTGACCCAGACGCGGAAGGCGTTGCGCAGGATGCGCGGCGCGTCGTCGGCCGGGAGGAGGATGGGGTCGTCGTTGGCGGGCGGCGGGGAGGCCAGCACGTCTTCGTCGATCGCGTCGGCCAGGGCGCGGATGCCGGCCAGCAGCTCGGCCTCGCCGTTGACGGAGAGGAGCGGGTCGGTGGTGGTCTGCACCCGCGCCAGCAGCAGGCCGAAGGCGCGCACCGCCTGCTCCTCGGGCTGCGAGAGGCGGAAGACGGTGAGCCCGGTGGGGTCGGCCTGCGGCGGCGAGTTCCAGGGGGCGTCGTCGCGCAGCGCCAGCTTCAGCTCGAAGCTCTCGCGGATGCGCGAGGGCGCCATCGCGTCTTCCTGGCTGCGGCAGGGCTCGCCGGGAACGGGCACGGTGTCGCTGGGGCACTCGCGGTGGCAGAGCACCACCGCCAGCGGGAGCCGCTGCGCCGCGGGGTTGGGGTAGAGGCCCTCCAGCGCGGCGCGGTGGCGCTGCAGCCAGGGCCCGAGCTGCACCCGCATGCACTCGGGCACGCAGATCTCGCGGCCGCAGCGGTCCACCGCCACCCCGGGCGAGACCTCGATGGCCGGGTCGCTCCCGGTCCCCGGGGGCGTGACGGCCAGCCCCCACACGGTGCCGTAGCCGTGCAGCAGGCGGTCGTGCCCGCGGCGCGCGGCGGCGTGGTAGAGCTGGTCCTGCTGGAACTCGTCGACCCCCAGCACCAGGCCCAGCGTGTAGTTCACGCGCTTGGCGGGGTCGGTCCGGAGCGGCCCGGCGGCGGGCGATGCCTGTGCGATCATGTCCACCTCTGAGAGGTTCCGCGCGATTGTGGGCGCGCCGCCACCGGGTCCCGCCCGACGACCAGACGCCCGCGTACGTTCCATGGCTCGATCCACCCCAGGTGGCTCGCGGCGAGCTCGCCGCGGTCCAGCACCAGGGCGGTGAACCGGCTCCCCTGCCCGAGCACCGTGTCCGTGCCCAGCCGTGCCTCGCCCACGCGGAAGGCCGCCCAGTACAGGCGCGTGTCCACCACGGTGTGGGCGGGCTTCTCCAGCAGCGCGATGCGCCGCGCCAGCTCGCCGCGCCGGCGCTGCGCCTCGCGGTCGTCGCCCGGGGCCACCGGCACCAGCACCGTGAAGCGGTGCGCGCCGCGGCGCATGGGCACCACCACCGACACGAAGGTGATCCAGTCCGCCAGCGCCGCCCGCTGCGTGGGGAGCGCCGCCGGGTACCGCACGTCGTCGAACGAGGCCACCCGGTCCTCCTTCGCCACCGCCCAGGCGCGGTTCAGGTCCACCGGCTGGCGGTAGCGGCGCGCCAGGTAGTCGCGCCAGAGCGCCAGGTCGGCCCCCGCGTCGGGGGCGGCGTAGGTGAAGCCCAGCCCCTCGCGCAGGAAGAGCCGCCAGTCCGCCGCCATCGCCGCGTTCGCCGGCGCCGTGGGGGGGAGCACCAGCCGCGGGTCGCCGAACGAGTCGTAGTCCGGCCCCGCCTCCACCATCGTCGCCTGCTCCGCGGAGATGCCGAACGCCGCCTCGACCTGCTCCCGCAGGATCTTCGTCGTCCCCCCGTCCTTCCCGCCGGACTTCCCGCCGGGCAACGCCTGCTGCCTGGAGGTCGAGGCGGCGATCCCCCAGGCGGTCTTCAGGTCGTCGATGTCGCCGTAGCGCGAGGCCAGCCATCCGCGCCAGCGCGCGTGCAGCGCGCCGGGGCCCTGCCCAGGGGTCCAGGCGAGCGCGGTGGTGGTGGTGCCGGGGCCGGCCAGGTCGCCCACGTCGCCGTACGCCACCCCCGGCGCGTCGCGGGTGAGGAAGCGCTCCACCACGCGCACGGTGAAGCGCGCCCCCCCGTTTTCCGTGGAGGACGACGTGGCCGGGCCCGACGCTGCGCCCCCGCACCCGCATCCCCCCGCCTTCGCCGTCGTCGTCGCCACCGCGGTCGAGGTGGAAGCGGGGGATGGGGATGAGGTCGCGGCCACTGGCTTCGCCCCGTCGGCGGCGGCGTCGAAGAGGTGCGGGTCCACGCAGTCTTCCAGCGCCAGCCGGAGCGCGCGCACCAGGCCGTCGCGGGTGCCGCGGCCGGCGAACATCGTCATCGCGTTCGCCAGGAAGAAGCGCTTCTTCTGCTCGCTCCAGCTGGTGTCGAGCGCCGCCCCCAGCCACCCGGCCAGCCAGTCCAGGAACTCCGGCGGCACCGTCTCCGTGTCGAAGAGCACCTGCGCGGCGGCGATGCGCCCCTCCACCTCGGTGAAGGTCCCTTCGACGTTGGAGAGGTAGCGGTCCAGGAACCACGCGGAGCCCGCGTCTTCCCGGTAGACGGCGGGGAGGTACTCCTTGAGGTAGGAGAAGCGGGGGTAGTAGGCCCGCAGCGCCCGCACCCGCGGGGTGATGCGTCCGTTCCCCTTGAGCGTGACGCGCAGCTGCAGGTAGCGGCCGACCGCGTTCTGGAAGAGGAGCTCCCAGCTCCCCGCCTGCCCCTCGGGGCCGGGGGGGAAGGTGACCTTGTAGGGAAGCTCGGGGCCGTTCGCGCGCAGGTAGGGCGCGGGCTCCGGCGACCAGCCGAGGGTGGCGAGCTCCGCCAGCGTGTCGGCCGCGCGGCTCTCCACCGTCACCGACGCGTCGGGGGGGATGCAGGCGTCCAGGAAGAGGCGGTGCCACACGCACCCCGGCTCGCGCCCGTCGAAGGCGGCCGGGCGTGCCGCGCCGTCCTCGTCCACGTCGCCTGCGTGGCGGACGGGGAGGGTGAGCACGGCCTCGCGGGCGAAGTGCGGCCGGGGATACTCCAGCAGGGAGACCCAGCGGTCGCCGCTGTCGTAGTGCGCCTCGCCCGCGGCGGCCACCAGCGCGCGCCCGCCGTAGCGGCGCATGGGGAGGAAGCGGCGGTCGAAGTGGACCTTCAGCGCGTCCACCGGGCCGGAGAGGGTGAAGCCGAAGCTCTGGTTGCCGTCCGGCGCCACCACGTAGACGGTGCCCACCATCGCGTCCGCCGAGCAGCCGTCGGCGGGGACGAAGGCGATCTCGTTGGCGTACGGCAGCACCTGCAGCACGTCGGGATACTCGCCGAGCGTGTCGGCCAGCGGGTACGCCGCGGTCTCCCCCGCGGCGAGGGTGACGCGGTGCAGCACCGGGCCGTGCTGGTCCGCGCCGGCCACGATGGCGCTCCCGTCGCAGAGCACCTCCACCGCGCGCGGGTCGGGGATGCCGGGCAGCGGCACGGCCGCCTGGAGCGTCACCGGACCCTCGCGGAACAGCTCGTCTTCCTCCCCGCCGTCCGCCGGCGGATCGGCGGGGGCGAAGTCGGGCTCCCGGTAGACGAGCGGGGAGGGCGCCGCCTCGCGCACGCGGAAGAGGCGGTCGAGCGACCAGAGGCACGCGTGGGCGCGGTCCAGCAGCCAGACGCCGCCGTCCGGCGCCGCGCAGATGTCCCAGGGGACGAAGGGGACGCCCTCCGGCCAGCGCAGCGCCACCGGCGGCCCGCCCGCGGCCAGGTCGAACACCAGCAGCCCCGGCTCGTCGAGGTTCCCCGCCACCAGGTAGTGCTCGGTGGTGACGGCGAGCCCCTGCAGCCGCGGGGGAACCACCGGCTTCGGGGGGACGGCGGGGGCGAAGTCGCCGCCGGCGTCCACGGAGCAGTCGGCGGGCTCCGCTGCGGGGTGCGGCCAGAAGGGGACCGGCGCGGCGTCGCGCGGGGAGCGGGCGACGATGCCGCGCCCGTCGTCGCCGATCCAGTACCAGTTGCCGTGGCGGTCGCGCCCGGCGCCGCGGCGGTCGGCGGGGTCGGGCGGCGTCTCGTGCTTCCGCCGCGGGAAGATGGCGGGGAGCTCGAAGAGCCCCACCGACTCGGTGGCGTCGTTCCACTCCGCCGTGGGGGACGACGGTTTCTCGCCGGGGGTGGGCGCGGCGGGCTCGGGGAGCCAGTCGCGCTTCCCCAGCACCAGGTGGAAGCGGGTGCCGTTGACGTCCACGCGCGCCTCCTCAGCAGCTCCGCGGGACCACCGGCACCGGCCGGCGCTTCTTCGCCGCGCCGCCGGCGGCGGGCGGGGCGGTGCCCGTGATCACGTCCTTCAGGTCCTCGGGGTCGCCCGCGCGCACGGAGACATGGTCGAGCCGCGGGAGCTGCAGCCCGGTGATGGGGAGCCGCTCGATCTCCGCCCCCGAGGTGTCGAACATCCGCACCCCGCGCACGCTGGAGACGCCGGGAACGCGCGCCACCTGCGCCCAGAGCTCGCGGTCCTCCACCGCCGCCTCCAGCATCCACCCGCGCGGCGCCGGCTCCTCGAAGGGCGAGGTGCGCACCGGGTGCCCGCCGACCAGGGGGGAGAGGAAGCGCCGCAGCGCCGCCTTCACCTCCTCGCGCAGCGCCGCCACGTCGCTCCCCGCGATCGGGTCGATGCCCACGGAGACGGCCAGCGGCACGTACTCCGGCCCGCGCAGGTGCACCTCGGTGGTCACCAGCCGGCGCGGCTCCAGGTGGCGGCAGACGGCCTGCAGGAAGAGGCGGTCGGGAACCGGCCCCTCCGGCCGCAGCGGGTCGTCGGGGATCAGCAGCAGCGTCACCGTCCCCGGCGCGGGGGAGCCGATGGTGGGGTGGTAGCTGGGGAGCACCTCCATCCGCGCCAGCGCGATCCCCGGCGTCTGCGGCACGATCTCGCGGAAGTCCTCTTCCGAGACGGCGCGGTCCTGGTGCTTCAGGTGCAGGGGGATGCGGCGCTCCGCCTCGAGCACGCTCTCGCCGTCGTCGCCCCCCCAGGCGGGAACGGGGTTGGCGGGCTTGAAGCCGGCCGGGAGGCGCGGCGCCGTCTTGATGGCGCCCACGCCCACGTTCCCCGCGCTCCCGCCGCCGTAGGCGTAACTCGCCACGATCGGCGCCCCCGGCGGCGGCCGCATCCCCGCGAAGCCGCTGCCGAAGCGCACCACCCCGCTCTCGCGGTCGACCGTGAAGACGCGCGCGTCGCCGGCCGCGGGCGCGGGGGCGCCGGGGGGGAGCGCGGGGTCGCGCACCGGCACCTCGGCCGGGGCGGAGAGCAGGTCGTCCACCCGACGCCACGCCTCGCCGCCCACGGTCAGGCGGACGGACTCGGGGAGCACCGGGGTGTTGGGGAGGGTGAGCTGCTGGTCCGGCTCGCCGCTCCCCGTCCCCACCCGCAGCGCGGGGACGGGGACGCGCTGCGAGACGCGCGCGGCGTTCCCGCCCACCCAGCTGAAGCGCGCCTCCCACCCGGCCGACGCCTCGCCCTCCGTCCCCGTGAGCTCCAGGCGGATGCGGAGCCAGCAGAGCACCCGCGCCGCCAGCTTCTCGTCTTCCAGCGCCGGCGGCAGGTCGCCCACCCCCTCCTCCAGCGGGTCCAGCTCGTCCCAGGCGCCGAAGCCCCCCTCGGGGAGGGTGAGCTGCACCAGGGTGAGGTTCTCCAGCGCGTCGTCGTCGGCCGCGGCGTCCAGGCGCAGGTAGCGCGGCGTCTCGTCGAAGGGCTCGCCGGTGGAGAGGTCGAAGGAGAGGGTGGGGGGCTGGCGCGGGGGCGCGCCGCCGGGGCGCAGCACCCGCCGGCTCGCGTCCCAGGCGGGAACGAAGCCCAGGGTGAGCGTCTTCCCCGCGATCTTGGCGCGCATCTCGTCGCGCAGGTCGGCGCTGGGCTCGCCCTCGGCGGGGCGGAGCAGCAGCGCCATCCAGAGCGCCCGGTCCACCGCGTCCTGGGTGAGGCTCACGGCCCCGATGCGGCCGCCGTTCACCGGCGGGTCGAAGGGAACGGTGCGGTAGAAGTCGAGCGCCGCGGGATCGTCGCCCGTGTCGCCGTAGAGCTGCTGGTACATCCGCTGGGCGGTGGCCTCCTCGCTCCCCGGCTGCAGCGGCGCGCGGTAGAAGACGCGCGTCTCCACCGGGAGCACGTCGAGCGCGTTGCGGGTGACGAAGCCCACCGGGCCGGCGAAGAGCTGCAGCTCGCGCGGGAGGGTGACGGTCTCGCGAGGGCCCCGGTCGTTGGCGATGGCGACCACGCCGACGGCGGCCGCCGGCGGGCGCAGCGGGATCCCCAGCAGCTCCAGGAACTTCAGCCGGTTGCGCTCGGGGATCAGGTTGGCGCGGTAGAGCAGGCTGTCCGTCATGAAGGCGAACAGCTGCAGCAGGGTCACGCCCGGGTCGGCGTCGTTGAAGTTGGTCCACTCCGGCGTGTGCACCGGGATGCGGGCCAGCGAGTCGGAGAGGATCCGCGCGTAGTCGCGGTCGTCGATGCGGGGAACGGGGAGCGTCATGGCTCAGCTCGCGAGCTGCACGCGCACCGCCACCTCTTCCGAGGCGCGGTTGGCGACCAGCTGGTAGCGGATGGTGGCGACGGCGGCCTGGGGGTCGTCGGGGTCCTCGTCCACGCGCACCGACTGCAGGTCGATGCGGGGCTCCCAGGCGCGGAGCGCGTCTTCGATGCGCTCCTGCACCCGGCGCCGCGTGCCCACGGTGTTGGGCTCGAAGAGGAAGCGCCCGCCGCCGCCGCCGAACTCGGCCAGCTGCAGCCGCTCCCCCGGCTCGGTGAGCAGGATCACGCGGATCGCCTCGCGGATGTTCTCCGGGCCGGCGGACACGGCCACGCGGCCGTCGGGCCCCAGGCGCATGGGGAAGGAGATCCCCGATCCGAACACGGTGTCGCGCGGCATCGTCAGCTCTTCAGCCTGGGAACGGGGAAGCAGATCCGGAACAGCGGGAGCCACCAGAAGATGATGTTCAGCACGATCACGATGATCATCAGCAGGATGAACGCGCAGATGGTGATGATGGGGATGCTGAACGAGCACATCACCCCGAAGCTGATCCCGCCGTCCTCGTCGCCCACCTTCCCGTCGACCAGGTCCTTCATGCTGGTGATGCGGCTCATCTGCTTGCGCAGCTGGTCGCTCAGCATGAACGCCACGTTGCGGTTGTACTTGCGCAGCGTGGCCGGGCTGGTATCGACCGGGAGCGCCACGCGCAGCTGCCGCGCGGGGGCGTCGGGCTCGAAGAACGAGGTGAGCTGGAAGCGCTCCGAGCGGTCGCTCACCACCGGGGGGGCCAGCTTCCCGCAGTGCGGGCGCAGGTACACGCAGCGCACCACGTACCAGTCCTCGGTCCCGGGATCGCTCGCCGGCCGGCGCGAGGGGAGCTGCTCGGCGGCCACCTTCGGCGCCGGCCCGGCCACCGCCAGCGCGTCCATCACCAGCTTCTTCAGCCTGCGCACCCCCAGCGACGCCTCCGGGAGCTCGAAGGGGGGCGAGACGCGCGTGGCGATCAGGTCCAGCAGCTTGACCTCGTCGTCCTTCGGCTGCCCGGTGGGCGGGGCGCTCGGCGGCGGGTTGAAGTGCCGCGGATCGCCGATGAGCACGCGGGCGGTGTAGCCGCCGGGGAGCTTCGCCGGGGGGATGAGGTGCTCGATGGTGCTCCGCACCGCGAGCGCGTCGCGGACCGCCTGCACCAGCGTGGCGCGGTTGGCGGCGTTGCGGTCGGTCACGAACACCCCGGCGAGCCCGTCGAAGATCGCCCGCTGGGTGGGGACGAGGGTGGTCTCCGAGACCGTTCCCGCCAGCGCCCGGGCCAGGGGCCCGAGGTTGGACTCGAAGAAGGCCTGCAGGTCCACCAGCAGCAGCGCGCTGGACTGCTCCGCGCTGTCGAGCGCGAAGCCGCGCCGCGTGTCGTCGCCCCGCCGCACCGAGTCGTACCAGTCCTTCATCTCCGCCCACGGGTCCATCACCGCGCGCTGGAACTCGATCACCCGCGGGTCGTCGAGCGAGCCGGGGGCGGGCGCGGGGGGCTGCGCCTGCGCGGGGAGCTCGGTTCCGTTCACGTACGTCTCGCGGCGCGACGCGGGGATCAGCCCGGCGAAGACGCGGCGGGGGAGGGTCCCCTTCAGCCCCCCCGCCCCGGTGTAGCCGGTGGAGAAGAGCGACAGCGTCTCCTCGTCCGCCGCCAGCGCCTGCCCGGCGGTCCGCGCCCAGCCGCGCCTCCCGTCGGGCCGCTGCACCCAGGCCCACTCCCCCGTCTCCCCCGTCTCCTTCCCCGCGCCGTCCACGGAGACGGTGATGCGGCGCACCACGAAGGCGGCCACGTCGCCCGCGGCCGTGTCGACGGTGTGCTCGGGGAGGCCGGGGATGCGGCAGGCGAGCGAGGCGGCGACCAGGTAGAAGCGCCCGTGCACCGGCTGGTAGAGGCGGAGCGGGTACTTCGTGGACGGCACGGTGTCGAGCCCCACGGCCGGCTCGAGCCAGGTCTCGGGGCGCGCCACGAAGCCCTTCAGCCTGCGCGGCTCCGTCTCCAGCACCGCCTGGTACTGGGGGATGAAGTCGTCGCCGGCGAAGCGCAGCAGCGCCGGGGCGCGGAAGCCCGCGGGCTGCGCCGCCAGGTCGTCCCAGAGGGGCGACGGCGAGAGCCAGCGCACCTGGCTCACCATACGTTCCCCGCGCCGGGGGTGTAGCTGGCGCTCACCACCGAGTTGGTGATCAGCGTGTCGCACTGCACCACGCCGCTGAACTGGCTCATCCCCGCGCTCACCTTCACCATGCTGGCGGTCACCTCCACCGTGGCCCCCGCGTTCACCGTCACCTTGGCGCTGGCGTTCACGGTGATCCCCGAGGCCTCGAGCTTCACCGAGTTGCCGTTGGAATCCACCACCTCCACCACCCCGGGGCCGTCCTGCAGCGTCACCTTCTGCCCGCCGGGGGTCTCCAGCACCAGCTTCTCCTGCCCGTCGTGGTCGTCGAGGGTGATCTGCACCCCGTTGCGGCTGCGCAGCTTCTTCACGTAGTTGCTGCCGGCGCCGTCCATGCTCTCGGGGGGCGCGTCCTGCCCGTTCCAGAGCGCGCCCACCACGAAGGGGTGGCGCGGGTCGCCGCCGGCGAACACCACCAGCACCTCGTCGTTCACGTCGGGAACGAACCAGCTCCCGCGGTTGTTCCCGGCCATCATCGTCGCCAGCCGCGCCCACGCCTCGTACTTCGAGCCGCCCCCGTCGGGCGACCAGGGGAGCGACACCTTCACCCGCCCCTGGCCGTCGGGGTCCTTGACGTCGGAGACCAGGGCGGGGTAGGCGCCGTAGAAGAGCCCGCCCCAGCCGTGGGGAACGCGCGCCTCGCCCACCTCGAGCAGGAAGGGGTCGGCGATCACGTGGGCCTCCCCAGCGCCGGGCGCTCGGCGGTGAAGGCGGTGCGGAAGCCGTGCGCCAGGTCGAAGGTGTGGCGCACGCGGGTCACGTAGTACTTCCCCTCGAAGAGCGGCCCCACCGCCTTCAGCTCCAGCTCGGCGCCCACCCGGAGCCGCGCGTCGCCCTCGGCGGTGCCGCTGCCCACCACGAAGCGGCGGGCGGCGCGGGCGTAGTGCGCCTCGGCCAGGGCGCGCGCCTCGTCGGTGTTCACCGGGAGGTCGTGCACCACCTGCTGCTTGCGGTTGCCGAGCTTCTGCTGCAGCAGGTCGCTCCCGGCGTCGCCGCCGTTCAGCTCGCCGCTCACCACCGAGCTGCCGGCCTCGTGCGTCACCGCCTGCTTCCCCGCCACGTCCCACCCGGCCACGGTGAAGCCGGTGGTCTGGTGCGCCAGGTCGGCGGCGACCGCCAGCTCGTGCAGCCCCTGGCCGAAGGTGAGGGTGAGCGAGCCGGCGCCGCGGGCGGTGCGCGCCTTGGCCTTCACCGTGTCGCCCTCGATCCAGAGCTCGGCGCCGGCGGCGCGGGCGCGGTCGCGGGCCAGCGCCAGGTCGCTCTGGTTCACCTGCGCCACCACCTTGTGGGTGGGCCCGCTCACGTCGATGTCGCTCTGGAGGCCGTGCGCCTGCGCCACCTGGCGGATCACGTCGGCGTCGCTCACGTCTTCGAAGGTCCGGGTGCGGCGGGTCATGCGCAGGTCCTGCAGGCGGTCCTCGGCCATCACCAGCAGCTCCGGCGGCCGGGTGCCGGCGAAGCGCCCCTCCAGCGCGCTGATGCGCCCCTCGAAGATGCTCCCGGCCCCGCTCCCCGCCCCCATCTCCACCTTCAGCTTCACCCCGAAGTCCAGCAGGTTGCGGCCGAAGTGGAGGAAGCCCACGGCGCCGTTCTTCGGGCCCCAGTTGGCGAAGGTGAACTCGGCGCGGTAGAGCCCGGCGGTGGTCTCTTCCACGAAGAGCTCCAGCAGCCCGGTGGCGAGGTCGGCCTCCTCGCGCCCCTCCACGCTGATGCGGGGGCGCGACGGGTAGAGGGCGGGAACGCCGGTGTCGGGCATGGCGGCCTCAGTGCGCGAACAGGCGGAGCGCGTTGCGGGCGCGCCGCTCCAGCAGCTCGCCCATGTCCAGCGGCGAGAGGGGCGGCGGCGCGCCGGGCTGCGCCTGGCCGTCCGACGAGGGCGCGTCTTCGACCACCACTTCGAGCTCGTTGATCACCACGGCCATCGTTGGATCCCTAGCGCGAGGCCCCGCCGGGGCCGGTGAAGCGGAGCGAGGCGGAGGCGGTGAGCCCCGACGAGCCGGAGCCCGCTCCCGCCACGGTGATGGACGATCCCGCCTGGACCGAGGTGGTGACGCCGAGGGTGGCGCCGGGGGCGGTGGCGCCGGAGAGCCCCAGCGAGGCCGCGCCCGTGGCCGAGGCGGCGCCGGAGACGTTCAGCAGCGCGCCGGGGGAGACCAGACGGGGGTTCTCGATCCCGTTCGCCATCGCCACCGCCTTCCAGTCTCCCGCGCCCGCGCGGGCGGCGGCCGCCTGCACGGTGTCGCCCGCCTGCGCCATCTGCAGCGGCTGCGTCCCCGCGCCGCCGCCCCCGCCCGGGGGGCCGAAGCCGCCCCCGCCGCCGCCTCCGCTCCCACCCCCGCCCCCGCCGGCGCCGAACTCGAAGGCCAGCTCCTGCTTGGAGAGGGAGAGGGTCACGCCGGCGCGCAGCGGCTTCCCGTCTTCGGAGAAGAGCTCCAGCGTCTCCTCCATCGAGTCCACCGTGCCCTTGAAGAGGAAGGAGCCCCAGAGGAACTTGACCCCCGGCGGGAGGAGCCCGGTCTGCCCGTTCTTCGTGACCGACTGCGGGGTCATGAAGTAGGCGACCTCCTGGGTGAGCTTGCGCACGTCGCCGCCCGGGTCGGGCGTGTTGGGCGGGAGGGGGAGGGTCACGTCGAACCAGAGCTCCACCGAGAGCTTGGTGGTCCCCTGTCCCACGAACTGCACCGCCGAGCCGGCCGGCTGCGTGCCCCCCGCGGCCTGGTTGCTGAAGCTCACCTTCAGCGTGGCGGGGTTGAACTGCACCGTCACCACCCTGGCGGCGCCGCCGCTGCTGTTCTGCTCCTTGAGCTTGTCGTCGCTCCCGGGCCACATCTCGGTGAGCGTGGCCTTCTCCAGCGTTCCCGGCTTCGGCATGCGCGCGCCTCCTCCTCAGCCGGTGACGGGGGAGCCGCCGGCCAGCAGCTCCATCGATTCGTAGGCGACCGTCATCTCCTCGATGGCGATCTGCCCCTCCCTGGCGTTCAGCCCCCCCGCCTTGAGCTTCACCGGCAGGCACCCGGCGAGGCGGAAGCGGAGCTGCTCGGTCACCCCGTCGGCGGCGAGCATCACCACCTCGGCGGTGCCGCGCAGCCCGCCGTTGCCGGCGGAGTTCACGCGCTCGAACCAGCGCCAGAGGTCCACGTTCCGGGTCATCCCCCGCTTCAGGGAGAGCTGGCCGTAGCTCACCGGCCCCACCATGTGCACCGGCCCGGAGTTGCGGCCGCCCTCGCGGATGGTCTTGGGCTCCATGCTCATCTCCAGCCCGTCGCACTCGCTGAACGCGGCGTGCGCCAGGCTGGGCGACGGCATCCCGCTCACGCGCACGTTCACCTGGAAGTTGAAGGCGGTGAACGGGTGCGCCGCCGGGTCCGAGGCGTCGAAGGGTCCGGGCACGTCAGCTCTCCCGCACGGCGATGCCGGCGCCGGTCTGCACCAGGCGCACGGTGAGGAAGGCCATAGGCCGCGAGGGGGCCACCCGCAGCTCCACGATCAGCCGCCCCTGGTCCACGCCCTGGGGCGGGTTCACGGTCTCGTCGGTCACCACCAGGTATCCCTCGGCGTGGCTCTTCCCGGCGAAGGCGCCGCGCACGTACAGGTCGCCCAGCAGCTCGTCGAACTGGCGCTGCACCAGGCGGCGGAAGTCCACGCTGTTGGGCTCGAACACGTAGGTGTTCCCCTCGCGCACGGCGAGGCGGCGCAGCAGGATCAGCAGCCGCCGCACCCCCACCCCGCGCAGCTCGGGATCGTCCGAGAGGGTCTCCTCGCTCCAGGTCATGAAGCCGCGGGGGAAGCGCGCCACGGCGTTCACCCGGTTCCCCAGGAAGGTGGCGCGCACGCTCTCGGGGAGGAGCGGGTCGAGGATGGCGACCCCGGCGAGCGGCTGGTTGGCGGGCGCGGCCCAGGCGCCCAGCTCGTTGGCGCGGGAGGCCATCACCCCGGTGGTGGCGCCGTCGGGGGGGATGGCGCGCAGCGGCGTGGCGCCCACGGGCACGCGCACCACCGTCCACGGGTGGTAGAGCGCGCCGAAGCTCAGCGTGCGCGCGGTGGGGTCGCCCGCCTCGCCCGAGCTGCCGCCCAGCGCCTCGGCGAGCGCCGCCACGTGCGCCAGCGCGCCGGCCTCGCGGTGGTGGCGCGGGAGCGCGAGCACGGCGAAGCAGTCCGACCGCGCGGCGCAGAAGCGCAGCATGGCCAGGTGCACGGCGCGGGTGACCTCGTCGGCGGGCGGGCTCTCCGGCGCGCCCGGGAGGAGCGTCTCCCATCGCCTGGGCGGGAGCGTGCCCCAGGGGCGCGCGGTGGACCAGGGGCTCTCTTCCACGATGCACGGCGGGCAGGCGTCGCCCGGGTCGCGGGGCTCCTGCAGCCACGACGCGGCGCGGAACCAGAGGGTGCCCGAGGCCGGTTTCCACACCTCGCCCTCCGTCGCCTTCCCCTCGTGCACCAGGTCGGGGAGGGAGAACGACGGCTCGGAGGATGATTCCACCCGGTAGAAGCGCTCGTAGCCGGCGTGCGCGGCGGCGGCCCCGGCGCCCTCGGCGGCCGGCGCCCAGCGGATCACCAGCCGGTCGCCCGACGCCGCCACCGAGGTGAGCACCGGCGCGGCCAGCGGCGCGCCCACGCAGACCACGAAGGCGTGTTCCGGCGGCTCCACCAGCTCGGTGCGCGACCAGGCGCTCAGCCCCGCCTCGGTGCGCGCGCGGACGCGGTAGTAGAGCCGCCCCGGGCAGGGGTCGGGGGGGATGACGGTCGCCTTCGTCCCCGGCTCGTCGCGCTCGACCGTGGTGGGCGTGGCGCGCACGCCGCGGCGGAAGCGCGGGTCGGGGGAGAGCTCCAGCGCGTAGGCGACCGCGTCGGGGACGGCGGTCCAGCGCACCTCCACCTCGCCCTCCGCATCGGGCTCGCCGATGGAGAGGAGGGTGGGCGCGGCCGGGGCGGGCGCGGGGAGCTCGGCCTCGCGCTCCCGCCAGCCGGTGTGCACCGCGTCGGGAACGGCGAGGAGCGAGACTTCCTCCACGTTCAGCAGCGCGTGCATCCGCCGGGGCGGGAGGGGCGGCTCGGCGACGTAGGCGTTGTAGAAGGCGGTGTCGAGCAGCGTCTCGGCGCGCTGCCTGGCCAGCTCGTCGTCGAGGAAGAGGTCGGCGGTGAAGGCGCCCAGGCCGTCGCGCTCCAGCGCGGAGCGGCCGGAGGTGTAGGCCGCCTGGTAGAAGTCGTCGCGCAGCATCGAGGGGACGCCGAGCGGCAGGTACGCCTCGAAGCCGCCGCTCCCGTCGCCCTCGTCGTCGTCGCGCCCGTCGTCCGGCCCCTGCTCCCCGCCGTTGCCGCCGCCGTGACCGCCGTTTCCGCCCTGGCCGCCGTTCCCATTGCCGCCGCCGTGGCTCCCGTCGCCGCCGCCGTGGCCCGCGTCGGCGAGCGAGGCGACGAGGGCGCCGTCGCCGGGGGCGAGGTAGGCGTTGGAGGTGGCGGCGGCGAGGGGGAGCCGGCGCGCGGAGAGCTGGTTGCCGTCCGGGCCGGTGGTGGAGCGCGTCAGCTCCTCCGTCGGCGCGAACAGCACGTCGTCGGAGGGGAAGCCGCCCAGGAAGCGGGGACTCTGCGGAACGAGGCCTACGTCCGGCAGGCGCGCGACGGAGCCGTCGGCGTGGCGCGTCCACAGCTCGACCTCGACGAAGGCGGCCTCGAACGGCCGGCCCTCCATCTCCTTCCAGCCCTTCGCGTGGTGCAGCGTGCGCCACGCCTCGCGGACGGTGACGGAGGTATGGTCGGCCTCGCGCCGGACCTCCTCGACGAGGAGGTATGCGCGCTTCCCCAGCAGCTCGGGGCCGCCGCCATGACCATCGCCGCCGCCGTGGCCGTTGTCGCCACCGCCGTTCCCACCGCCATGACCACCATCGCCACCGCCGTGGCCGCCGTCACCGCTGTTGCCGTGACCGTCATCGCCACCGCCGTGGCCGCCGTCACCACCACCGCCGTGACCGTCATCACCACCACCGCCGTTCCCACCGCCATGACCGCCATCGCCGCCGCCGTGGCCGTCGCCACCACCACCGCCGTGACCGTCATCGCCGCCGCCGTGGCCGCCATCGCCACCGCCGTTGCCATGGCCGTCACCACCACCCTGACCGCCGCCGTTGCCGTGGTCGCCATCACCACCGCCGTTCCCACCGCTGTGGCCGTCGTCGCCGCCGTGATCTCCATTGTCGGAGCCCTGGCCGCCCCCTCCGCCGTGCTCGGCGACGAGGCCTGCGCTGCCACCGGGATTCACGCCGGGACCGTCCCCGGGCTCGACGACCAGGCCCGCGTAGCCATCGATGGGCAGGCTCGGACCTTCGACAGGGAAGTCGGAATCACCGCCGAGGATGAACCCGGGCCAGTCGGTGACCTCGCCTCCGCCGCTGCTGCTCGGACCGACAGGCGTGCCATCATCGCCCGTGTCGCCCTGGCCGGTGAGCGGCGGGGTGGACCTGTCCGCGTAGCCGTGGACGCCGCCGCGGTCGTGGCCGGTCGCGTGGCCGGAGTGCCCGTGCGGGGGAGAGGCGTGCGGGTCGAGCAGGGCGCGGATCCAGGCTCCGGGCTGCAGGTCGGGGACGGCGTCGGCGGCGAGGGTGATCTCCAGCGCGGGCGGCTCGTCCTTGCCGCCCACCACCTCCCACTTCACCGGCTCCAGCGGCAGCTCGCGCGGCCCGGCGAGGAAGTGGACGGCGCGGGGCGCGCTCTCCAGGTCGGCCCAGGCGGCGGGGCGGAACCACCAGGCGTGCGCGAACTGCCGCACCTTCGCCGCCTTCCGCTCGTCCTCGGTGAGGTCGCGCGCGGGGGCGCCGGGGTGCGGGGGGAAGAAGGCGACGGTCCCGTCGCTCCAGCGCAGCCGCAGCAGGTCCGCGGCTTCGACGTCCAGGCGGAGGCCCGCGTTCTCCGCCCGCACCCCGTCGGGGGCGATGAAGGTCGCCAGCAGCGTGGCGTTCAGCGACATCCCGTCCGCCCAGCTCCCCGGCGACGAGGCGAGGAGCCACGCCGCCTCCAACAGGCGCCCGCGGCCGTGCAGCATCCCGGGGATGCGGAACGAGGCGGCCTCGAGCGCGTCTTCGTCGGCGGCGCGCACGATCCAGCAGCGGCGGCCGCCGTTGCGGAAGAACTCGCGCACCGCCGGCGCCAGGTGGGCGTAGGTCATCTCGCCGCGCTTGCGGTCCCAGGCCAGCGGCAGGTCGGGCCCGAAGAGCTCGCGGAAGCGCACCTCGTCGTCCACGGCCACCGGCACGCCCACGGGCCCCGCGCTGGCGAAGCCGACGAACGCGGCCACGTCCATGCGCGGGAGCCCGGTGGGCGAGGGCGGCCGGGCGGTCTCGAACCGCAGGCCGGGGAGGCGGGGCGCCGTGAGGGGCATGGGGAGAGCGCGGCTACTCGATGTCGATGCGCTCGCTCGCCAGCACCAGCTCCTCGATCGCCACGTCGGTCCCCTTCCCGGAGAGGGAGGGGCCCGTGTACTTGGTGGGGCGCGCGTTGGTGAGCTTCCAGGCCTGCACCGTCTGGGTGCGGTCTTCGCTCAGCGCCTCGATGGTGACCGTGCGCAGCGCCGTCTGGCTCCCGTTGCGCACCTGGTTGATCCACCCGTACAGCGTCTCGGGGTCGCCGATCAGCCCGCGCTTCAGCGTCACGTCGGGCACCTTGTAGGCGCCGGTGACCTTGATCGGGGTGTTGTCCTTGAAGTTCCCGGCGCGGTACTCCGCCACGGTGACCTCCATCCCCAGCCCCGCGACCTCCTGGAAGCCGGCCTTGGTGCTGGCCGCGTCGGGGCCGTTCTCGATCACCACCCGGAAATTGAACTGGCTGTAGGGCCGCTCCCGCTCCACTGCCATTGGAGGCCTCCTGGGGCTGAATCGCTCGATGAGTGAGTGTCGGTACGGAAGTGCTAAGTGCTGAGTGCTAAGTGCTGAGGCTCACGTGTGGCCCAGCCGTTCGCGCTCGGTATCCAGCACCTGCTGCTGCCGCCTGACATCTGGCACCTGGGACTTAGCACTTAGCACTTAGCACTTAGCACTTAGCACTTAGCACTTAGCACTGCCGTTCTACCGCTTCGCATCCCCCGTCCACTGCCCGATCCGGAAGATCACGAACTCCGCGGGGCGCACCGGGGCCACGCCGATCAGGCAGACCAGGCGGCCGTTGTCGAAGTCGTTCTGGGTCATGGTGGTGCGGTCGCACTTCACGAAGTACGCGCTCTCCGGCTTGTCGCCCATCAGGTGCCCCTGCTTCCACTCGTTGAAGAGGAAGTCCTCGATGGTGCGGCGCACGTTGGCCCAGAGCGGCTCGCTGTTGTTCTCGAACACCACCCACTGCGTGCCGCGCTCGATGGAGCGCTCCAGGTAGGCGAAGTAGCGGCGCAGGTTCACGTACTTCCACTCGGGGTCCGAGCTGGCGGTGCGCGCGCCCCACAGGCGGTTGCCGCGCCCCTCGAAGAAGCGGAAGCAGTTGATCCCCTCGGGGTTCAGCACGTCCTGCTGCCCCTTGTTCAGCATCACCTCGAAGCCCAGGGCGCCGCGCACCACCTCGTTGGCCGGGGCCTTGTGCACCCCCTTCTCCACGTCGTTGCGCGCGTAGATCCCCGCCACGAAGCCGCTGGGCGGGAGGAGGATGGGCTGCCCGTCCAGGGGGTTCGGCGCCTGCACCCAGGGGAAGTAGAAGGCGGCCCAGGCGCTGTCGAGCTGCGCCCGCTGCGCCCGCACGTCGGCCAGCGACTGCCCGTCGGCCGAGTCCAGCACGGCGATCCGGTAGCGCATCCGCTCCGCGTGCGAGACCAGCGCGTTCGACACCGCCTGCGTGCGCTGGCGCGCGTCCGTGTCCTCGTTCCCGCCCGCCGAGTAGCCCGGCGCCGCGATGATGGAGATGTCGACGATGTCCTCCATCGCCTTCAGCCCCGTCTTGGAGCCGGGGTCGTCGGGGTCCTCGTCGCCCCGGTAGTCGTCGGAGTCGGGGAGAAGGCCGTCGAGGCCGCCCTTCAGCGAGACCTCGATCCCCGCGCCGCTGCTGGCCGGGAGGTCGGCCAGGTTCCCGCCCAGCGCGGCCACCAGCGCCGCGGCCAGCGCCGCCCCGGTGGCGGCGCCGGCGTCGAAGATCACCGGGGTGCGCAGCTCCTGCGTGCGCGTGGCGAGCCGCGGGGCGAACATCTCCGTCAGCGAGTTCCGCCCCTCGTCGGCGAAGCCCAGGTTCTCCCAGATCTCCTCGCGCGTCACCCGCCCGGTGCGGTCCACGTGCTTCACCCCCAGCGTCACGCTCACCACGTGCACGCGGTCGCCCAGCGCGGGGTCGGGGTTGGGGAAGAGCCCCTGCACGTCCCACTCGGTGCCGGTCGCCGGGTGCAGCTTCCAGCTCCCGCGCCCCTGGTCGTCGAAGTAGCGCTTGGCCGTGAACAGGTTGCCCCCCGACGGCGGCGACCCCGCCGGCGAGCCCACGTCCGACACCCACACCACGTCGTCCTCGCTCACGCCGCGCAGCACGCGGAAGTCGGCGCCGTCGTCGGCCAGCACGTTTCCGCCCACCCGCAGCGTGAGCGACACCCGCCCCCCGCCGGCGCGGCCGGGGTAGCGGGCGCGCACCGTCAGCCCCGTGCCCACGCCGGCCGAGGCGCGCCCCCACGACGCCCGGTCCACGCCCGGGTCGTTCGGGTCGTCCGGGTCGGGCTGGGGGAAGCCGAAGATGCGGGAGACGTACAGGCGGCTGCCGCCGTTGTCGAAGAAGGCGAAGGCGGCCTGCGCCAGGTAGTTGGGCGATTTGGTGAGGGCGTCGTCGGTCAGGCCGTACTCCAGCCGCTCCAGCCCGCCGAACAGCCGCTCGAACTCGGCGAACGAGGTCACCAGGGTGGGCGGCCCGTCCACCGGGCCGTAGCGCGCCGGGCCCACGAACCCCGCCGTGCTGGTGCTCACGCCCTCGATGCTCTTGGCGCGGAAGCTCGTTTCCTCGACGTACACGCCGGGGGCCAGGTATTCGGGCATCTTCCGGTCTCCTTGGGGTTACGGGGGTGACGCTCCGGCGGCGATCCAGACGGTGGCGTCGCGCGCCCCGCCGGCCAGCGTGGTGCGGAGCACGAGCTCGCGCCCGTGCACCAGCGTCTCGGTCCACTCCAGCACCGGCGCCTCGCTCTCGTCCACGCGGACGGGCGCCGGGCCCTGCTCGTAGAGGATGCTCTTCAGGCTGGGCCGGTCGGCCCACGCGGGGTTCAGCTCCCCGCGCGCCGGGAAGGGGTAGCGCAGCGCCGCCGGCTCCCACGCCGCCGAGAGCGTCACCGGCCAGCTCGCCTCGCGGGTGTCCACCGGCGGCGAGCCCTGCCGCAGCCGCTCCGGGGTGGGGAAGGGGAGCATCACCACCACCCGCCCCTCCGCGTCGGCGATCCCGGTGTACGCCTCTCCCCCCAGCGTGGCCGTGAGCACCGCCCAGGCGGCGGGGCGCACGTCGGTCGACCCGACGGTGGCCTCGTCCACCAGGGTTGCATGGATCGCGGCGATCCCGCGGGGCGCCGGGCGGCCCACGGCGGGGAAGAGGTAGGCGCGGCCCAGCGGCGCCGGCGGGCTGGCGGCGGTGGTGTCGGCCGGCTCCAGGAACACGCCGCGGTAGCCCAGCGGCAGCGTCACCGTGAACGCCACCGGCAGGTAGCGCCCCGCGGGGTCGTCCACGGCGATCGCGTACTCGCGCTCGGGGCCCACGCGCTCCGGGTGCTCCTCGCCGCGGGCGGGGCGCTCGGCGTCGGCCTGGCCGGGGAGGGCGTGGAAGGCGTAGATCCCGTTCGAGGCGCGCACCGCGCGGGTGGGCGGGTAGAGGGAGCCGCGCAGCCAGGCGTGGACGGTGAGCGGCTCCGTCACGGGCACGTCGAGCGCCGCGTCCCAGAAGCGGATCCCCAGCGGGGTGAAGGTGCGGTCGCGCTCCAGCACGCGGATGGTGGCGGTCACGGCACCCCCACGAGCTGGCCGGGGGCGAACACCCGCTCCTGCACCGCGGCGTACGGCCCGTCGGTGCGCAGGCTCTCGATCTCCAGGGTGCGGGCCACGTAGGGCACGGAGAGCTGGTAGGCGTGGTCGATCACCGTGTCCCAGATGCGGAAGGTGTCTTCCACGCTCAGGTCGGTGTGCGAGAGGGCGACCGACTCGCCGGGCTGGAACACGCCGGGGCGGGGCCCGTTCAGCAGCTCGGCCGAGAGCACCGCGTTGTCCTCGATCACCCGCATCATCCAGCCGGCGATCTCGTGCTGCAGCGACGCGCGGCGGGCCCAGGCGGTGGCCATGAAGTGCAGGTCCACCGGGAGCTTGGCGCGCTGCCGGCGGCCGTCGGGGAGAAGGCGGCCCTGGGGGGCGCGCCCGGCGCCGTTGGGGTAGATGCGGTAGAGGAAGAGCGAGACCCCCTGCTCCATGGGCTCGTTGAAGTCGCTGGAGACGTAGACCTGGAAGTCGAGCACGGCCCCGTTGAAGTCGGCGGGGTCGTAGGCGGCGCGGAGGAGGCGGGCCACGGCCTCCAGCGTGCTGGCGATGGCCGCGTGCCCGCTCACCCGACCTCCTCGGTCGCGGGGGGCGCGTGCACGGCGGCCAGCAGCGACTCGCGCGACAGCTCGCCCAGCGAGGTGCGGTGGGGGCGCAGCTCGTAGAGCACGGCGTGGCGCGCGTCGGCTGCCAGTGCCAGCACGCGGGAGCGGGGGGAGCGCAGGAGCATGTCGACGGGGACTTCCTCGTTCTCGGGGTCGGCCTGCGAGACCACCACCACGTCGGAGCGCTCGGCGCCGTCCACCAGCTGCACGCCCGGGTCGGTGGAGAGCAGGCTCGCCACCAGGCTGTGGAGCACGGGAGGCTGCACCTGCAGGGCGACCCTGATCACTCGCGCTGTCCACGGAGGGGGGCGGCAGGGGGTCGGACGGGACCGGGCGACAACAGTGCGTCCGCGCGGCGGCCGGGTGAATGGGAGATCCGGTTCAGCGCGCGGTCCCCCCGCGGGTCCGGTCGCGATGAACCGAAGGGTTCAGGGCGGCCTGGATCCTCCAACCGCTTGACGCAGAGATGCAGAGGAACGGAGAGAGCACGGCAGCTCTCTCCGTTCCTCTGCGCCTCTGCGTCAGGCCGTAATGTTTCCGGGCTACGTCGCGCGGGGATCGAAGCGTCTACCCGTACTTCGCGGCGTCGGGCGGAGGAGTGTGGACGGGGAGCGGAACGTGGCGCTTTATGCACGCGGACATTATCCTGTCGCGTAACGTGAAACCCTCCGTACCATGCTGCGCGCTGAGCCCAATCCATGTCGAATCGTACCGTACCAGACCAGCGCCGTCCGTCGCGTCCTTCGATTCCACCGCCCGCGCCGCAGCCCTCCTCTGGTCTTGGAATTCCGCAGGAGCTGACAACCACGCTGGGTGTGGTTCTCTGGAGAGCCGTCCGGGACGTTCAGCAATGCACTGAGACGGCGCCGCAGGAGCGTCAACGATTGCTCCGGGCCCCTACAGACGAAGTGCAGGAGCGTTTCGCGCTCGCGCTCGGTGAGGCACCAGAGCTGGTATCGTCGCTCGCAACGTTTGCATTGCTACTCCGTTCTCCAGCAACGGTCGACATAGCCGAACTGGCCATGGCGTGTCATGTGGTTTACGAATGGGCAGATGCAAGAGGTTACAAGCAAACGGCATTGCATTTCGCCGAAGCAGCCGCATACGCGGACCCAACGGATCCGACGCGTGCCAACTTCGCTGCGCGCACATGCCGTCGGGCACTGTTGAAGCAGCGAGCCGCGCTCTGGTATGCCCGCGCACACAGGCTTGCGGTGTCCGCGAGGAATCAGAGAGAAGCGGTCTACGCGCTGCTCGGGTACGGTACCATGATGAAGGATGCCGGGAATTATGAGGAAGCTCGGAAAGCGTTCGAGCGCGGCGCTCGGAGAGCCACGAGCACGCATCGCAGGCGCGAAGCCGCGGAAGCCTATCATGATCTACTCGCCCTGGCGCTCGAACAGCGGAGATTGAAGCTCGCGGAAGTGTACGCCCGCAAGGCGCTCTGGATGTATCCGCTTCGCCACCCCCGCTTTCCTGCGCTCGCCTATGACGTGGCGTTCTTGCTCAATCTTCGCTCCCATTTCTCAGCCGCGGTTGCAGTATTGGAACGCACCGTTCCGCTGATTCAGCGCCTGGAAGAACGTGCCCTGGTCCTTTCCGCATTGGCGTGGGCTGCGGGAGCCGCAGGTTGGAGCACACGACGCAAGGAAGCCGAGACGGCGGCGCTGGAGTTGATTGCTCGGCATGACGATTACGCGCCTGGCGTTTTCATACACCTGGCTGATGCGTGCCGTGCTGAACGTGATTGGGAGCGAGCGCGGGAGTTCATCACGCGGGCCCAGGAGTGGGCGATCAGGCGCGAGGAACCCGGCCTCGCCCAGGTGGCAATGGCACTTCGCGCAGCAATCGAGCGCAAAGAACTGCACCCAACTGACGTTCCGGAGACGGAAGCGAGTGGGCTGCTTCTACGCAGCATCCTGGCCCGGTTCGGGAAGTGGCGGTCTCCCGGTCAGGGGACCGACTGACCCGGAGACCACGTTAAAGCCTTGTCAGTGTCCGGACCCGAGGGTCTGTCCGCCATACGCACTCGATGCCAGCGAATCACCGGCCACCGACGTCCCCGACGCGGTGGCCGTCGTGCTGCCGGTATCCCCGTCCCGGTGACCGGACCCAAGCGTCTGCCCGACGGCGTCGAGGCGAGGAGAGATGGCAGTGACCGCGGACCCAAGCGGGGACTGCTCGCACGCGGCAACTGCGGCCAGCGCAGCCGACATCAACACGTGTCTGACTCTGAACATGGATTGCCGTCCTGTTTGCGAGAGAAAGGAAGGGGAACGAGCGAAGCCAATTTAGAACTGCCACACGTCTTACGCCACGAACGCGGACTATTACAAGCAGACAGGATCGCGGCATCGCGAGCCTGATCTCCACGCGGCTAAACTGTGGTCACTATGTCTACCTTGCCGCGCGCCGCGTCTGTGGATTCAGGGCGAGAACAGCCGCCACGTCGGGCTGTTAGTGGCCGTCAGACACTCGGCAGCAATCATGACGGGCCGCAGCCGGAGCCGGCCGCGACAGGCTCTGACTACGCTGGACTTCAGCCCGTCACGAGCACGCGGCCGGTATGGTGGCACGTGTTCAAGGACCGTTGCGCCGTGTTGGAAGGTGAATCGGGAAGGACGGCCACGCGGTTGATCCGTCACATGGAGACAGGATGGGTAAACGTCACCCAACTTGAATTCGCATGTGAGCGTCAACGCGGCAGCCCGCCCGCCCGCACGGGCGGGCAGGTATCACACTTGGTCCGCTTTGTCGAAGTTGAGGTAGTCGGCACGTTCGTGGCTTGTGCAGAGAGTGCGGCGGCGTTCCTGCTGCACCTTGGAGAACAGGCGACGACGGGCGCGGATGAGCTCAGTCGCATTGCAGGAAATTTCGAGCGCGCGGTTGCTGTGTCTGCTCTTGCAACTGAGGCCGTGATGGTACCGGAGGATTTCAGGAGCCTGGTGTTGCCTGCGGCTGAAGCCCTTTTGGACTGGTCTGCGGATTTCTGCACGTTGATCTACGCTGCAGCGGTGCTGAGTAGGTAGTAGCCGCCACAAACACACGCCTTCGCAAGACGCCACCATTCAATGCAGTCAAAAACCGCCAGCACTTCGATTCAGAGGTGCTGGGCGTACTCGCGTAGTTTGGCCGCCACGCTGATAGGGCCGGCGTCCTGGCGAGATGGTAACGCGGTGGCAGCCGCACCGGTGCTCACCAGCGGCTGGCAATCCCGCGCCGTCCTCTCTCACCTGGGGATCGGGGGCTGTTCGATGCTGCTGTCAGTCTTGGACCCAGAGGCGGGAGCAACGCCGGCGCAGTCGAGATCTCCGCGCTACTGGCGGGTGCCGCCCGCGCTGATGCGCAACCCCAGCTCTCCCGAGTTGCTGGAGGGCGAGCGCATGCTGGCGGAGTATCCCGGCGACGCAGGGCTGCTCCTGTGGCAGTGCTACCGCGACGTGCTCCTGTGGGCGGGCACGCCGCCGGAGCAGCGGGCGGGTCTCTTCCGTGGCCCCGCCGCCGAACGGCAGCGCGAGCTGCTGGAGGCTGCCGGGCTGGACTCCGAGACGCTCCGGGCCGTGCGCACGCTCCAGCGAGCGGTCCGCCGGAGCAGCGACGATGGCTCCATGGCGTCGGCCGCGCTCGCCATCGCCGCGGCGGCCGAAGCAGTCGGCGCGGCCGCGACCGCGATGGGGTACGCGCAGCTCGCGGCGGCGGCCGTTCCCACCGGCGCCGGGCCGGCACTGGCGGTCGGACGGCTGGCGGCGCGGCTGGGCCACTCCGCCGTGGCGGAGACCTGGCTGCGGCGCACGATCGGACTCGCTCGCCGCGGCGAAGCGTGGGAGTGCTATGGCTGGGCGTTGGTCGCGCTGGGGCAGCTCCGGGAAGGGGCGGGACGGCTTCGGGAAGCGCGCCTCGAGTACCGTACGGCGCTCCGCCAGGCGCGCCGCCGGGGGTTGTACGAAACACACCGCGAAGCGCTGGCGGGGCTGCTCCGGATCGCCTTGCGCGAGGAGGACCAGCCGGTGTCCGAGGGGTACGCGAGGAGCATCTTTCGCATGTACGGCCGCGACCATCCCGACCGGGGGAAGGTGCTGCTCGACGTTGCCGAGATGGAACTGCGGCGGGTGCGCCACGTACGCGCCGCGGCGCTGCTCCACGAAGCCTTGCGCTCGCAGATCGGCACGGATGAGCAGGCGCGGGCGCTGACGATGCTCGTCCGCGCAGCGGGCGGCGCCGGAGACCAGGACCTCCTTCACAGTGCCTGGGAGCGGACGCTCGGGCTGATCGACACGTACGGCTCCACGTCGGCCGCCGCGCGCCTGCTGCTGGTGCTGGCGCACGCAGGCGCCGAAGTGCGGGAGGAAAGGCAGGCCGACATCGTGGCGCGCCGCGCCTGGAGCCTGGCTACACGCTTCGGGGACTCGTCCCTGGCGGACGAGTGCGCGGCGTTCCTTGCGCGTGCCCGGCTTCCACCCGCCGAGGGATGAATGGTTACGGCGGACGATTCCGAGACTTTCATCGACGTGCTCTGCGAGATGCTACCAGGACTGCACCGCAACGAGTGCGTTCGTCGAATCACGCGACGCCTGCTGACGATGTACGTGGAGCATGACGCCACGCCACCGCCCGGCCTCGGTGAATTCGCGCGGCGAATCGGCATCGCCGCAGGCGCGGGGATGTCGTGAATGGCGGCCATTACGGAGCGGGAGGCCGCCTTGCTCATCGCTGCCGTTCGCCGGGCAGTCGGGCGCAGCTCCATCCGTGCGGTCGCGAGGGCCTCGGGGGTGAGTCACGGCGGGATCGCCAACCTCGTCGCCGGGAAAACGCGGCGCGTCTACGGAACGACGCTCAGCAGGCTGCGAGACTGGTACCTGCGCCAATGGGCCGCCGGCGGCGACGGGCTCACGCCCGAAGTTGCGGGCTACCTGATCGAACAGGTGCTCGCCGCGATCGCTCCGGGCGTGCGGCGAGCCGCGGCGCTGGAGCTGGTGCGCGCGGTGGAAGCAATCTACGCCAGCCACGGCGCCCCGCGGCCCGTGTGGCTCAGCGCGGTCCGGAACGAATACAGGACGTCGGAGAATGCGGGCGCAGGCGGACCTGGATCCCTGTAACCGCATTCGACGCAGAGACGCAGAGGAACGGAGAGAACCGCCGCGCTCTCTCCGTTCCTCTGCGTCTCTGCGTCAGGCTGTTGTTCGTTTGGTGTGCTACGAGCCGCGCAGGCGCGCCCCGGCCTCGCCGCGGCTGCCGACCTCCAGCTTCTCCAGGATGTTGTGCACGTGGTTCTTCACCGTCGCCAGGCTCAGCCCGAGCGCGCGCGCGATGTGCTTGTTGGAATGGCCGTGGGCCAGCAGCTCGCCGATCTCCGCCTCGCGCGGGGTGAGCTGCGCGGCGGGCGAGGGCGCGCGGCGCTCGCGGGCCAGCGCGGCCAGCCGCCGCGAGAGCACCGCCGCGGTGTGCGTGGAGCAGAGCAGCTCGCCCCGCGCCGCGCGCAGCACCGCGTCCACCAGCTCCTGGGCCGAGGCGTCGCGCCCCACCCACCCGGCCACGCCCGCCTCGGCGCACGCCAGCACCTGCCCGTCGTGCGCGTCGTCCAGCGCGAACGCCACCACCCGGGTGCCGGGCGCCGCGTCGGCCAGCGCCTGCGCGAGCGCGAGGGCGCCGTCGAGCGACATGTCCAGCAGCACCACGTCGGGGGCGAGGCGCACGGCCTCGCGGTGCGTGGCCGGCGCGTCGGCGGTGACGGCGACCACCTGCATGGCCTGGCCCAGCGAGTGGGCCAGGCCGTCGCGGTACAGGCGCACCGAGGCGGCCACCATCGCGCGCACCGGCTGCGGGCGCGAGAGAGGACGCGTGGCGCCGCCGGGCTCCGGGCCGCCCGGCGGAATCGATTCGGAGAGCTGGAGCATCGGGGAAGTCGGGCGTACGGCTGCCGGTCGTGAACGCTGCAGCAGGGGATTACCCGGCATGAATGGCGCCAAATGCGAACGTCGGGGGAGTGGTTCAGGCAAGTGTATCAGTTACAAGTGATTCAACCCTTCTGCGGGCACAGATGAATCCCGTCTCCCCTGTGACCCCGGTGTCCCGTATGGGGCGCTGTCTCCGCACGTCGCCGCCCCAGCCGGGCGCCCGGCCCCATCGTGTGACGCACTCGTAACGGCCGCGTCACGGCGAGCGCAGTCTCTCCGCGCCTCCGCGCCTCCGCGCGAGGCGCTTTTCAACCCTCCTCGGGATGCGCTAAACTCTCGGCATGATCGAGGAATTCGTACGCGAGATGAGCGCGGAGGAGCGCGCATCGCTTCAGCGCGCCATGCGGCCGCGGCCCGCCGGGGTCCGGCACTCCGACGACGCGCGGGAGACGTGGGTGCTGGTGGTCGTCTGGATTCTCGTCCTCGTGGTCATCGCGCTGGCGGGCGGAAGGTCCGTGGCGGGATTCGTGGCCGCGCTCGCCGCGGGCGGGGTCCTGGTCGGCCACCGGCTCGTCAAAGCCGCCGTCAAGAAGGCCCGCCGCCGGAAGTTCTTCGAGAGGTACGATGCGCACCGGTCGCGCGAGATCGCCCGTGTGCTCGAGGATGGGCGCGTCACCGTGAGGCGGGTCCACGCCGTTGCCGTGGTGGAGATCGAGCCGCTGGAGGATGAAGGGACGGGGTACGTCTTCGACCTGGGCGATGGCCGGGTCCTGTTCTTCAAGGCGGACTTCTTCCTGGTGGACGGCGACGAGCCGCCGTGGCCGAACACGGACTTCGAGATCGTCCGCGCGGCCGCCAACGGCGAGCTCCTCGACGTGCGCTGCCACGGGACAGCGCTCCCCCCGCTCCGCGTCGTCCACCACGACGACGTCGATCCCGAGAAGGGGTGGGACGCGCGCGAGGAGGTGCTCCAGGTGAGCGTGGACGAAGCGGTCCGCACCGTCCTCCGCGATCCCTGATTGCCGCCCGTCGCGCGGAACGCCGCCCAGCCAGGGCCGCGGGGAGCCGCCACGCCTCCTTCGCGGCTCCGCGTTTCTGCGTGAGGCGCTTTTCAACAATGCCCGGGAGTCGATAAATTTTCCCCGAGGATCATCTACCGACAACATCCAAACGCAGCCGACAGGAGGGAAGCGTGTCCGAGCAGGCCCAGGAGCAGGCCCAGGAGCAGGCCCAGGAGTTCACCTTCCAGGCCGAGGTGCAGCGGCTCCTCGACCTGGTGGTCCACTCGCTCTACACCCACAAGGAGATCTTCCTGCGCGAGCTGGTCTCCAACGCGTCCGACGCCATCGACCGGCTGCGCTTCGAGGCGCTGACCCGCCCCGAGCTCCTCCCCGAGGGCCACGAGCCCAGGATCCGCCTGGTCCCCGACAGCGAGGCGCGCACCCTCACCGTCGAAGACGACGGGATCGGGATGACGCGCGACGAGGTGGTGCAGAACATCGGCACCATCGCCCGCTCGGGGACGCGCGAGGCGCTGGAGCAGCTCAAGGCGGCCGGCGGCGAGGGCGCGGGGCAGCTGATCGGTCAGTTCGGCGTGGGCTTCTACTCGTCGTTCATGGTGGCCGACCGGGTGGAGCTGGTCACCCGCAAGGCGGGGACGGACCAGGCCACGCGCTGGGAGTCGTCCGGCGGCGGCTCGTTCACGGTGACCGACGCCGAGCGCGACCGGCCGGGGACCACCATCACCCTGCACCTGAAGCCCGAAGACACCGAGAACGGGATCGAGGACTACACCAACCGCTGGGTGCTCTCGCGCCTGGTGCGGCAGCACGCGGACTTCATCCCCTACCCGGTGCTCCTCCCGGCCGAGAAGCCCGAGGAGGTGCCGGAGGGCGAGACGCCCGAGCCGGAGAAGGCGCTCAACTCCATGAAGCCGATCTGGACGCGGCCGCCGGCGGAGGTGACGAAGGAGGAGTACGCCGACTTCTACCGGCAGATCTCGCACGACTGGAGCGAGCCGCTGGAGACCATCCACACCCGCGGCGAGGGGCTGGTGGAGTTCCAGGCGGTGCTCTTCCTCCCCTCGAAGGGGGCGACGGACCTGTACTACCCTGGGTTCAAGCCCAACCTGCGGCTGTACGTGAAGCGCATGCTGGTGCGCGAGAACAGCGAGGAGCTGCTCCCCCGCTGGCTGCGCTGGGTGCGCGGCGCCGTCGACTCGCCCGACCTGCCGCTGAACGTGAGCCGCGAGATGCTGCAGAGCGACCGCCACGTCCGGCAGATCCGCCGCACCCTCACCAAGAAGGTGCTCGACACGCTGAAGCGGATGCTGGAGGGCGACCGCGCGAAGTACGAGACCTTCTGGCGCGAGCTGGGCCGCGCGGTGAAGGAGGGGGTGGACAGCGACTTCGAGAACCGCGACGCGCTGGTGGCCCTCCTCCTCTTCGGCTCGTCGCGCGACGCGGAGGCGCTCGGCACGCTCAAGGAGTACGTGGAGCGCATGCCCGAGGGGCAGAAGGACATCTGGTACCTCACCGGCTCGTCGCGCGAGCAGATCGAGAACTCGCCGGCGCTGGAGACCTTCCGCGACCGCGGCTGGGAGGTGCTCTACCTCACCGACCCGGTGGACGAGCTGGTGGTGCAGGGGGTGACGGAGTTCGAGGGGAAGAAGCTGCGCTCGGCCGGGAAGGGCGCGGTGGAGCTGGACGAGGCCGAGGGGGAGAAGAAGGAGGAGGAGACCGAGCGCAAGAAGGAGTTCGAGCCCTTCCTGGGCGTGCTGCAGAAGCGCCTGGAGAAGTGGGTGAAGGAGGTGCGCCTCTCCGGCCGCCTCACCCGCTCCCCCGCCGTGCTGGTCGTCGCCGAGCACGACTACTCGCCGCAGCTCGAGCGCCTGCTCGCGCAGGGCCGCGACGGCGCGCGCCAGCGCCGCATCCTGGAGCTGAACCCCGGCCACGCGCTGGTGCAGGGCCTCCGCCGCCGCTTCGACGCCGACCCGAACGACGCCCTGGTCGGCGACTACGCGGAGCTCCTGCTGGGCTGGTCGCTCCTCGCCGAGGGCGCCGAGCCGCACGACCCCGTGCGCTTCACCCAGCTCGTCGCCGGGCTGATGGAGACGGGGCTGGGCTCGGCGCCGGCGCCAGAGCCCGCCGCGCCGGGTTCGTCCGCGCCTGCGGACGAGGTGCCGGATGCGGCCTCTGAGCCGGCGACGGCGGAAGCCGTGGAGGATTCCGCCGCGAGCGACGAATAGTCGCCACGGCCGAAATGGATACGAGGCTCTCTCCTCTTTCGATGGAAGGAGGAGTGGGCTTCGTGTTTGATCCCGATGCCGCCCGCGCCGTCAGCCTTCGACGCAGATCACCCCGTTGCAGGTGACCAGGGGGTCGCTGCCGCCCCCACCGGTTCCGCCCGTGCCGCCGCAGCCGGGATGGCAGGTGGCTTCGTAGCAGGTGCCGGCGCAGCGGTAGTCTTGCTTATGGGGTGTCAGGACACGGCCACGAACGTACTGATCGCGCCCTCTGCCAGTCCTGCGTTGCGCAGCTCAGCGCCAGATACGGGTTGATCACTGGGTCTGATTCCGTTCGCCTGTGTGCTTCGACGCCGGAACCCGACATTCCCGGCATTCTGGCAAAGTCGCACGGATTCGATCGCGTTTCAGCGAGGGGAACTGGACTCCGGCGGGCGAACCGTTGTATACCGATTCAGGCGCATGACTCCAAAGGGCGACCTTGCGTTCGTTGCGGATTGCGCGGTGCCGTACACCGAGCAGGCCCTGCGCCGCGTCGACCATCGCTTTGCCGTGCGCACCGGAGGCGGCGCCGACCAGTTCAAGGCCCGCGAAGGGAGCGCGACCATCCAGGGCTGTGTAACGGGTGGAACGTGCGAGCTCGTGGAGGTGATCGCCATCGGATGCACAAATCCGGATTGGACCATGGGTGAGGACGGCGTTTGCCGCTCGAGCCGTGACGGTACCGACGATGGCAGCGGAACCGGAGGCAGCGACTGGGGAGACGGGGGCGGGGGGACCGCAATACCGGGTCCGCTGAGGATCCTCCTGAGACAGACCCCGACTGTAGCGCCAATGAGTATGGAACCGTGTGCGAGAGTATCGATCGTCCTGAGTGCCAGCGGCCGTTCCCCGAAGCAGACCATTGCGTCACGCGCGACCCGTTCGACCCGGAGTGGACGCGCCTTGGAGGCATCATCAACCGGATGACTACCGGGACGGAGTATTGCCGGGGAGCGAAAACGCAGGCGGAGGAGATGTACACAGCTGGGCGGCCCAACGCGCGCATCCGTCTCTGGGATGGCAGGAACTATATTGCCGGGACCAACCAGCAGGGTATGAGATGGGGACAGCCGAATTCAGACGCCCGCGGGCGTATCATGGAATTGGATTCCTATCTTGCGTTTGCGACGCGGTCGCTCGTAGCGCATGAAGCATTGCACGCCTACCTGAGCTCGATCAGCTCCCCGATGGGCCATGATGAGCAGGAAACCTGGATCCGGGCTCATGAGGGTGAATGCGCTGGATGACCAGGCGCAACGTGCGTCGATGCCTTGTCGATCCAATGTGCTAAACGGAGAAAGATGCAATGCGCTCAGTGATGATCTTTGTCAGCCTGGCCGTTGGGGTCCTCGGTTCCGTCTCCTGCGTGCCCCTGCGTGCTGGTGCACAGGGCCGGGTCCCGGGCACATACGAGCTACGCGCCTGCACGGAGCCCTGCAATCCAGGGGTTGATCCGAGCGAGGTTGTTGGGACGTTGGTCCTGGCGGAGAGTCCTTTTCCCTGGAACGCATACCGACCAGGGTGAGGCGCCACCTCCAGGAATCCGAAGAGTGGCTCCTCGCGGCACTGGAAGATCGTGAGCCTGACGCGTGTTTTACCTTGAGTCGAGCGCAGGCGGCACGGCAGTCGTTCCTGGGTGCCTCGCCCGTCGGCGTAACGCAATGGCGTGTAGCCAACGACACGCTGTCGGTGCGCCTCTGGATTACTCCGGATGCGGGCTACGTGGCGCAGATTCCTCTCAACGGCTCGACGTTGATCGGCAGAGGATACGCCTGGGCTCCCGGCGTTCAGCTCCACGCGACCCGCGAGTTGATCCTGCTTTCCCGACGCGGTCCACCAGTCCTGGATCGATGCTTCGAAGCGGCTGAAACCGTCGCCGACCCCAGGTGAGGCCCATGGGTCGTATCATAGGATACCTGCCCGGGTCTGTTGTTCTGTTGCTCGCGCAGGTCGCGTCCGCTCAGGCCGGGGCTGGAACCGCGACGGATCGAGCGATCTTTCGGACGATTCTCCAGACCGAGGCGGAACAGGCTGAAGGCGTCCTGCTGACCGACGTCCGCCCGATTCGCGCTGGCGCGGATCTGCTGGGGATTGACGCGGATGATCTTGGCCCTGCCTCCGAGGCTCGAGGTGCGGTGCTGCGCCGCATGCATCTGCAAGTCACGAATATCCTTGCGGACGATGCGTGTACGTTCACGCGCGGTGTGACCCCCTCCTCCTGGTCATGACGCACTTCCGCCCGAGATGGCGGAAGTTCGGGCGCGGTGCCGCGCTCGGCCGGAATTCACCTCCATCGCGGTCGGAGAGGTGCAGGGTTGCGACGCCGGTTCGGTCCAGGTCAGGGTCGTCCGGGTGACGACGAGCAGATACCGGGTCGTGGAATACACCCTCCGGCGGAGCGGCTCGCGCTACCGGATCACTGGCCGGCGGGACGTTTTCAGCATCCAATCGTAGCCCCCACGGCAGGAACGCGGAGACGCGGAGGGCTCGCGGCGGGCTCTCTGCGTCTCCGTGTCTCTGCGTGATGCTTTTTGCCGTCTTCTTGAAGAGAACTTCGACTACCCGCGGCTCGGTTGCATTGACCTCACCGATTCTGCTGTTCGCGGATCGCCTGCCGCCGCTCATCGGCGGCATGGAGATGCATGCCGGCTGCTTCATGCAACATTTCCGAGGCCATCGGCAGTTCCCGCTGATGGCGGTCCTCTCGAGGGACCCTGGCGGCTCCGATTGCCTCGTCTCGTCAATCGGCTGCGAGCCTGTGGATTTCGAGCAGCTCGCGGCGCGGTACGAGCCGACCATCCTGTTCTTCAACAGCGGACGCTGGATCGAGGACCTGCGCACTCTGCGTTCCCTTTTTCCCGACGCCGAGCTCACGTACCGCACCGGTGGGAACGAGATCCTGAAGGCGCCGCTCGAGCGAGTTCCGATCGAGAGCCATGCCGACCGGCGCCGCTTCTGGGTAGACACGCTGAACGACACGATCGACACGCTGGTGACGAACTCGGAGTTCACCGAGGGGCGGCTTCGGGAGGCTGGAGTGAAGTGCCCGTTCCTCCGCTGTGTCGGTGGCGTGAGCTTCTCCGCCGTATCGAAGCCTCGGCCCGTGCGGCGTGGACCCCCGGTTCTGCTGTGCGCGGCCCGGTTCGTACCTTACAAGCACCACGCCCTCCTCATCGAGATTGCCGCGGCGCTGAATGCGCGCGGCCACGCGTTCGAGCTGCGGCTCGCCGGTGACGGTCCGCTGCTGGAGGAAGCGCGGGCGCTGGTCCGGGGCCACGGCCTCGAGCAGAGGGTGCGCTTTCTCGGAGCGCTCCCGCACGAAGCGACCTGCGCCGAGATCGTGGCGGCGGACGTGTACGTGCAGCTGAGCGGCGACGTGCCCACGCCGGTCCCGGGAGGCTCGTACGTCCACGCGGAGGGGATGGGCCGCTCGATCCTGGAGGCGTTGTCCGCGGGGACGTACGTCATCGCCGGCCGCGGCGGTGCCCTTCACGAGGTCGTGGAGCCCGGCCGGGGCGAGCTTGTGGAGATCGGCCAGCCCGAGCAGGTGATCGAGGCCCTGTCACGCGTGCTCGCCGATCCGCCTGAACGAAGAGCGCCGACGGATGCGTACGACTGGAGCCGCGTGTTCGCGCGGTACACGCGCCATTGGGAGGAGCGGGATGCGACTGCTCGTCGTCACCGAGAAGTGCGGGCCCGAGGAGGCGCGGCGTGATGGCGGGGCGCGGCTCGTCCAGTCGATCCAGAGAACCTTCGGCGCGTCCGCGAGCGTGATGCAGTTCGGAGGCTGCTCCGACGCTTCGGCCCGCTGGCATCATCGCTACCCGGCCGGTTCGTCCAACCGGTTCCTGGCCCGCCTCGAGCATGCGCCTTTCATCGCGGACCGCGTGCGCGAGGTCGCCACGGACTTCACGCACGTGGTGTTCGTGCACGTCTCGATGCAGTTCGGGTTCGCGGAGGGTCCCCTCGACGGCGTCACCTCGTGGACGTTCCCCATGTTCCTCACCCCGTCCTATCGTGCCTCCGGCGAAAGGGTCCCACGGGAATACACCGAGGCGGAGCGGCGCGTCCTGGCCGTGGCTTCGCACGTGCTCACGCCCGGCCACGTCGAGCGCCGTCAGCTGGTGGAGCTCTACGGCGTACCGGAAGACCGCATCCGCGTCGTCCCGCGGGGGGTGGATCGACGGTGCGTGTCGCCGCGCGTCCGCGAGCTGGACGGCCCTCCGAGGTTGTGCAGCATCGGGAGCATCAAGCCGCAGAAGAACACGGTGGGCTTGCTCCACGTGCTCCACGCGGTGCGAAAGCGCCGCCCTGGAGCCACTCTCCACGTGATCGGGCCCGTGCAGGACGAAGCGTACGCCGCCCGGGTCCGACGCGCGGTCGAGCGGCTCGGTCTCGGCAACGCGGTGCGCATGCGTGGGTACGTGCCGCCCGAAGACCTCCCCGTCGCAACCGAAGACGCCCACCTGCACCTGTCCGCCGCCTCCTGTGAGACGTTCGGGCGAGCGATCTTCGAAACACTCGCCGGCGGCATGCCGAACGTCGGCCGCGCAACCGGAAACGCGGCCGCCGAGTACCTCCGTCACGTCCCGTACGCGCGATTCCTCGACGGCGTCGAAGAGGCCGCGGCCGCCGTTGACGAGTTGCTGGACGACCTCCCGGCCTGGTCCGCCATGGCACGGGAGATCGGCGAGCTGTACGACGACCGGTCCCTGTCCGCCCGGCTCGCGGCCGAGCTGGCCGATGCGCAATTCGTCGTGGTGAGCGACTACGACGGAACGCTGTTCCACAAGAACGACGCGGAACGCACGCGCAGGAGCATCGAGCGGTTCCGTCGGTACCCCCGCAAGATCGTCTGCAGCGCGCGTCCGCTGGAGCAGGTCGTGTCCGCGTTGCGCGCGCACGGGATTGGTGTCGATGGCATCGTGGCGTATGGAGGCGGCGTCGTGGCCGATGGAAGTGGCCGCGTCCTCTGGTCGACCCCGATGGACGCCGAGCTCCGGGGGCGTCTCCAGGCGGTGCTGCCGTCGGGCCGCGAGGTGCGCTGGGAAGGTCAGCTGCTCCAGGTCGCGACGACGGAACCCGGCGCCTGCCCGACCGTTCCGGGCGCTCGCACGGAGGTCTACCAGGACTCCGTCTACGCGGTGCCGTGGGCGGCGTCGAAGCTGCGCGCCGTGCATCGCCTGCTCGCGCACCTCGGCATCGCGGGGCGTGTTCGCGCGTTCGGCGACGGCCCCTACGACGAGGAGCTGCTGGCATACTACGACGGCACTCGCATCCACCCCACGCCGGGCCCGTTCACCACGCGCCGCGCCCTGGAGCTGACCGATGTCTGAAGCGTTCTTCAAGGGCTACTGGATGGTAACGAATCGCTGCAACCTGGACTGCGGCTACTGCGTCCTGGAGGACGCCCCGCACCAGCTGCGGCGCGAGCTCGACCTCGACGGGAAGAAAGCGCTCGTCTCGCACCTGTATCGGCTGGGCTTCCGCCGCTTGACGCTGTCGGGGGGCGAAGTCCTGATCATGGGCAAGCGGCCACCGGCCCAGTTCGTCGACCTGCTCCGGCATCTGCGTGCGTACAGGTCGCCGGAGCCGGTCAGGAACCTCGAGCTCGAGGTGTACACCAACGGCACGTTGCTGGACGACGCCGTGGCGGACGAGATGGCGGGGGTCGTCGACCTGGTGGCGATCACCGTGGACAGCCACCGTGGCGAATCGCTCACGCGCATCGGCCGGAACCACGGCCGCCATCGCAACTATTTCGAACGCGCCGTGGAGGTTTGCGGGCGGCTCACCCGGCGGGGCATCGGCGTGAAGCTCCACAGCGTGGTGGGCACGTTCAACCACCACACGCTCGGGGACGAGGTGAGCGCGATCCTCGACGCCATCGAGGCGAACGGCGGCCGGATCGACGCGTGGAAGTTCTACCAGTACATGTCCTATGACGCCCCCGCGCGAGACGGCGTCCACGCCATCGGCGGCATGGAGTACGGCCGCTCCATGGAACGCGTGGCCCGGGCGCTGGAGGGGCGCGGCGTGGCGCTGCACTTCAAGGACAACGGGGAGATGAACGCCTCTCTGTTCAACATCCTGTCCTACGGGAACGCGCAGTACATGAGGCCGGGCGACACGTGGTCGACGAGCCGGCGGACGGAAGACCTGTGCAGCTACGCGTCGATGGCCGAGCTGTTCGCGAGGACCGACATCGACGAAGCGACGTTCCGCCGGTTCCACCAGGTGCGCCGATGAACGCGCTCGCGGTCACCATCGACCTGGATTGGGCGTGTGAAGCCGCGATCGAGGAGACGCTGGATGGGTTTCTCGAGCTCGGCGTACCGGTGACGGTGTTCGTCACCCATCGTTCGCCGAGAGTGGAGGCTGCCCTGGATGAGATCGAGGCCGGCGTGCACCCCTACTTTGCGTCCGATTCCTCACACGGCGCCACCATCGACGAAGTCGTCGGCCGCGTAGCCGACCTGCCGCACAACCTGGCGGCCTTCCGATGCCACCGGTTCGCGTCGTGCAACGGATCGCGGGAAGCGCTGGCCCGGGCGGGCTTCCGCATCTCCTCGAACGTGTGCACGGACCTCGAGGTGCTGCCTCCGTTCACCGATCGGTACGGCTGCATCGAGGTGCCGATCTTCATGGAGGATGGCGGGTTCCTGTTCCGGGGCCATCCGCTCGCCATCGAGGGCGGCCTCGCTCGCGGGCTCGAGCAGCAGGGGACGAAAGTCATCGTGGTGCACCCGATGCACTTCGCGCTCAACACCCCCCACTTCGACTACATGGCCTCCATCAAGCGGAGGACGACACGCGAGAGGTGGCGGGCCCTGACAGGGCGCGACCTCGAATCCATGCGCTGGCGTTCCCGCGGCATCCGCGATCTCGTGCTCGAAGTGGTGAGCGCCGCCCGCGCTTGCACGACCATCGGCGCCGTCCGTCATCAAGGCTCGACGGCGCTCAGCCTCGCGTGATCCCCGCGGACTTCGGCCTGGATCGCGAAGTCGAAGCGGTCGAGCTCCAGGCATCTCTCGAAGTCTTCACGCGGGTACTGCCACTGATCATCGCCGAAGAAGCATCTCCCTGGGCCGTCGCGCAGCGCCTCCCGGTAGGGAGACAGGTCGAAGGTACCACCGATCAGCAGGGACTCGATGCAGGCGGCGCAGAGGTCGTCCTCCAGGGCAGGCGAAGCAGCTTCGTGTCCCATCGGCCGCAGGCGGACGTGCGCATGCGTTCGGCGCAGCCACGCAGCCGTCGCACGCGCGTTCACGAAGGCGGCGACGAGGACGATGCCGTTCGCGGCGAGCACTCCCCTCGCGCCGGCCTCGGTCCGGTGCACCACGCGCCGGCCGGCGATCCGGGTCTCCACGATCCGTGTCGGGGAGTTGGGGATGTCATACGTGACGAGGGCGCCGACTTCCGGCTTCCCGACCAGCAATGCGTCGGGATCCGCGGTGGCGAGTCTCCCGGCCGACGCGCTGGTGGTCGTGAGCAGGTACTCGCGAGGCCGCTGGTGCAGGATGTACGCGGCGGTCGCAAAGGCTCGGAAAGCGTCGATGACGACGGTGACGTTCAGGGGCCTGTCCTTGTAGACGACGCGTGTACCTTCACCCGCGGCCGCGTCCTGCCACCTGGGCATGATTCGCTCCCGCCCGAGATGGCGGAAGCTCGGGCGCGGTGCCGCGCTCGCCCGGAATTCTCTTCCATCGCCATCGGAGAGGTGCGGGGTCGCGACGCCGGTTCGGTCCAGGTCAGGGTCGTCCGGGTGACGACGAGCAGATACCGGGTCGTGGAATACACCCTCCGTCGCAGCGGCTCGCGCTGCCGGATCGCTGGCCAGCGGGACGTTTTCAGCATCCAACCGTAGCCCCCCACCGCAGGAACACGGAGACGCCGAGAGCTCGCGGCGGCTCTCCGCGTCTCTGCGCCTCTACGTGATACCAGATCCGGCGATAGAGTTGACGCATCTCGCCGGCTCACGTGCTGACGCGGTTATAGATCCTTCGGCCTGCAAATCATTCTGCGGACGATGATTGCGGCGTGGCCGGCCTCAGGATGACGTCGTCGGGGCGGGTTGCGTCAACATCAAGTGTTCAGGCGGATTTAGTATGAGACCTAGACCGCCGCGGGCTCGCGCGACATCGCCGCGTAGAACGCCCAGTCCTCGCCCATCTGCTCCTGCACCAGGGAGAGGGGGATGGAGTGCCAGCGCGATCCCCGGGTCTGCTTCTGGCTGGTGTTGCGGGGGTGGACGAGGGCGGCGAAGAAGCGCGAGTCCCGCATCGCGTGCACCGACTTCTGGGCCCACACCCAGCGCGTGTCCTCGCCCACGTTCAGGTCGGGGAAGCGGCTGCGCTCCCACGCCGCGCGGCGGTAGAGGAAGGTGTTGCCCCCCACCCAGGTGCGCCCCGGGTCGGTCCAGCGGTACTCCCACGCCTGCCGCGCGCGCGGGTCGAAGTAGCGCACCACCGAGAGCCCGCAGACGTCCGCGCCCGAGGCCTGCAGCGCGGCCACCTGGCGGGTGAGCCGGTCGGGGGCCGCCCAGTCGTCGTCGTCCCAGTGCACCAGCAGCTCGCCGTGGGCCAGCGAGCAGGCCAGGTTGCGCTTGGCCCCCAGCGAGCCCGCGCGCTCCGCGCGCACGTAGCGGATGCGCGGGTCCGCGGGCACCAGGTCCTCCACCGGGTCGCGGCCGTCGTCCACGATCACCAGCTCGCGCGCCGCGTAGTCCTGCCGCAGGAAGAGCTCGATCGCGCGCGGCACGAAGCGCCGCCGGTCCGCCGTCGGCATCAGGCAGGAGACGAGCGGCGCCTCGCCCGCGGCCACCTGCACCCGCCGCGCGGGCGCGGCGGTGGAGCGCAGCCGGTAGAACTCGCGGTCGGGCGCCAGGTGCGGCGGCTCCTCGCGGCGGACCCACCCCGCCGCGTCCACGTGGCGGCCCAGCGTGAAGCGCCAGGCGTTGGCGCCGTGGCGCAGGTAGATGTAGAGCCCCGGCTCGTCCACCCGCGCCAGCCGCGCGCCCGCGTGCACGGCGCGGGTGAGGAAGGCCGCGTCCTCCGCGAGCGACACGGACGGGTAGCTCGCGCGGCGGTCCCAGACGCTGCGCCGGTACATCAGCGTGCCGCCGTGCACGTCGGAGACGAAGAGGCGGCGGTGCAGCTGCGGGGTGCATCCCCAGAACTCCCACCGCTCCAGGTCGAAGAAGACGTCCGCCCGCAGCCCCGTGACGTCCGCGCGCCCGGCCAGGATCGGCCCGGCCTGCACGCGCAGCCGGTGGGGCGCGTACCAGTCGTCGTCGTCCCACTGCGCCACGATCTCGCCGCGCGCCTGCTGCACGGCGTGGTTGCGCTTGGCGCCGATGCTCCACCCCGCCGGCACCTGCTCGTAGCGGATGCGCTCGTCCGCCGGGAGGCGCCGCCCCAGGTCGCCCCCCGCGTCGTCCACGATCACCAGCTCCAGCCGCGGATAGTCCTGCGCCTGGAAGTAGCGCACCGCCTGCAGCGCGAGCTCCGTGCGCCCGCGCGTGGGCATGATGCAGCTGATCAGCGGCGGCTCGGAGACGGCCGCGGCCGGCGGCGGCGCAGCGGGGGCGGGGGGAGGTTCGGGGGATGGAGGGCGCGGCACGGCCGGCGCGGCCGCGGCGGGCCCCGCCTCCCGCGGCGCGGGGGGGACGGGGATCGCGGCAGGCGCGGGCCTCGGCTCGATGCGGAGCTGGATGAGCGACGGAGGCGCGAAGTGCTCGCACGCGTCGCCGCGGCAGTGGGGCTCGTAGGGGCCGCGTCCGCCGCGCAGGCGGAGCGCGCAGAGGCGGTCCTGGTAGCGGCGGCGGCTGGCCTCGAAGAGCCGCCGCTCGTCGCGCGCGCGGCGGGCGGTGAAGGGCGCGCGCCAGACGAACGCCGCCGGCACCCAGACGCCGCGCCACCCCGCGCGGGCGGCGCGCGCGTTGTAGTCCATCTCCCAGCAGGGCCCGCCGCCGTACCCCTCGTCCGCGGCGCCGATGGCCTCCCACACCTCGCGGCGGACGGCGTAGCAGAAGTCCGCCAGGGTGTAGAGCGGTTCCAGCGTGCACGCCTCGCCGCCGTGGCGCCTGGCCAGGCGCCGCGCGGCGTCGGCCAGGGCGGGCTCGGCGCCGCCGCAGCGGGGATCGGCCTGCTGCCGGTTCCACGAGCGGTTGGTGGACGGCCCCGCCAGGCCGTTGCGCGGGTCGGCCGCGAGCCCCGCCAGCAGCCGGTCGAGCCACCCGGGCGACACCAGGCAGCCGCTCTCCAGCAGCACGCAGACGGACGCGTCGGTGCTCCCCAGCAGCCGGTTGAGGCAGGCCGCGCCGCCGGCCGCGTCCGGCGGGGGGAGCAGCCGCAGCCCCGGCTGGCGCCCGAGCGCCACGGCGGTCTCGGCGTCCGGGTGGTCGGGGATCACGACGATGGCGGCGCCCGGCGTGTGGCGGCGGACGCTCTCGACGGTCGCCACGAAGCGCCGCGGCTCCGCGTGCACCGCGATCCCGACGACTGCCTGCGTGTTCATGGGAAAGGGCATGAAAGGTAGGTGCCGCGCTGGACTCCCAAGCTAATCAGCTCCCATGGCCAGTCAACAGATCATCTCGTCTCATACCAGATCCGACGAATGACCGTGCATTCGTAGACACCAGTACGGAAGATTCTCACACGGAGTCAACGGAGTCAGCGGAGTCGTTCTCCGTTGACTCCGTTGACTCCGTGTGAGCCCATTCTGTTGATTGGAGTGTACGTCCAATCAGCCGAAGTGGGATGAGGACTTCTTTGGATGTTACTTCTGCTCGCCCCACTCCCGGGGCGTGCGCACCTCGGCCTCTTCAGGGGCGGTGCCGGCGGAGAGGGGGTGCACGCCGGAGCCGCCGACGTCTTCGCGGCGGCCCACGCCGCCGCCGGGCTGGCCGCTCTGGTTCTCGGGCGTGTCCTCGGGGTCGCGGTCGTGCTTCCCCGGCTCCCGCCGCGCGGCCTCGGCGCGCGCGCTCGCGGCCCTCCGCTCCCGGTCGCGCGTGTCCGCGGGCGTCGCCTTCTCCTTGCCCCCCGCCTTCCCGGCGCCCGGCGTGTCTTCCGTCACCATCACCGCGCCTTCCTCGGGGCGGATGCCGGAGCCGCGCCGCACGGCCCAGGTCTGGGTGAACTCGGCGCCGAAGAGCACGATCATCGCCGTGTAGTAGATCCACACCAGGAGCACCGCCAGCGAGCCGGCGGCGCCGTACGCCTTCCCCGGGTTGCTGTTCCCCAGGTACAGCCCGATCCCCCACTTGCCGAGCTCGAAGAGGAAGGCCGTCACCAGCGCGCCCACCCACACGTCGCGCCAGGCGATCACCGCGTCCGGGAGCACCTTGAAGATGGCCGCGAAGAGCAGGGTGATCACCGCCAGCGAGATCAGCGTCTGCAGCAGGCCCACGACGAACGCCGACGCCCCCGGGATCAGCGCGCCGATCGCGCCGCCCACCGCCGTCAGCATCGCGCTGAGCGCCAGGGAGACGAGCAGCAGGAAGGCGATTCCCAGCACCATGCCCAGGGAGAGCACGCGCTTGAAGATGAAGTTCTTGATCCCCCCGGCCTTCGGGTCGGGCTTCACCTCCCAGGCGCGGTCGAGGGCGGTCTGGAGCTGCATGAAGGCGCCGGTCGCGCCCAGCACCACGGCGCCGAGCCCCAGGATGGTGGCGACCACGCCGCCGCCGGGCTGCTTCGCCTGGGTGATCATCGTCTCGATGGTCTTCGCCCCGTCGTGCCCGATCATCCCCCCGACCTGCCCGCTCAGCGCCTGGGTCACGGTCTCGCGGCTCACGAAGGCGCCCACCAGCATCAGGATGAGGATGAGCAGCGGCGGGAGGGCGAACACCGTGTAGTAGGCCAGCGCCGCGGCCATCCGCGGGCACTCGTCGTCGCTGAAGTCCTTCGCCGACTCCTTCACCAGCTGAAAGACTTCCTTCGCGCTGATCTTCTGCATCCCCATCTCCTCCCCCGGTTCCCGTCCGCCAAACCGGGCGAACCTTGTGCAAGCACGATTCCAAACCATGAAAAGACGTCTCACACAGAGGGACCAGAGGGACCAGAGGAATGACAGGCCGTTTCCTCTGGTCCCTCTGGTCCCTCTGTGTGACACCTTCCGTCAGCGGGCCCCGACGAGCGCCTGCGCGGGGATGCGCCGGGTGCCCGGATAGGGGACGGACGGGCCCTTGATTACCGCCCAGAGCACGCGGTTGAAGAGGTCCTCGTCCGCCGCGTCCTCCCGGCTCAGGTCGAGCAGGGCGGTGGCGCGCGCGGCCGCGGTGTTCGGCGGGTTCTTCTCGTCCAGCGGCACCTCGGGGGTGAGCGCCGCGTACGGCGACAGGTCCGGCTCGGCCGCCCAGACGTCGCGCAGCGGCCGGCCGTAGTGGTCGAAGTGCGAGAGCGACTCCAGCCCCAGGATCTCCTCGATGGTGCGGAGGACGTCGGTGGTGTTGGCGAAGCGGTGGATCACCCCGGGCCGGTTGTACGGCGAGACCACCAGCAGCGGCGAGCGGTGCGAGTCGACGTGGTCCGGGCCGTTCTGCGCGTCGTCCTCCAGCACGAACATCACCGTGCTGGACCAGAAGGGCGAGCGCGAGAGCGCCTCCACCATCCGCCCCAGCGCCAGGTCGTTGTCCGCGAACATCGCCCGCGGCGTCGGTTGCCCCGGCCGCGCGCCCTGGGTGTGGTCGTTGGGGAGACGCACGATCTCCAGCGCCGGCATCTCCCCCCGCCGCGAGAACTCCGCCAGCTCGGCGATCCAGAGGTCCGCGCGGCGCTGGTCGGGGATGCCCAGGTCGAAGCCGGGGAAGCGCGGGTGGGTGTGGGGGACGAGGAACGGCTTGGTCCCGCGATACCCGGTGATGCGCCCGCCCGCGCGCACCGGCACCACGAACTCGCCGTAGTTGCGGAAGGTGATCCCGCGCCGCGCCGCCAGGTCCCAGAGGTAGCCGTGCGCCGGCTCGTTTGCGTCGTCGTCAGGGACCTGGGGATTGTCCCAGGTGCCGCGGTTGGTCCCCTCGTAGTCGTAGGTGCGGCCGCGGTCGGAGTAGCGCGAGGGGACGGTCTTCTGCAGGTAGTCGGTGGTGTAGGCCGCGGTCGACCAGTTGTGGCCGTCGGGGCTCACCTCGGCGTTGGTGAAGAAGCGGTCGAAGAGCCCGAAGCGCCGCGCCAGCGCCTTGTGGTTCGGCGCCGAGCGCGGCCCGAAGAAGAGGAGCGTGCTGTCGCCGTCGCCCTCCGGCAGGTCGCCGAGCACCTGGTCGTAGGTGCGGTTCTCCTTGATCACGTAGATCACGTGCCGGAACGGGGGATAGCGCCGCGCCGCGGAGGCCGGCCGGTCCCACCCGTTCAGCGCCGCCACCCGCGCGGTGTACGCCCCCAGCGGCGCCCCGGCGAGGTCGACGGTCTGCAGCGTTCCCCCGATCTGCGCCAGCGTGCTGTTGCTGCCGCTCACCGTCCCGTGCATGGTGGTGAAGGCGGGCTGCGGGCCGTCGCGGTTGGCGCCCGTCCCCCGCCCCTTGCCGTTCCCGATCAGCAGCGTGTCGCCCAGGGCGAGGACGGCGGTGGGATACCACCCGGCGGGGACGCGCGCCGCCAGCCGGTCGTTCCCCCGCGCCGCCGCGACCCCCGCGGTGGCGCGCGAGAGCCGGAAGAGCGCCGCCGCGTTGGCGTCTCCCTCCGCCACCCAGAGCCGCGTCCCGTCCGCCGAGAGGGCGAGCGCGTTGGGGGTGCTCCCCTCGTTGGGCCCCGCCGGCGGCGCGTCGTCGAGGTGCGCGACCACTCGCCCCCCGCGCGTGTCCACCACCGCCACGCGGTCCGTGCTCCCCGACGCCACGAAGAGCCGCGACCCGTCGCGGCTGGCGAGGAGGGCGGACGGGTGGCGTCCGACGGCGATGCGCCCGGCCGGGGCGAGCCGCCCCGCCCGGCGGGCGAAGACCGACACCGTGCTCCCGCCCCACGCCGACACGTACACCCGGCCGCCGGCTCCCACCGCCACGCCGTACGGGTAGCGCTCCGTCGCCAGGCGCTGGGTCACGCGCCCGCTGGCGAGGTCTACCACCGCCAGCGAGTCCGCCAGGTTCTCGGCCACGTAGAGCCGGCGGCCGTCGGGGGAGACGGCGATCCCGGCGGGGTAGCGCGTCCCGTCGCTCTTCGCGGGCTTCGCGGCGAGGACGAGGCTGTCGCGCAGCGTCGCCGCGCCGGCCGCCCAGGCGTAGCGGTAGACCACGTCCTGGTTGCCCCCCGAGGCGTAGAGCGTCTTCCCGTCCGGCGAGAAGGCGAGGCCGACGAAGGCCGCGGGCTGGGGGAGCGTCTGCAGCACGGCGCCGTCGCGCCCCACCACCTGCAGGCCCTGCTGCCGCCACCCGCAGAGGAGGAGGACCACGCGGTCGCCCTCCGGCGCGGGGAGCATGGCCAGCGGGAGCGGCCCGACGTCCACCAGCGTCCCCACCGGCCCGAGCCTCGCCCCCGTCGGCAGCCGCGGACGCAGCGAGTCCGCCTGCGCGCGCGGCGCCGCCGGAGCCGGGGCCGGCGGCGCGGGCTGCGGGGCCGCCTTCGCGGGCGCGGCCGGCGTGGGGAGGGAGACCGGGGCGAGAGCAGGCGGCGCCGAGCACGCCCCGAGCGCGGTGCACGCGGCGAGCGCGGCGGTGCGGAGGATCATCCCGGCTCCAGACTGGTGAATACCGTGGCGCGGCCCGGCAATGTAGGCTGGCGCCGGCGGACGGGCGAGCAGGAGCGGAGAGTGCGTCGTCGCTCCCGGCGGGGGTCTCACCACCGGCGCTTCGCGCCCGTCCGGATGCCGGGTTACCCGCGCTGCGGACGGTTCAGGGCTCGTGCCATCACCTCCCGGCCGCTGCCGGCGGCTCACGGCGCCGTGTCGGCTCGACCCGGGGGTCCCCGCGCCGCCACGCGCCGCCGGGTGCGACATCCATCTCCCAAAAAGTGGGAATAAATTGTCCCAACAGATGCCTGCTCCTGGCATCGAACCGCAGCCCCGCCGCTCCGAACACGCAGCGCCGCTCGATTCTCGTCCGCTCTCTCGGCGCGCGGTTTCCTCGCCCCAAGCTTGCACTTCCGCCACGCGTCAATGCGGTCGGGTCTCTCCGCACGCTCTACGTACCGGCCATCCATATCAATGCGGACAGGAGAATGGCGATGGCGTATTCGGGATCGAGGTGGCACGGAGCGGCCTCGGCACCTCCCCGGGATTCACTCGAGAGTCTCACCCCGGCGGCGCGAGAGTTCGCACGGCGCGCGGCGGGCAACAGCGAGCCCGTGCTTCTGCTGGGAGAGACCGGGTCCGGCAAGACACACCTGGCCGCACTCATCCACGCGCTGGGGACCCGTTGTGGGCGGCCGTTCCTCAGCGTGAACTGCGGCGCGATCCCCGACGGGCTCTTCGAGCGCGAGATGTTCGGGCACCTGCGAGGAGCGTTTACGGACGCCCGCGAGTCTCGCCCGGGGCTGTTCGAGGCGGCGAACGGGGGAACGCTGTTCCTGGACGAAATCGCGGAACTCCCACTCGGGCTCCAGAGCAAGCTGCTCGCGGTGCTGGAGGAGGGGCAGGTGCGGCGGATCGGGGCGACGTCGCCAGTGCGGCTGGACGTGCGCGTGATCGTGGCGACCAACGCGGACCTTGCGGAGCTGGTGGCGGCGCGCCGCTTCCGCCAGGACCTGGTTCACCGCCTCGCGGTGCTCCGCTTCCGGGTTCCGCCGCTGCGTGAGCGCCGGCGCGAGATCCCCGGACTTGCGTACCGGCTGCTCCAGACACGCGCCTCCGGGTGCGTCCCGGAGCTCAGCGCCGAGGCGCTGCGAATGCTGCAGTGGTATCCCTGGCCGGGGAACGTCCGTGAGCTGGAGAACGCGCTGCGCCACGCGCTGGTGTTCGCGGAGGGGCGGACGATCGAGCCGGCCCACCTCCCCCCCGAAGTGGCAGGGTGGACCCCTGGCGCGCCCGGGGGGGAGGACGGCCTGGCGGCGCGGCCCCGTTACGAGGCGCCCGCGGACGCTGGAGACGAGCGCCGGATGATCCTCGAGGCGATTCGCGCCGAGGGGGGGAACCGCACCCGGGCGGCGCGGCGGCTGGGCATGTCGCGTTCGGCGCTCTGGATCAAGATCCACCGCCACAACCTCCTCCCCGACCTCTGACCCCTCCCCGCAGCTCTCCCCGCCTGTCTCCGGCTCCATCGGCTCGCGCTCCCCTCCACGTCCTGGCGGTAGACGCCGAAGCGCGGGATCTCGTCTCCGTGCGCCCGGCCTCTCCGTGCGGACCGAGCGGCCGGGCACCCGCCTCCCCGCGGACCGTTTACACCTGTCTACACACCCGTCTACTCCCCTCCGCCACCCCGGCCGGGTGAGCGCCGGGGTCTGAGGAGATATCCCGTAACTCGCGACGAAAGAACAACTTGCGCCTCCGGGTCCCGGGTCCGCTCTGCATGGCACCGGGCGTGCCTTGTCTGATGCCGCCAAACCGGGGGAGAGGCCCGGAATGGCGGCGGCGGGAACGAGGGCCCAACACCCCGCCGCCGGTGCGTGGACAGCCGTGAAGTGGCCGATCCCGATCCCGTCCTCCCGGGAAAGGCACGGCGCTGCGGCGGTTGCGCACCAGAATGACAATCATTGCAGAGCCCGCGCGCGGCTCTCGCGAGCGGGAAACCCCGAATCGGAGATGAGCAATGCCCAGCAAGGAACAGATCGCCGAGCTCAGCAAGCAGCTCAACAGCGTGGTGACGCACCCGGAGTTCATCGGCCTGATCGAGGAGCTCGAGCAGGCGCCGGCGGACCAGCGCAAGCAGTTCGTACGCGAGCGGATGAATACCGGTGCCCTGGCCCGGAAGGGCGTTCCCGTCCCGACGGGGTTCCGTTCGGTGGTGCGGGTCTTCGAGGACCCGCAGTCGGCGGTCATCACCCAGGAGGCGGTGCAGCTCGACGCCCCGGGCCCGGGCACCCGCGCGTTGGCGGAGATGCAGGCGTCCCTCGACGTGACCGTGTGCGCGTCGTTCGGCGTGGGCCTGTGCGCCTCGATCGGCGCCACCCTGTAACAGGTGAGACCCAGCGGTCCGGCTGACCGCGCGCGGTCAGCCGGAACAGCACGCCCATGCGGGGCGCAACCCCAATCAGCCAGCGACAAACAACATGGAAACCATCGACGCACAGGAATTCGGCCATCACATCTCGCGCGCCCTCGGCGACATCACCGAGTTCGTCACCACGCCCGAGTTCACGGCGCTCATGCGAGAGTTCTCGCGCGTGGCCGGCGACGAGCGCAACGACTTCGTGCGGCGCGTCATCATCAACCCCGACGAGCTGGCGCGGCGCGGCATCCGCGTCCCCGAGGACCTGATCGTCCAGCGCTCCGCCTTCGAGGACAACCGCCCCACGCTCTTCTGCGTGACCAAGTACCTGCCGCAGATGGGGATGGCGAAGAAGAAGGTGACGGTCACGTTCGACGAAGGGTGGGAGGCCTCCCTGCTGGCAGGCACCACGGAAGCGGACCTGGAAGGGGAGCTCTGCTTCTACCAGGAGGCCTGAGGCCACGGGCCGCCGACCTTGCGTGCCGCCACTTTCGCGGCGGCACGCCCCCCTGACTCCGGCGGGAGTCGAACAGAGTCGTCCGGAAGCCGCCACGACCACGCACGAAGGCCACAGCTCCAGCGGCGCACGGGCGAGACTTGCTCCGGGCCTGCCCGACGTGCATCTCTTGTCCCACTACTTGTGTTGCCGCCCAGGGATAGACGTTCATGTTATCGGCTCTGGTCTCGTCACTCCTGCAGGTGCTCGCCCTCACCGGTGTCGCGTTCCTCGCGTATTTGCCGGTGCGGCGTGCGGCGCCCGGCTTTCGTGCCTGGGTGGGGCTCACGGCTCCGCAGGGTCGCACTCTGCTGGAGGGGCTGGGGCTGGGGCTCGTCGGGGCCCTGGCGATGATGCTGCTGTTCAGCCTTCCCGGATTCCGGGAGTTGGCGGGCGGGCCCAATACCGTGGCGGGCAAGCTTCGCGCGGCCGGCCCCTCGGCTTCCACCCTCGTGCAACTGGTGCTCTACGCGGTCGTGCAAACGGCACTGGCCGAGGAGATTTTCTTCCGCGGGTTCCTGGCGAAGCGGCTGATCGGATGGCTGGGGTTCCCGGCCGGGAGCATCGTTCAGGCGCTACTGTTCGGCGCCCTGCACCTGCTGCTGTTCGTGGGGGCGGGTGAGGGCGCCTTTTCGCCCGCCCGTGCGGCCGGGGTGGCCGGCGTCACCACCCTGCTGGGGTGGGCGCTGGCGGCGCTCAACGAAACGCGGGGGAATGGGTCCATTCTCCCGGGCTGGACGGCGCATGCCGTCGTGAACCTGCTGACCTACGCCGTGCTCGCGTTCAGGCCGTGGTAGGAGCCCGGGAGGCAGGAGCGACACTACGGGAGCACCGAAACCTCAAACGTTCCGTGGAAGCCGACGAATGCACGACGCCCAGGGCGTCTTCCCTCCAGGCCGTCGTCCCAATCCCCTCGCGCGCGGCGCACTCGCGGATTATCTATTCGGATGCAGTGAGAGTGTCGTCCCGCCCCCGCCGGCCGGGAGCGGCGCGGGAGCGGGACCCGGGAGACGTTTCACCCGCGGAGGGACCATGAGGAAGCCGGTGAGCAAGCACGCGTTGCGCAGGGCGCTGGAATCCGTCCACGCCGAGGGCCGCATCGGGTGGGAGGGGCCGACCGGGATGGTGGTCGACCGTCTCTGGCACCACATCGAACGACAGGCGCACGGCCAGCGCCGGAAGACGATCTCCCGCGAAAGCGTTCGTGCCGGGGAGCCCGCCGCCGTCTGAGGCGGGCGAGCCCCGCCGCCGGGCCCGCGACCGCACGGCCGCCCGCCCGGCGAAGAGCCCCGGCCGGCGCCGGGGCTCTTTGCGTGCCGAGCTCCTCTTCAACCTCTCCTTCCTGGCCGTCGCGGCGCTCCTCATGGCGCTCTGGACGGCCACCGTGCTGCGCATCTCGGGGCCGCGCCCCACCTGGGTCTTCCTCCTCCTCCTGGCCGTCGACGTCGCCGTCTTCGTCGGCCTGGGCCGCTACCTGATCGACCGCCTGGTGGTGCGCCCGCTGCGCACCACCGTGGCCACCGCCGAGGCCATCGCCGCCGGCGAGTACAGCCGCCGCGCCCCCGAGGGCGAGACGAACGAGATCGCCGCGCTCAACCAGGCGCTCAACCGCATGACCGAGCAGCTGCTCGACCACCAGCAGACGCTCTCCGACAACGTCCGCTCGCTCGACGACACCAACCGCCTGCTGGTGGCCACCCAGCGCGACCTGGTGCAGGCCGAGAAGATGGCCTCCATCGGCCGGCTGGCCGCCGGGGTGGCGCACGAGGTGGGGAACCCGCTGGGCGCGCTCCTCGGCTACGTCTCCGTGCTCCGCCGCCGCGGGGTGGACCCCGAGCTCCTGGACGGGGTGGAGCGCGAGACGCGGCGCATCGACGCCATCGTGCGCGGCCTGCTGGACTACTCGCGCCCCACCCCCGCGCACCGCGAGCCGGTGGACGTGAACGCGTGCATCCACCGCGTGCTCGACCTGCTGCGCGCGCAGGGAAAGCTCGGGGGGGTGGAGATCGACCTGCGGCTGGACGAGGGGCTCCCCCCCGTGCGCGCCGACGCCCACCGGGTGGACCAGGTGTTCGTGAACCTGGTGGACAACGCCCGCGCCGCGCTGGGCGCGGGGGGCGGGCGGCTGACGCTGCGCAGCTCGCTGGAGCGCTACCAGCCCGACCGGCCGATCCCCGTGCGCCGCCTGAGCGACCCGCCGGGGGTGTCGTACGCGCACCTGCGCCGCCCGCGCTACGGCACCCACCGCGCGGCCGAGATCGAGCCCGGCGCCGAGATCGTGCGGGTGGTGGTGGCCGACACCGGGCCGGGGATCGCGCCCGAGCACATCGAGGCGGTGTTCGACCCCTTCTTCACCACCCGCCCCCCGGGCGAGGGGACCGGGCTGGGCCTTGCCATCGTCGCCGGCACCATGGCAGACTTCGGCGGCCGCATCGACGTCTCCTCCGCCGCGGGGGGCGGCGCGGTCTTCACGCTCAGCTTCCCCACCCACCGCGACACACCGTGAGCGAGCGCCGGGTCCTGGTCATCGACGACGAAGCGGGCCTGCGCCACACCCTGCTCCTCATCCTGCGCGACGAGGGGTACCGGGTGACCGTGGCCGACGACGGCGAGTCGGGGCTGCGCACCGCGCTCGCCGAGCAGCCCGACCTGATCCTCTGCGACATCCGCATGCCGCGGGTGGGCGGGCTCGACTTCCTCCAGCGCTACCAGGAGGGGGGCGGCACCGGCCTGGTGATCATGATGAGCGCCTACGGGGCGCTGGAGACGGCGGTCGAGGCCATGCGCCGCGGCGCCTACGACTACATCTCCAAGCCCTTCAACGCCGACGAGGTGCTGCTCACCCTGCGCAAGGCGGAGGAGCGCGAGCAGCTGCGCCGCGAGGTGGCGCGGCTGAAGCGCGAGGTGGGCGAGGTCGAGGGCTTCGAGGGCGTGGTGGGCACCTCGGCCGCCATGCGCGAGGTGATGGAGCTGGCGATGCGGGTGGCGCCCTTCCCGTCGACGGTGCTGCTGACGGGGGAGAGCGGGAGCGGGAAGGAGGCGGTCGCGCGCGCCGTGCACCGCGCCAGCCCGCGGCGCGACCGCGGCTTCGTGGCGGTGAACTGCGGCGCGATCCCCGAGAACCTGCTGGAGAGCGAGCTCTTCGGGCACGAGAAGGGCGCCTTCACCGGGGCCGACCGGGCGCGCGAGGGGGTGTTCGAGGAGGCCGACGGGGGCACCCTCTTCCTGGACGAGATCGGCGAGCTCTCGGTGCAGCTGCAGGTGAAGCTGCTGCGGGTGCTGCAGGAGCGGGTGATCCGGCGGGTGGGGGGGAGCGGCGAGCGGCCGGTGGACGTGCGGGTGCTGGCGGCCACCGCGCGCGACCTGGTGGAGCAGGTGAAGGCGGGGAAGTTCCGCGACGACCTGTACTACCGGATCAACGTGGTGCAGATCCACATCCCGCCGCTGCGCACCCGCCCGGAAGACATCCCCCTCCTGGCCGAGCACTTCCTCCGCCGCCACGCGGAGCGGCTGCAGGTGCCCACCCCCGGGCTGCCGCGCTCGCTCCTTCCCGTGCTGGCGGCCTACTCCTGGCCGGGGAACGTGCGCGAGCTGGAGAACGTGCTGGAGCGCGCGCTGATCCTCTCCGGCGGCGAGATCGGGGTGGAGCACCTTCCCCCGCACGTGCGTTCCGGCAAGCAGCTCTTCGACGTGCGCGACGACGAGGGCGACCTCTCGGTGAAGCGCCGCCTCCCCGCGCTGGAGAAGACGCTGATCGCGCGCGCCCTGGAGCGCTGCAACGGCAACCGCACCCGCGCCGCCGAGCTCCTCGACCTCTCCGTCCGCGCGCTCTCCTACAAGATCCACGACTACGGCCTCGAGTAGCGCCGACTCTTACCGACCATTTGACGCAGAGGCGCAGAGGAACAGAGAGAACTGATTTGAAATCGGTTGATGTTCTCTCTTTTCCTCTGCGCCTCTGCGTCAAATGTCGTAAATCCAGGAAACGAGAAATTGAAGATCTGGATCGATGCCGACGCCGCCCCGCGCGACGTCAAGGAGGTCGTCTTCCGCGCCGCGCGCCGCCTCGAGCTGGAGACGGTGCTGGTCGCCAACCGCCGCCTCACCCTCCCGCTGGACAACCCCTTCGTCACCGCCGTGCGCGTCGACGGCGGCCCCGACGTCGCCGACCGCCACATCGCCGAGGCGGCCGCCCCCGGCGACCTCGCCGTCACCGCCGACATCCCGCTGGCCGCCCTCCTGGTCGAGAAGCGGGTGATCGTCCTCACCCCCGGCGGCGAGGCGCTCGACGCCGAGTCGATCGGCGAGCGGCTGGCGGTGCGCGACTTCATGGACTCGCTCCGCGGCGCCGGCGTGGAGACCGGCGGCTCGCGCCCGCGCTCCGCGAAAGACACGCAGGCCTTCGCCTCGGCCCTCGACCGCGCCCTGACGCGCGCGCGGAGAGAGGGCGGCGGGCGCTGACCAAGAGCCTTGCGCGGCGAGCGTCCGCACACTACGGTGCGGACACTCGTTTGGTGCCGTAACTATCCACAAATGAACGCCGGGACGCCGCGTACGGGGCGGGGGGAGGGGAAGGATGGAGCGGCTGCGCGGGTACTCGCTGCTGGAGCTGATGACGGCGCTGGTGGTCGCCGGGATCGCGGTCTCCCTCGCCGTGCCGGGGCTGGAGGTGGTGCTGCGGCGCGAGCGGGTGCGCGCGGCCATGAACCACCTCGCCGGCGACCTGGAGTTCACCCGCATGACCGCCGTGCGCTCCGGCCAGGGCGCCGTCCTCCGCCTGGTGCCGGACCCGCGCTGCCCCCGGCGCGGCGGGGCGGGGTACCGCGTGGCCAGCCGCGGGAGCGACGAGGTCCTCCGTGCCTCCCCCGGCCAGGAGGGGGTGCCGGTGTGCTACGAGGTGAACGCCGACTCCATCGCCTTCGACTCGCGCGGGCTGCTCGCGCCCTTCAACAACCGCACCGTCCGCGGGGTGCAGGGCACGATCCGCGACTCGCTCACCGTCTCCGTGGTGGGGCGCATCTACCGGCGCTTCTGACGCGCCTGGAGGGGCGGCGCGGCCGGCAATGTTTTCCGGCCCGGCAAGGTTTTGACTGCTACGCCGCCGTGTGGCAGAGGGAAAGTCGTTGCGGCGCAAGGATTTCGTCCGCGGCATGAACATGGCGAAAGGCCGCGGGCATGCACACCCATTCCCGCGCCCTTTCCCGGCACCGCGGCGGCTTCACGCTGGCGGAAGTCCTGATCGTGGTGGTGATCATCGGCATCGCCATCTCCATGGCTGTACCCCGCATGCAGGGGGTGCTGCACGAGAGCGCCATCCAGAGCGCGCTGAACAACGTCGCTTCCGACGTCACCCTCACGCGCCTGCGCGCCGTGCGCACCGGCAGCCGCGCCACGCTGGTGGTGAACTCGGCCGGCACCGGCTACACGGTGATCGTGGATCCCTCCGGCACCCCTTCGACCTTCAAGACCGTGTCGTTCGCCACCGACTACAAGGGGCTCACCCTCTCGCCCGTGAACGACAGCGTGACCTTCGACAGCCGCGGGATGCTGGTTGCGGGCACCGGCACCATCCGCGCGACGCGGCAGGGACGCACCGACAGCCTCACCGTCTCCGGCGTAGGGAGGGTGTACCGTGTCTACTGAGCGCGCGCCGCGCGGCGACGCCGGCTTCTCGCTGATCGAGGTGCTGATCGCGATGATCATCCTCTCCGTGGGGCTGCTGGCGCTCGAGTCGCTGGGGATCGGCGCCGCGCGCAGCGTGCACCGCGCGCAGGTGCAGACCAGCTACGCCGCCACCGCCACCGACCTCATGGAGCGCACCCTGGTGCGCATCAGGCAGTCGCCCACCACGGCCATCGCCGACACCTCGTACACCGGCGCCTCGGGCGAGCGCGTGTACCGCACCGCGAGCTTCACCTCGCTCACCGAGGCGCCGCGCACCGGCGGCGGCACCCTGAGCTCCTGGAGCATCCTCGTGCGCGTGCTCCCGCCCACCTCCCCGGGCGTGCTCGCGGCCTCCGACAGCGTCAGGCTGACCTCCAATGTCATCCGCTAGCCCGGTCCGCGGCCGCGCCGGCTTCACCCTGATCGAGGTGCTGGTCGCCCTCGTGCTCGCGGTGATGCTGGGCGGCGTGATCTTCCAGGTGGTGCAGGGCGAGAGCCGCTTCGCCACCGTGCAGAGCGCGCGCGAAGAGGTGCAGCAGAACTCGCGCGGCGCGCTCGAGATCCTGGCCAGCGAGCTGCGCTCCGCCCAGCCCTCGGGGCTGGTGAGCACCGACACCAGCTCGATCACCTTCCTCCTGCCGCGGGTGTGGGGGATCTCGTGCGGCGGGGGGAGCGCCACCGCGCTCCCGGTGATCTTCCCCGCCGCCGGGGGCACGGCCTTCGACCTGAACTCCGCCTCGGGGATGCTGGGCGACACCGGCACCGTGAGCGCGAGCTGGGTGCCCTCTCCCAACCCCACCCTGGCCAGCCGGGCCACGGTGACCTCGCTCACCGCGCTCAACCCGGCGCTGGGCAACGCGGCCAGCCTCTGCAACGGGATCCGCTCCTCCGCCGACGCGTCCGGGCTGCTGGCCGCCTACACCGTGGGGGGCACCAACCTCCCGCTGGTGCCGGCGGGGAACACCGTCTACCTCTCGCAGCTGGTCTCCTACACCGTGGCCGCGTCCGGCGGCGAGTACTGGATCTACCGCACCCTGGGGTCGGGAACGGCGCAGCCGCTGGCCGGCCCCCTCGACGGGGCCAACGGCCTGGCGTTCGCCTTCTACGACGCGAGCGGCAACCGCATCGCGAATCCGGTGACGGCGCTCGCCACGCTCAAGACGGTGGCCCGCATCGGGATCACGGTGAAGGCGCGCAGCCGCACCAAGGGGAACACCAACCTCACCGACACGCAGGCCACCTCCATCACCCTGAGGAACCAATGACCAAGAGTGCCCCGCGCGCGCTCACGCCCCTGGGACGTGAGGGGATCGCGCTGCCGCTGGCGCTGCTGGGGCTGGTGGTGGTCACCCTGCTGGTGACCACCGTGCTGGTGAGCTCGGGCACCGAGTTCGCCGTGAGCTCGGCGCAGCGCGACGCCTCGCGCTCCCTGTACGACGCCAACGGGGCGCTGGAGCAGTACGTGGCCACCCAGGCGCAGGCCGCCGCCAGCAACACCCGCTTCGTGGAGGGCTCGGCGACCACCACCTTCAACGGGGTGGGCTACTCCCTCTCGCTCGCCCGCCTCTCGCGGGTGAAGACCCTCGAGACCTCGACCCAGACCCAGGCCACCGACACCTGGTCGGTGATCGCCTCGCCCACCGCCAAGGGGCGCGGGGTGGGGGCGCTGGTGCGGGTCACCCGCTCGCTCAGCAAGCTGGTGCTCTCCGTGACGGCGGGCGCCACCTCGGGGGGCGACTTCTCGGTGGGCGGCAACTCCACCATCAGCAACGGCCGCACCGGCCAGGTGGGGTGCGCCAACGGCGACACGGTGAAGAGCTCGGTGGTGGTCACCGCGGGGTCGGAGATCTCGCAGAGCGGGAACTCCACGCTGCAGGGGAAGGCCGACACCGCCACCTTCGTGCGCGACAGCCTGATGAACCGGGTGCTGGGCCGCGGGGTCACGCTCGACACCCTGGCCAAGTACGCCAACATCAAGTTCGGGGCGCGCTTCGGGCGGCCGGAGTGGCCGAACAACATCCGGCCCAGCCAGACCTACTCGCTGACCACCACCGACTCGGTGTACAACTGGGGGTGCCCGCAGGGCGACCTGGGGAACGTCAGCTGCACCGCCGCGTCGGCCGCGCGCTTCGTGGTGGTCGCGATCGACGCCACCAACCTGAACAACCAGGGGGGGCTGAGCCACGCGGTCACCCTGAACGGCGACTACGGGCAGGGGATCCTGATCGTCCTCAACGGCTCCCTCAACATCCAGGGGAACTTCATCTTCCGCGGGATCGTGCTGGTCGACCAGGACCTCTCGATCGGCGGCGGCGCCGGCGGCAACAACTTCAGCGGCAAGATCGAGGGGACGGTGGTGGCCTTCGGCACGCAGAGCACGGTGGAAGACAACGTGAACGGCACGGCCACCATCCGCTACAACAAGTGCTCCATCGTGGATGCGCAAAACGCGCTCAACAACGGACGCCTGGACGACATGCCGCAGGTGCTGTCGAACTCCACGTTTGCGTGGTACGAGCTGGTGCGCTGAAGCGGGTCATGTGCGGGCGTCCTTGACGCCCGCACTTACACGTGCTATGTTGCCGCCAACCCCCCACATCATCCACGCCTAACCGCCCCCCGCCGCGGCAGCATTGCGGCGCGTTTCGACGGACCCTTTCGCGCGTCCCATGGTCTCCTTCCTGCGCCGCAACCGCACCACGGTTGGGCTCGACATCGGCAGCGGCCTGATCAAGGTGGCGGTGGTCGACCACTCCGGCCCCGAGCCCGAGCTGGTGCACGCCTCCCACACGCCGCTCCTCCCCGACGCCATCGTGGAGGGCGAGGTGATGGACCCGCAGATCGTGGTCGAGACGCTGCGGGCCCTCTTCGACACCACCCAGATCAAGCCCCGCCGCCTGGTTTCCAGCGTGGGCGGGCGCGATGTGATGGTGAAGAAGATCGCCATGGACCGGATGAAGGAGGCCGACGCCCGCGAGGTGATCCGCTGGGAGGCCGAGCAGCACGTGCCCTACGACATGGAGAGCGTGCAGCTCGACTTCCACATCCTCGACCCGCTCGACGACGGCCTGCAGATGAACGTGCTGCTGGTGGCCGCCAAGCGCGAGCTGGTGGAGGGGCGGGTGGGGCTGCTGCGCGACGCGGGGCTCGCCCCCGCGGTGGTCGACGTGGACGCCTGCGCGCTGCTGAACGCCTTCGAGTTCAACTATCCCGAGGCCCTCTCCGGCGTGGCCGCGCTGGTGAACGTGGGCCACGAGGTGAGCACGGTGAACGTGCTGCAGGACGGCACGCTGATCCTCACCCGCGACATCCCCTTCGGCTCGCGGCGGCTGCGCGAGGAGCTGCGCCGGCTGCACGGGCTCTCGGCCGAGGAGGCCGAGGCGGTGCTGCAGGGGCGCTCGCAGCGCACCGCCGAGTTCAAGGACCTGCTCACCCAGGGGTCGGAGGAGCTGGCGATGGGGGTGGAGCGCGCCGTGGCCTTCCTGGCGGTGGCCGACGCCGGCGGCGGGCTGCAGCGCGTGTACGTGTCGGGCGGCGGCGCCCGCATCCCCGGGCTGGTGGACGTGGTGGCGGCGCGGCTGCGCGCCCGCACCGAGGTGGCCACCCCGCTGCAGCGGCTGCGCGCGCGCCCCGGCGCCGCCTCCGGGATGCCGGTGGACGAGCTGGCGCCCATGCTGATGCTCTCGGTGGGGCTGGCGCTGCGCAACGCGCCATGACCCGCCCGCGACCCACGTCCCCCCAGCCGGGGTGCCCCACTTGATCGAGATCAACCTGCTTCCCAGCGGCGCCGCCGGCGCGCGGAAGCCGGCCGCCCGCGCCTCTCGCGGCGTGTCGCTCCCGGTGTCGGGCGCCGACCCGCGCGTGGCCGGGCTCGCGGCCGCGGCGCTCCTGCTCGTGCTGCTGGGGGCCTTCACCTTCTGGCGGCAGGGCGCCCAGCGCGGCGAGGTGCAGGCGAAGGTGGAGCGCGAGCGGCAGGACTCGCTGCGCCTGGCGCGCACCATCGCGCTGATGAAGACCATCGAGTCGCGCAAGGACACCATCGACCAGAAGATGGCGGTGATCCGCAGCGTGGACGGGCGCCGCTACGTGTGGCCGCACCTGATGGACGAGATCAGCCGCGCGGTGCCGCCCTTCACCTGGCTCACCCGGGTGGCCGCCAAGGCGCCGCCCCCCGAGGCGCCCAAGCCGGCCGCCGCCGCGGCCGCGCCCGCGCCCGCGGACACCACGAAGAAGGCGGCGGGCGACAGCGCGGCCAAGCTCCCGCCGCTCCCGCCGCCGCCCCCGCCCCCGGGCTTCAACCTGGAGGGGAGCGCCGCCACCACGCAGGCGCTCACCCGCTTCATGAAGAACCTGGAGGCGTCGCCCTTCATCCGCGACGTGGCGCTGGTCACCAGCGAGCAGACGCAGACGCAGGGGCGCACGTACCTGAAGTTCACCCTCGAGGCGGCCTGGGAGCAGCCCGACTCCACCCTCGTCGAGACCGTTCCGGTCGTCCCGGTGCAATGATGGAGCTTTCGCCGCTCGACCCCGCGACCCGGAAGAACCTGATCTACGGCACCGTGCTGCTGGTGGCCGTGGCCGGGTTCTTCTACCTGAAGGTGTACGAGCCCCGCAAGGCGGGGATCGAGGAGCTGGAGACGCAGCTCGCCCGCATCGAGCAGAGCAACTCGGCGGCGCGCGGGCTCACCCGCGGCGCGAGCAGCCCCGAGGAGGCGCTGGAGCTGTACCGGCGCCAGCTCTCGGTGGTGGAGGGGCTGATCCCCTCGACCGAGGAGCTCCCCGACCTCCTCGACGCCATCTCGGCGCAGGCGCAGCAGACGGGGGTGGAGATCTCGCTGATCCAGCCCGTGTCGGCCACGCAGGAGCGCTACTACACCCGGCGCGTGTACGACATGGCGGTGCTGGGCCGCTACCAGGACATCGGCGAGTTCCTCACCCGGGTGGCCTCGCTGCCGCGGGTGGTGACCCCCACCGACCTGCGGCTGGCGCCCGCCGCGGCCGCCGGCGGCGCCCCCGCCGGGCCGGCCGCGGCCGAAGGGCCGCCCCGGCTGGAGGCCCGCTTCTCCATCGAGACCTACGTGATCCCCACCGCCCCGCTGAGCGATGCGACCACCGGCTGACCTCCTGGCCCTCGTGGCCCTGGCGGCGCTCGCCGCCGCCCCCGCCGCCGCGCAGGCCCCGGCCGCCGCGCCCGCGCGCCCGGCCGCGGCCGTCGCCGCGGCCCCGGCTCCGGCCGGGGCGGCGCTCCCCGCGGCCGACGTGTACCGGCGCGAGGTGTTCCGCTACCAGCGCGGCGGCCGCCCGGACCCCTTCGCGCCGCTCCTCTCCGCGGCGGAGCTGGGCTTCCGGGTGGAGGACCTGCGCCTCACCGCCATCATCTACTCCCCCGCCGGGCGCTCGGTGGCGGTGTTCGCCACCGGCGACAGCGCCCGCCGCTACCGGCTGCAGCAGGGGCAGCGGATGGGCACCATGACGGTGCTGCGCATCCTCCCGCAGCGGGTGGACGTGCGGGTGGACGAGTTCGGCGGGAGCCACCTGCAGAGCATCCCGCTGGTGCGCCGCGAGCGCATCGAGCAGCAGGCGGCCGCCGCGGCGGGGGGCGCCCCGGCGCAGCCGCAGATCCCGGTCACCATCGCCCCGGCCACCCCGGCGCCGCAGGCCCCGCGGGTGCTGCGGCGCGGGGCGGCCCCGGCGGCGCCCGGCACGCAGCCGCCCGCCGCCCCGGCGGCTCCGCCCGCGCCGTCGATCAACCCGCGGTCTCCGTCGTACACCACCGGCACGCGCCCGCGCTGACGCCCGCGCGGATGAACCCGAACGCAAGGACTGGAACCATGCTGCGCAATCTCGCGATCGCGCTCCTCATCCCCGGGCTGGCCGCCGCGCGCCCCGTGCGCACGCCGCCCCCCGGGAGCGTGTCGGCGCTGCGCCTGGAGGGACGCGAGGGCCGCACCGAGCTCACCGTGCAGGTCAGCGGGGGCGAGGTGCGCTGGAACGCCTTCCCGCTGCAGGGCCCCGCGCGCGTGGTGGTCGACATCGAGGGGGCGCGCAGCGACCTCTCGGCGTCGCGCTACGACGGCATCGACCGCGGCGGGGTGAAGGGGGTGCGCAGCAGCCAGCACGCCGCCGACGTGGTGCGCCTGGTGCTCGACCTGGAGCGCGAGCTGCGCTACACGGTCACGCGCGTTCCCGAGGGGATCCGCATCACGCTGGAGAGCGGGGCGCAGGCCTTCCAGCCCTGGAGCTCGGGCGCCTACGCCGCCCGCCCCGCCCCGGCGGCGCCCCCCGCCGCAGCCCGGCCCGCGGCCACGGCGGAGCGCCCGCAGCAGCAGCAGCCGCGCAGCCGCGCCCGGCCGATCACGGCCACCTTCGAGAACACCGACATGCGCGACGTGCTCGCCACCTTCGCCGAGCTCACCGGCCGCTCCATCGTGCCGGGCTCGGAGGTGGGGAGCATCCGCGTGGAGTACGTGACCTTCAACAACCAGCCGTGGGACGTGGCGCTGCGCTCGCTGCTGCGCGCCTACGGGCTGGCCGCCGAGGAGGACGCCAGCGGGATCATCCGCGTGGACCTGATCGGCAAGCTGGCCGAGCGCGAGACGCTGGAGCCGCTGGTGACGCGCACCTTCCGCATCAACTACGTGCCGGTGGAGGAGATGCAGGCCACCCTCACGGGCCTGAAGAGCGAGCGCGGGTCGGTGAGCATCAACAAGACCACCAACACCCTGATCGCCACCGACGTCCCCAGCGTGATCGAGGACTTCGACCGGCTGGTCACGCAGCTCGACGTGCGCACCCCGCAGGTGGCGATCCAGGCCAAGATCGTGTTCATCAACCGCACCGACGCCGAGGACCTGGGGATCACCTACGACATCAAGGACTCGCGCGGGAACTCGCTGAACGAGCTGACCACCGCCCCCGACCCGACCACCGGGGCGCCGACCAGCACCAACATCGTGTCGCTGGGCGGAAGCTCCATCGCGGCGCTGGGGAACGCCAACAGCCGCGTGCAGGACCCGGCGCTGCAGGTGCTCACCTCGCTGGTGCTGGGGCGCTACACGCTGATCAACTTCATCGAGGCGCTGCAGACGGCGCAGCTCTCCGACGTGCAGGCCGCCCCGGTGGTGACCACCACCAGCAACCACGAGGCGCAGATCTGGGTGGGCGAGCGCACCCCCATCCGCGTGGTGGACCTGGGTGGTACCAACGTGGGCACCACCGGCACCGGCCCCCGCGCCACCGCGCAGCTGGTGGAGACCGGGATCCGGCTGATCGTGACCCCGCAGGTGACCAACGACCGGCGCGTGCTGCTGCAGCTCCACGCCGAGCGCTCCAGCGCCGCCGCGGCCGCCGGCGACATCGGCGTGCAGTTCCTGCAGCAGCAGGGCGACACGCGGGTGATGGTGAGGGACGGCGAGACGGCCGTGATCGGCGGCCTGACGGTGACCGAGGTCAACCAGACCCGCACCGGCATCCCCTTCCTGATGGACATCCCCTTCCTGGGCGCGCTCTTCCGCAACACGCACTCCCAGGAGCAGAAGCGCGACCTGCTGATCATGGTCACCCCCCACATTGTCGAGGAGACGGATTGAGCTTCCGTCGCCCCGCCCACCACCCCTGGAGGTCCCTCGTGGTTCGTCCTTTCCCGCGGCGCCCCGGCGCACGCCTGATGATTGCCCTGGCCGCGGGCGCGCTGCTCGCGGCCTGCGACGGCACCAACGCCTGGACCCCCACCGGCCCCCCGGGCGGCGGCGGCGGGCCCACCGGCGGGGGCACCGACACGCAGGCGCCCGTGGTGACGCTGGCCAAGCCCGACAGCAACGCCAACGTGGCGGTGGGCGAGGCGGTGTACGTGGAGGCCCGCGTGACGGACAACGTGGCGCTCGACTCGGTGTTGCTGCGCGCCTACGAGACGCGCGGCTCGGCCGAGCTGGGCACCGAGCAGCAGGTGCCGCGCTTCGTCACCAAGCTGGTGCAGCTCGCGGGCTCGCCGGCGGTGAAGGACACCACCCTCAAGCGCTTCCTGGAGGCGCTGGCCGACTCGAGCCGCGCGCAGCGGGTGAAGGTGGTGGTCACCGCCTGGGACACGGCGGGGAACTCGGGCGCCGACAGCACGCTGGTGAACATCGGGGGCCCGCGGGCGCAGATCCTGGGGCCCGCCGCCGGCGCCAGCTTCTACGGCGGCACCACGCTGCCGGTCCGCGTGCTGGGGCTGGACTCGGCGCAGCTGGTGCGCTCGGTGCGGGTGACGGGCACCGGCGCCTTCCCCTTCGACACCACCCTCACCCTGGCGGCGCCGCTCCCGCAGGTGATCGACACCTTCGTGGTGCCGATCCCGGCGACGATCGGCACGGCGGTGGTGCAGGGGTCCGAGGAGCTCAGGGCCACGGTGACGGCCGCGTCGGGGTCGCAGGGGGTGAGCGCGCCGGTGACGGTCACCATCCTCCCCGCGCAGGTCGACCAGACGCCGCCGCAGGTGAGGATGCACACCACGGTGGCCCCGCTGGTGGAGGTCGACGACTCGTTCGCGGTGGCGGTGAGCGCCACCGACGAGACGCGGGCCGACTCGGTGGGGATCACGGTGTACGTGCTGCGCCCGCGCGGCGCGGCCGCCGACACGCTGGCGGTGCTGGTGCGCAAGGTGCACGCGGCGGCCGACTCGGCGTTCTTCAGCCTCACGCAGGTGCCGCTCACCGGGCTCGACACGGTCACCCTGCGGCTGGAGGTGACGGCGTGGGCCACCGACCCGGCGGGGAACTGCGGCGCGGCGGTCACGCCCGACGTGCCGCAGGCGCAGCCGTGCCACGCGGGACCCTCGGGGTCGCGGCTGGCGCCGGTCTCGGGGTATGCGTACCGCACGCTGGTGGTGCGCGGGGTCACGGTGGCGCCGCCCAACCCGGGCGACGTGCTGGCCGACCTGCTGGCCGACAGCAACCGCGTCTACCTCTCGAACTACACCCGCAACCGGGTGGACATCCTTCCCATCGGCGCGCTGACGTACGGGGCGCCGGTGCGGGTGGGCTCGCAGCCCTGGGGGCTGGCGCTGGGGCGCTTCCGCGACTCGCTGTACGTGGCGAACAGCGGCGGCACCAACATCTCGGTGATCCCGCTCACCGGCGGGGTGCTGGCCGAGGCGCAGGACAGGCGCATCTTCACGCAGAACGAGAAGCTCTTCTCGGTCGACCTCAGCAACCTGGCGGTCGTCGCGCACGACTACTCCGACCGGCCGCAGTTCATCGCCCAGGCGTCGAACGGGCTGCTGGTGTACAGCACCCGGCCCACCGCGGCGGCGGCCGACGGCACCGTGCGCATCTTCGACCCGCGCAAGACGCGCTCGGAGATCTTCACCGGCTACGTCGACCGGCACACGCCGGGGACGGCGCTGGTGGTGAACGCCGACTCGGCCTTCACGGCGGTCGCGATCCTGCCCGGCGGAGGGAGCGCCCCCGCGGGCATCATGGTGTGCCCGCGCCGGCGCTTCGGCGACGCGTCCGACCCGCCGTGCATCGTGGGGGACCCATTCGTCGTCTCCGACTCGCTCACGCACCTGCGCAGCCAGCCGCCCAACGCTTCGGGCGGGAAGTGGGACACCCGGGTGGACATCTTCGCCGACGTGAAGGACGTGGGGCTCAGCGACACCACCTTCGTGGCGGTGAGCGGCGACCGCGACTACGTAGCGGTGGGCGAGGGCGCGAGGAGCAACGCGCGCATCCCGCTCTTCAACGCGCCGACCGGCGGCGACTCGCTGATCCTGGTGGGCGACGTGGGCGACCTGATCAGCAACACGGCCGAGCGGGTGATCGGGCTGGGGCTGAACTATGACGGGTCGCTGGGCGTGGCGCGCGGGAACCAGGCCTACTACTTCACCGACCGGCTCCGCCTGCAGGGCGTGGTGGCGGTGGGCACGCCCACCGGCGGCGCGGCCATGCACCCCGGCAACGCGGGGTACCCCGGCGGGAACTTCCGGCTCTCCTTCGTCTCGGGGATCGACGCCACCGGGCCGTACGTGGACGTGGTCGACAACTTCAACTTCTTCCGGGTGAAGCGGGTGTACACGCGCGACCCGGTGACGGGGGCGCTGGCGGTGGCGCCGCGCGCGGGCGCCGACGCCGGGTCGGTGGTGCTCCGCATCTACGCGCTCACCACCAGGGGGATCCTGGCGCTGTCCATCACCTCGGCCGACCTGGTGCCGTAGCGCTCCCGGCGGGGAAGTAGACGGCGGGGGTCTGGCGAAGGCCGGGCCCCCGCTGTTCTTTTAGGAGGATGAGCCTCTTCCGCTTCACCACCGCCGGCGAGAGCCACGGCCCGGCGCTCGCCGCCGTGGTGGAGGGCGTCCCCGCCGGCGTCCCCGTCTCGGCCGGGGAGATCGACGCGGAGCTGCGCCGGCGGCAGGGCGGCTACGGCCGCGGCGGGCGGATGCGCATCGAGAGCGACCGCGCCGAGATCCTCTCCGGGGTGCGCCACGGCCAGACGCTGGGCTCGCCGGTCACCCTCCTGGTGCGCAACCGCGACTGGGAGAACTGGACCGCCGCCATGTCGCCCGCCCCGGTGGAGAACGAGGGTGACGACGCGGCGATGCGGCGCGTCTTCTTTCCCCGGCCGGGTCACGCGGACCTGGTGGGGGCGCTCAAGTACGACCGCGCCGACGCCCGCGACATCCTGGAGCGGGCGAGCGCCCGCGAGACGGCGGCGCGGGTGGCCGCGGGCGCGGTGGCGAAGCGCCTGCTGGCCGAGGTGGGGATCACCGTCGGCAGCCACGTGGTCTCCCTCGGAGGCGTGGCGGCGCGGGCGCCGGCGGAGCTGCCGGAGGATCTGAACGCCGCGTCGGACCCCTCGCCGGTGCGCTGCCTGGACCCCGAGGCCGAGGGGCGGATGATCGACGCCATCGACGCGGCGAAGCAGGCGGGCGACACGCTGGGCGGGGTGGTGGAGGTGGTGGCCCGCGGCGTTCCGGCCGGGCTGGGGTCGCACGTGGCGTGGGACCGCAAGCTCGATGGGCGGCTGGCGGGGGCGCTGATGTCGATCCAGGCGATCAAGGGGGTGGAGGTCGGCCTGGGCTTCGAGGCGGCGGCGCGCCCCGGCTCGCGGGTGCACGACGCCATCGTGCTGGGCGGCCCGGCGGGCGGGGGCGGCTACGGGCGGGCGGGGAACAACGCGGGGGGGCTGGAGGGGGGGATCAGCACCGGCCAGCCGATCGTGCTCCGCGCGGCGATGAAGCCGATCTCCACCCTGATGCAGCCGCTGCGCACGGTGGACCTGCGCACCGGCGAGCCCGCCGAGGCGGTGCGCGAGCGCTCCGACGTCTGCGCCGTTCCCGCGGCCGGCGTGGTGGCCGAGGCCATGGTGGCGCTGGTGCTCGCCGCCGCGCTGCTGGAGAAGGTGGGCGGCGACTCGCTGGCCGAGGTGCGGCGGAACCTGGGCGGCTACCTGGAGCGGATCCGCGAGCGCGGGATCTTCGTGGGTTGAGCGGACTCCGGCGCGGGTCCGACGCCGTATCCCCGGGTTGGTCCCCCCGGGTTGGAAACCCGGGGCTGGAACGGCACGAAGTCCGCCTTCGCGGACTGCACGTCGGCGGTGTTGCACGGAGCGGCCGCACGGGCGATTCGGGCGCGAGAGACGCGTGAGGGATGCGTGCCCGAAGGGGCCGAGACGGTATAGACCGGGTTGATCCTTGACAGAATAGACCGGCAGGATGGTTGACACGGTAATGTTGATCTCGCCCAAACAGGGAGGGGACATGCCGTGGGGCCAAACCGATCCGGTACGCG